>CETV01056608.1_pt1 | contig 10805 bp, 10 predicted proteins | sample 531451 | NCBI WGS metagenome assembly CETV01 (sample SAMEA2623155, study PRJEB7988) | marine metagenome | isolation source: saline water (ENVO:00002010), including | reverse complement strand
TTATGACGCTGTTACTCCACCATCTATGACAATATTTTGACCTGTCGTAAAAGCACCAGCTTTGCTAGCCAGAAAAACCGCTGCTCCTGCAATTTCATCTGGCATTCCTATTCGTCTTAACGGCGCATTAGAGGTGGTTTTTTCTAATATTTCTGGATTATCCCATAAGGCTTTAGCAAAGTAAGTCTTTACTAGGCCAGGAGAAATACAATTAGCTCGAATATTGTTTGGGCCGTGTTCCATAGCAAGATTCCTTGCCAATTGCATGTCTGCAGCTTTAGAAATACCATACGCTCCGAGCATTTCTGAGCCTCTTAATCCACCAATGGAAGAAATAATGATTATTACGCCATCTTTTCTTTCAATCATTTGAGGTAATACAAGATTCGATAACCAATGATTAGACTTAATATTCGAACTTAATATTTTATCAAAAGCATCATCAGGTATATCCATGGAAGAACCGAAAAAAGGATTTATAGCAGCATTACAGACTAAGATATCTATCCCCCCTAACTTTTCATTTGTTTCATTTACAAGTTTTTCTAGTTCTTCTTTGTAATTAATATTACAAGGAATTGATATTGCACTTTCTGGATTTTCTGAATTTATTTCATCTCTTATCTTTTCGCACATATCCTCCTTTCTGCTTGAAACAACAACTTTAGCTCCATGATTTGCGAATTGTTTAACTATCGCTTCGCCAATACCTTTGGTTGAACCAGTTACAAGAGCTTTTTTCCCTGTAAGATCAAATAAATTCATAATTCTCTCTCCTAATATTCATTTTAAGATAACAGAGCTTGTTAAGTTAATGAACCGAATAGTTGACTGAATCTAGTCATTACATTAGTGACATTCTTAAATGAATAAAAATTTGCAAGAGATAAAGAAAATAAATAATTTCCAAGACATAGAAGACAACTATGATTCTTTAATATGCGACGTCTGGGGAGTAATACATAATGGAAGAGAATTATTTGAAGGCGTTAACGATTGCCTAGTTAACTTTCGATCAAAACAAAAACCTGTTGTTCTTTTATCTAATGCTCCAAGGCCTTCGAAGTATATAGAAAGAATGCTTAATCAATTAGGATTGGATAGAAAATCTTTTAATGAAATAGTAACATCCGGTGATTTGACAATGTCGGCACTAAATGAGAGTCATTACGGATCAAAATGTTATCATATTGGCCCTGATCGTGACTTAAATATCTTTGATGGAGTGAATGTTAGTAGAGTCAGTTTTGAAGAGGCAGATTTTTTGTTTGTAACAGGCCTATTTGATGATGAGACAGAGGATGAAAACAGTTATTCTTCTATTCTAGATGAGGCTAAAAAGAGAAATCTCAAACTGATTTGTGCTAACCCTGATATCTTGGTGCAAAGAGGGGAGAAATTAATACCTTGCGCGGGAGCAATATCAAAAAAATATGAGGAAATAGGTGGTAAGGTAATCAATATTGGTAAGCCTTTTCCACCTATATTCGATAAGGCGGTTAATTTAATTAAAGGTATTAATGAGGATCAGAATCCACGTACTATAGTGATTGGCGATGGTCTTGAAACAGACATAAAGGGAGCAAATATCCTTAAAATGGACTCCTTATTGGTCTTAGGTGGTTTATTTGCTTCAGAAAGTGAAAGAAATATAATCGAAGTTTTGAAAAAGAAGAATATTTTCCCATCCTACTATACAGAAAAACTGAAATGGTGAGTTTATGAAATGATTATTATAAAAAACATAAAGGGCGGCCATAAGATCAAACCTAATGGGGTGTATGCGATAGGTAATTTTGATGGAATTCATCTCGGTCATAAAGAAATCCTTGAGAATACTAAAAGAATTTCCTCTGAAAATAATAAACCTTGTGGCATTATTATGTTTGAGCCACATCCACAAAAATTTTTTAAAACGGATTTAGACGGATTTTATCTTTCTAATCTTGAGACCAAACAATACTTACTAAAACCATTTGATATCGATTTTTTTATTGTGTTGGAATTTGATAATGAAATGGCGCAGCGTACCCCAGAGGAATTTGTGAAGGATATTATCGTAAATTCTTTCCAAGCTTCTCACGTGGTGGTTGGATATGATTTTCGTTTTGGTTCGGGAAGAATTGGAAACGCCGATAGCTTACAGGAGATTTGTTCTTCACTAGATATTGGTGTCTCAATTATAGAAAAGCAAAAAAAGGGAGATAAAATTTTATCCTCTTCTATAATAAGAAATTACCTCTCCGAAGGGAAGATTGGATTAGCAGAAGAAATGTTGGGTCATAGATGGGTGGTTAAAAGTACAGTAGTTTCAGGAGATAAGCGAGGAAGAGAAATAGGTTTTCCTACCGCTAATATTCCAATGAAAGATTGGATCCAGCCAAAATATGGTGTTTATGCTGTTATTGTAGAGTTTAATGGAAAAATTTATAAAGGCATCTCAAATTTAGGAATAAGACCAACTTTTGATGAAACTGAACCTATGTTAGAAACTTACCTATTTGATTTTTCGGGTGATTTATATGACAAGGATATTATTGTTTCTTTCGTAGATTTTATTAGAGAAGAAAAAAAATTTGATGGAATAGATTCTTTAAGGAGTCAGATTGAGGAGGATTCAATAAAAGCAAAAAAAATCTTATCAATGATTAAACTCAAAGATTAATATTAATTTATGTCGAAAAACAAAGAAAATACTGATTATAGGGATACCTTACTCTTACCGGACACAGATCTTCCAATGAGAGCAAAATTACCGGAGAAAGAACCTGAGATTTTAAAAGATTGGGCGAAGAAATCCTTATTTTCAAGAATCCGAGAATCCTCGCAAGATAAAGATAAATTTGTTCTTCATGATGGCCCCCCATATGCAAATGGGAATCTTCACATGGGAACCGCTTTAAATAAAATACTTAAAGATGTGATAGTCCGTTCAAAACAGATGGAGGGCTATGATTGCGAATATAGACCGGGTTGGGATTGCCATGGTTTGCCGATTGAATGGAAGGTAGAAGAAAATTTTAGGAAAAAAGGTAAAAATAAAGACCAGATACCTATCAACAGTTTTCGAAGTGAATGTAGAAAATTTGCAGAAAAATGGATTGAAATACAAAAAATACAATTCAAAAGATTGGGAGTTTTGGGAGACTGGGATGAGCCTTACACCACTATGTCCTATGATGCGGAAGCCTCCATCGTAAAAGAATTTCACAAGTTTCTAATGAGTGATGATTTGTACAAGGGGTCAAAACCTGTCATGTGGTCAGTAGTTGAGAAAACTGCTTTGGCAGAAGCTGAAGTAGAGTATTTAGAATACACATCACCAACCATATGGGTACGTTTTCCCATTGATAATATTGAAGAATTTGAAAATGTAAGTGTTTTAATATGGACTACGACTCCTTGGACTATTCCTGCCAATAGGGCAATCGCATTTTCTTCAAAATTTGATTATGGTTTATATGAAGTAAAGTCTGCAGAGGAAGACAGTCTTACCACAACAGGTGAAAAGATAATTGTCAATATGTCTTTATCAGAGTCGGTTGAAAAAGCTTCAAATTCTGAATTGAAGTTCATTAGAGAAATTAAGGATTTAGGGAAAATAAGTTGTCTACATCCTTTTCACTCTATTGGGTATGATTTTAAAGTGCCTTTGTTAGAGGCAGACTTCGTTGCAGATGATACGGGAACAGGATTTGTTCATGTTGCTCCTAGTCATGGTCAGGATGATTATGAACTTGCAATAAAAAACAATATTGATATTCCTTTCACCATCGATGATGAAGGAATTTATCTTCAAAGTATGGGTGTCTTAGCGGGAAAGAGAGTTTATAATGAAGACGGAACAAGCGGAGATGCTAACGGGTCGGTTATTGGAGAATTAATTAATCAAAATAATCTGTTCTCGAAGGGGAAACTTAGACATCAGTACCCTCATAGCTGGAGATCTAAGGCGCCATTAATTTTTCGAAATACCCCTCAATGGTTTATTTCTATGGAAAATAATGATCTACGGAAAAAATCTTTAGATGCCATTGATAAAGTGAAGTGGATACCTGAGAGAGGAAAAAATAGAATTAAATCAATGATTGAGACTAGACCGGATTGGGTAATTTCAAGGCAAAGGGCCTGGGGTGTCCCACTGGCTTTATTTGTAAATAAAAAATCTGGAAAATTATTAAAGGATAATGCGGTTAACTCTAGAATCTTTGAACTTTTCAAGTCTGAAGGATCTGATAGTTGGTTCATCAGAGAAGATAAGGATTTTTTAGGTGAAAAATATAATCCTAAAGATTGGGAAAAAGTTAATGATATTCTGGATGTTTGGTTTGATTCAGGCTCTACCCATTCCTTTGTTCTTGAGGGTGAAAAAGGGTTGGGTTGGCCGGCTCAGCTTTATCTTGAGGGTTCCGATCAACATAGAGGGTGGTTTCAATCTTCTCTATTAGAATCGTGTGGAACAAGAGGAGAGGCACCATATGAAAGTGTTCTCACTCATGGTTTTGTTGTAGATAAGAATGGTAGGAAAATGTCTAAATCCGAAGGAAACTACGTATCGCCTGACGAGTTAGTTGATAAATATGGTGCTGATGTTGTTAGATTATGGGCAGTATCAGTCGATTTCACTGAAGATATGAAAATTGGTCAAGAAGTTATGCAGTCAAATATTGAAGCGTACCGTAAAATAAGAAATACCTTTCGATTCCTACTTGGAAATCTCAGCAATTTTTCAGATGATGAAATTGTTGAATACAAAGATTTACCAGAATTGGAGAGGTACATATTGCATAGGCTTTCAGAAGTAAATGATTCCATCTTGGATGGTTATGATAAATATGATTTAAAGATCGTTTTCCAAAATCTTTTAAATTTTTCAAACCTAGATTTATCCTCTTTTTATTTTGATATTAGAAAAGATTCTCTTTATTGCGACAGCAAGAATAGTTTATCCAGGAAATCGTGTAGAACAGTTCTTGATATTCTCTTTAAGTACCTCATTAAGTGGTTTGCTCCAATATTATGTTTTACATGCGAGGAGGTGTGGATATCAAGATATCCTAATGACAGAAAATCTGTCCATGAGTTTACATTTGAGAAACCAAATAAGGACTGGATAGACAAAGAATTGCATGAAAAGTGGGAAAAAATCCGTTCGGTTAGGAAAGTTGTAACTGGGGCTATAGAATTAAAAAGAAAAGAGAAGATAATTGGTTCCAGTTTAGAGGCTTTTCCAAAAGTTTATATTTCCGATAAAGATCACTTCAATATTCTTTCTAGCGTAAAGACCGATGAAATATTCATTACTTCTCAGGCGTCAATAATTGACGGAGAAGGTCAAGAAGATTCTTTTAGACTTGATGATTTTCCTTTTGTTTCAGTTTTAATTGACTTAGCGGTTGGAAAGAAATGCCAAAGATCTTGGAAAATATTACCCGAGGTAGGCTCCGACCCAGATTATCCAGATCTTAGTATAAGAGATGCAGATGTAATGAGGGAAATTAGTGAAAACAAATCTTAAAAATTATTTGTTCGTATTCGCGTTTTCCTTGGTTACTTTTTTTATCGATCGTATCTCTAAAAATGAAATTTTATCTATCTTTGAAGAAAATAATTTAGAAAAAATATTTATTAATCCTTTTTTAGATCTTTTTTTAGTCTTCAACACAGGGATATCTTACGGTCTTTTGGGTGGAGAAAGTAGTTTTCAGAAATGGCTCCTGATCATTGTTTCAGTATCTATAGTTGCCTTTCTTCTACTTTGGGTGAAAGATTCAACTTCTAGGCTTGTTAACATTTCATTTTCTTTTATAACAGGTGGAGCTTTGGGTAATATCCTTGATAGGATTCTTTATGGTGGAGTTATTGATTTTATTTCTCTTCATGCTTATGGATATTATTGGTATATTTTTAATATAGCTGACGTATTTATAGTTTTTGGAGTTATTTTGTTTCTAATTAAAATTTTGATGGAAAGATTTACCTAAATTAAGTGAGGTTATACAAATGTTTACTAAGTTTCATACAATTCTAGTCTTATCAATTATTTCAATTTCATTAATGGGTTGCGGAAGTGAGTTAGCTAAAGTTCTTGGAACCGATAAAATGCCTCCTGATGAGTTTACAATTTTAACTAAACCTCCGCTTATCATTCCCCCTGAGTATAATTTACGTCCTCCAGCAGAAGGTGAAATACGACCAGAGCCACAACAATCTAGCAGAGATCTACAAGCTATCTTATTTGGTAATTCTTCGGCTTCTAATCAATTTAGTACAAGCGAGCTTAATGCCATGACTGGATCTGGGGTAGGGGAGTCAATTCCTAATATCAGAGAAGTTCTAGATTCCGAAATGAGAGATGTAGAGGATGTTGATGAATCAGTTAAGGCCCAGATATTAAATAGTGGCTCTAAACCTTTAAATTAGAACTTTACTCAAAAAGTTTAGTTAGGCTTTCTATGCTGATTTCTATTTTTTTATTCTTTTCTGTATTTGTTATAGAAATTCCAGAATTAGTTTGTTCCAATATAAAATTCTTGTGAAAATTAACAAATGAACCGTTTAATATAATCTCTTTTTTTTCGTCATTTTTATTAATTTTTTGATTATCATGAAATGCTTCATCAAGAAAACTAGTTAGTTTTTCAAGCGTCTCTTTTTCATTATGAAAGTGAATATTAAACTTGCTTGGATCCAATCTATAGTTGATTTCTGAATTTGGCAAAGAGATGAATAGAAAAAAAGCTGGATATCGAGAAGTTGAAAAAGTGTCACTGTAGATTTTATTTAATATCTTTTGAACCTTTTCGTTAAAGAAAGGTCTGTTGTTTATATAATAAGACTGGTTTTTTTCAGCTTTGAACAGATTTTTCTTATTTGAGTAAAACAAATTGAATGTTGTTTCCCCTTTCACACCATTATAATAAATTAGATCTTCAGATATTTTCTTACTGTGGATTTTCTTTATCCTTGATAATAAAGGATTAATTGTTTCTTTTGATTCTTTTTCAAAAATAAAATCTTTTTTCCCATCTATAGAAGTTTTGAAACCTATGAAGGGATACCCAATAGCGTATTGATTGATAATTTTTAAGATTTTAGTTAATTCTTGTCTTCCAGATTTAGAATTTTTTTTATGACTTGGTGAGTTATAAAAAAGATTCCTAATTATTATTTTTGTGCCAATCTCAGAATAGCATTCCTTAACTGGTTCGTATTTTCCATCTGTTAGTCTTAAATAAAATCCTCTAGAGCGATTTTTTTGTCTGCTGGTGATTTCTGTCTGACCAAGGTTGCAGATTTGTTGAAGGGCAAGCCCCCTAAACCCCAAACTTTGAGATTTTTCTAATTCATCTTTCTCATCATTTTTTGAAGATGTATGTTTTTCAATTGATAATAGCATATCCTGTGGTGACATTCCCTTGCCATTATCAACAATCTGAATAAGTTGTAAGCCTTCTTTTTCTATCTTTATAGTTATCTTGCTTGCGCCTGCATCTATTGAATTCTCAATTAATTCTTTCAATACGCATGAAGCATCTAAAATACAGCTATCAGCATTCATAAGATTAATAGCATTTTGACTCATATATGAGATTTTATTCAGAATCATCTTCCTCTAATCACTAAATTCTTAAAGGGATTCTCGCATCTATTGAAAGATTTTATTATTTAGATAAATAATCTTCGGCTTCAAGAGCAGCCATGCATCCCATTCCTGCAGCAGTAACTGCTTGCCTATATTTTTCATCAGTTACATCACCTGCAGCAAAAACACCTTCTATAGAAGTTACCGTAGAGTCTGGTTTGGTATTGATATACCCATTTTGATTAATTTCTAATTGATCTTTAAAGATTTGAGAGGAGGGACTGTGCCCTATAGCTATAAAAATCCCATCAGCTTCTATCTTTTTATTTTGGTCAGTAACTTTGTCATTTACAATAGCACCCTCTACCATCAGAGGTTCTTCCTTTCCAATAACTTTTTTGATTTCCGAATTCCACATTATTTCAATCTTTTCATTTATGAATAATCTTTCCTGCAAAATCTTCTCTGACCTTAAGCTATCTCTTCTATGGATAAGAGTAACTTTGGAAGCAAAGTTTGTTAAGAATAATGCCTCTTCTGCTGCTGTGTTTCCTCCGCCTACGACTAGGACTCTTTTATCTTTAAAAAAGAAGCCATCACAAGTTGCGCAAGCAGACACTCCGTAACCTTTAAATTTTTCTTCAGAATCTAAACCTAACCACTTTGCTTGTGCCCCTGTTGAGATGATTAACGCGTCGCATGTATATTCTGATCCAGAATCAGAAATAAGTTCAAATGGTTTATCAGAAAGATTAACTTTTACAATGGTATCAAAAACTACCTCAGTACCGACATTTACTGCTTGCTCTTTCATCTGCTCCATAAGCCAGGGGCCTTGTATTATTTCCGAAAAACCGGGGTAATTTTCCACATCAGTCGTGATTGTCATTTGCCCACCGGGTTCAATTCCCGTTAATAGGGTGGGTTCGAGCATAGCTCTTGAGGCATAAATTGCTGCCGTATAACCCGCTGGTCCTGATCCCAATATAATTAATCTAGAATGTTTTTTTTCATGCATAGCTAAATCTTTATCTAATTTGTATGTACTTTATATGGGATTCGCTTTTTAACAAATCAACTAATTAGTTCTTAGAAAGAAAATTCCTTATTAATAAGATCTGCTATTTCTTTAGTGGGATTGAGTTGACTGCATTGAAATTTGTCTATTCTTCCTTCAAATTCCCTTATATGTCCGCTACTTTTTAGAGATTCTATAAAATTCTGGAATCTTTTTGATCTAGTTTTCATTTTTATAACGTATGTAGGTTTTGGAACAGATAAAGCTTCGCTAATCATGTTGGCTGAGTCAGGTGTACAAACAATTACATCAGAAAATCTTAAAAATGCAAAATAAGGATTTCTTCCCAAATTGTCATAATAATAATGAGGTTTGTCTTTGATAGTTTCTTTAATTTGAGTCGAGAGTTTTTCTGGTGTACGTCTTGAGGTGGAAATTAATGGTGTACCTCCTTCATCTATTACTTTTTCTATTGCATCTACTACCTTCCTGCACTCTTTTTTATTATAAACAAAAGCCCTACTTTTACCTCCAACTAGAATAGCTATCAAGGGTCTTGGTAAACCTGAAAATTCTTCCTTCCATACACTTGCGCTATCCTCAAGAATTTTTTTTGAGACCCGGTTAGGTGAAGTAACAGTTTTGAAAACATTAGTGCCAGTGATTTTATCATGACTTGGAGCCCAAACTATATCGAAAGACTCCGAGTTAATTTTTGGGTCTTGCAAATAGACTGTTTTGCATTTGCCTTGAGATTTTTTTTTGATGTATTTTAGATAGGGTATAGTCCTTCTTCCAGCAGCAATAGCAAGTTTTGGCCAAGGTGGCAGAAGCATTTTGCTTGAAACAGGAGTTCCCCAAGGTGATAATAAGTGCAAAATTATTGAAGGTTTTATCTTTATAATTTCAATGTCCATATTTAACCTTTCAGCAATACCCAAACATTGATTTTCAGAACCGGTTAGGCCTGAAGATATAATCCAGCATTTATGTTGTAGAGAATTTGCCATATTTTTTATAATTCTTTGTAATAATCTTGCGCGTTTCTTGTATAATCTATAACATAAATTTCATGAATCGAGATACATTAGATTTCATAGATATTAAAATTTTGGATAAACTGCAAGAAAAAGGCAGAACTAGCAATGTTGACTTAGCAGATTATATCGATCTTTCTGCTCCTCCATGTCTCAGAAGAGTAAGGTCTCTCGAGAGTTCAGGATTCATCAAAGGATATCATGCCGAATTAGATCCACTTAAATTGGGATTCGAAGTAACTGTGTTTGCAATGGTTGGTTTGCATAATCAGGCGGAGAGTGATCTCATTGCCTTTGAGGAGCGGATATCGCAACTAGACTACGTTAGAGAATGTCATATGTTAAATGGAGAAATAGACTTTATTTTAAAATGTGTTGCTCCTGATTTATCAAGTTTTCAAAGTTTTCTTACCAACGAACTAACTTCTGCTCCTAATGTGGCGAGCGTTAAAACATCATTAACTATTCGCCAATCGAAATATTTACCAGGCGTTCCCTTGGGTAAGTGAAATAAATCTTAATCAAAAATTTTATTGGGATTTAAAATATTCTTAGGGTCCAAAGATCTTTTAATACTTTGCATTATTTTAATTTCTTTTTCTTTATACTTTAGTGCATCACTTTTGCGGGCAATACCGATCCCGTGTTCAGCACTGAATGACCCCTTGTGTTCATTAACAAGATTCAGAATCCTATCTCTTAACTTTTTTTCTAAAGCATAGAAATCTTCACTATTCATATCCTGAGGTTGTGAAATATTATAGTGAATGTTCCCATCGCCAACGTGTCCGAAAGTAATACATTTTGAGTTAGGGATGCACTCTTCTACTATTTTATTTGCAGAATTAATAAACTTTTGAATGGAAGATACAGGAACTGAAATATCGTTCTTTATACTCGCTCCTTCCATTTTTTGTGATTCTGAAATATTATCTCTTAAACTCCATAGTTCCTTTGATTGTTTCAATGAATTGGAAAAAACTACATCGGATAAAAGACCAATATTTCTTGCAATATTTAAATTATCTTGAATTTCTTTAATAGGATTAACTGACTTCCCAATCTTTGAAAACTCAAGTAAAACATACCAATTTGCTTTTGTCTTTATTGGTAATTTAGCGCCTTTTATATGCCTAATTACTAGTTCAACAGAATTCTTATTCAT
>CETV01131253.1_pt1 | contig 10876 bp, 10 predicted proteins | sample 531451 | NCBI WGS metagenome assembly CETV01 (sample SAMEA2623155, study PRJEB7988) | marine metagenome | isolation source: saline water (ENVO:00002010), including | reverse complement strand
CTGCCCTGCCGCAACTTCCGCGTTGATTCCCTCGATATTGACCCCGGCCTCGAGACACAGGTCCAGATGGTCTTCGACGCAGTCTCTGCCGTAGGCATTACCGGCGCCGACGGAACAATAATAAGGACCCTGGGGGCCAGGATATCCGCCTGGAGGAAAACCTGGTGGCAAATTAGTCTTGAGATCCCAAAGAAAATATTCCTGCTCGAAACCAAACCAGAAATCTTCATCATCATCATCGATGGTGGCACGACCGTTGGACTCATGTGGGGAGCCATCGGCGTTCATTACCTCGCACATTACCAGGTAGGCACTGGCACGATCTGGGTCGGGGTATATGGCCACTGGCTTCAACAGACAGTCGGAGTCGCCACCCGAGGCTTGCTCGGTCGAGCTGCCGTCAAAGTTCCACATCGGGCATTCTTCCACGGTGCCACCGAAGTCGGCTCTTACTTGCGTCTTGCTGCGCAGACTTTGTGTTGGCTTGTATCCGTCCAGCCAGATATATTCCAGTTTAGATTTCATTTTCTGTGGTTCTCCTAAATCACTAATTTACATTGCGATGATGTTTAATCGATTCTCTAACTTCCGGTCTCGCCAAAATGCCCTAACAGCAGACGCTGCTCACGAAAGAGCCTATCTCCGGTTCCGCTCACGATTCACATGGCGAAGACGCTATTCGCCCAATTCTTCCTGGCTTGTCTTGTGCGCTTCGGAAGGAGCAAAATATATGCCATTAAAAGGGTGGCTGCAAAGCCTGATTTTACGGTAGGCTTGCCGCTACAGAAATTAATCGCGCACTAATTGCGAGCGCAGGCAATATTACCGCACCATCAAAGTGCTTTTCCAGTGAAATACCCAGCAGATCAGCAAAATCCCCGCCTAAGGCGATTTTTCTGACTGGCACTCGAGCCCATTTCACTCCCACCTCAATTGAGTTCAGACATGCTGTTCCTGATTAAGATATTTCCTGAAATTTCCATCAAGAGTCGACCCGTACGAAAACGCTTCATACGCCAGTTGCGCAAAAACATCAGGTCCGTGATCAGGCCGTTAGACAGCGATGTAGAGGTGACTGGCGAGTGGGATATCATCGAGGTTAAAACTGGGGCCATTGCAGCAAGGGCCAGCCAAGGGTCTGAGCCGGAGACGGCAACACAGGATGAAATAGATCTGCGCGCTAACGTGGTCGAGCAGCTGACCCGGATTCCGGGTATTGCCCTGGTGCAGGAAGTAGACAAGTATCCGCTTCCGGATATGGACGGCATGCTGGAGCTTTGTCTGCGCACTTACACGGCGAAAATCGCAGGCAGGACCTTCGCGGTGCGCTGCAAACGCAGCGGTCGCCATGGATTCAGGTCGGTGGACGTCGAGAGGTATGTGGGGGGTGGCTTGAACCAGCAAACCGAGGCGGCGGGCGTCAAGCTGGTAGATCCAGATGTTACCGTGGTCCTGGAAATTCGCCAGGACCAGCTCTTCATTGTCAGGGAGCAACACGGAGGTTTAGGAGGCTATCCACTGGGTTGCCAGGATTCGGTGCTGTCTCTGATCTCCGGTGGCTTCGATTCCTCTGTGTCCAGTTATCTTTGTATAAAACGCGGTCTCCAGACCCACTATTGTTTTTTCAACCTTGGTGGTAAAGCCCATGAGCTTGCGGTGAAGGAAGTCGCACTATTTCTGTGGATGAAATATCACAGTAGCCACCGGGTCAAGTTTATTTCTGTGCCCTTCGAGGCTGTAATTGAGGAGATTCTTAATCGCGTCGACAACTCCCTGATGGGAGTTGTACTGAAACGTATGATGCTGCGGGTAGCCGGTAAAATCGCTGAACAAATGCAGATCAATGCGATAGTGACGGGAGAGAGTGTGGCGCAGGTGTCCAGTCAGACCCTGGCTAACCTCGCAGTAATTGACAGAGTTGCAGAATTGCTGGTATTGCGGCCCCTGTGCACAGTCAACAAGCAGGAGATCATCGATATTGCCAGGGATATTGGCAGTGAAGAGTTTTCCAGAAATATACCCGAATACTGTGCTGTTATTTCGAATAACCCGAGCACCAGGGCAAAGCTTGAGCGTGTCGAATACGAAGAAACCCGGTTTGATTTTTCAGTACTGGATGCAGCGGTCAAAAAATCCAAACATCAACTGATTACCGAATTGGCTAAAGATTTTGGCCAGGAAGCGGTAGATGTAAAAATTGTCAATGAGGTAGGCCCGGAGCACACCATTATAGATATTCGCCATCCCACCGAACAGGAAGCCAGGCCGCTGATTCTGCATCAGTCGACGGCACCGGCAGCAATGCTGAGTATTCCGTTCTACCAGTTGCGCACGAGCTTTACCGAGCTGGACAAGAACAAGAGTTTTCTCTTGTTCTGTGACAAGGGCATGATGAGTAGATTACATGCTGCAAATTTGCTCGATGAAGGATTCGCCAACGTCGCGGTGCTGGATATATCAGCGGCTATGGCCAACCCACAGTAATTCAGCGTCCTTATCCCGTACTGAACTCGCAAAATAGTAAGAAATGTTCATTATTGGTGGCGGTCTCGTGTATACTCGCCGCCTTTTGCATGCCCCCTGAAATGAACTCACGCGCCCGGTGAAAAACCGCTGCCGCCAGCTCATTCCTTGTAAGGGGCGAACGAAGTGGACGCTTGCAAGCCTGTGATTGAGAAAATTCGAAACATAGCCATCATCGCACACGTTGATCATGGCAAAACCACGCTTGTTGACAAAATGTTGCAGCAATCTGGCACCGTGAAGAGCCGTGGTAAGCAGCTGGAACGAATGCTGGATTCCAATGACCAGGAACGGGAGCGGGGCATAACCATTCTTGCCAAGAATACCGCCATTACCTGGAACGGCTACCATATCAATATCGTCGATACCCCCGGTCACGCCGACTTCGGCGGCGAGGTCGAACGGGTTCTGTCCATGGTCGATAGCGTATTGCTTTTAGTGGATGCAGCCGATGGGCCGATGCCCCAGACTCGCTTCGTGACCCAGAAAGCCTTCGCCCAGGGGTTGAATCCCATCGTGGTGATCAACAAGATTGACCGCGATGGTGCCCGCCCCGACTGGGTGGTGGATGAAGTATTCGATCTGTTCGATAAATTGGGCGCAAGCGATGAGCAACTGGATTTTCCCATCGTATATGCCTCGGCCCTGAATGGAGTCGCCGGGCTGGAGCATGAAAGCCTGGCGCAAGATATGATGCCCCTGTTTGCTTCTATCGTGGAAAATGTACCGGCTCCGGTAGTTGTTGTCGATGCCCCATTACAGATGCAGATCAGTGCTCTGGATCACAACAGTTATGTTGGTGTCATTGGCATCGGTCGTATTTCCCGAGGCAAGGCTAGCAGGAATCAGCAGGTGGTGATCGTCGATAGTGAAGGCAAGCAGCGCAAAGGCAAAATACTGCAGGTCAAGAGTCATCTCGGTCTGGAGCGCATCGATGTAGAAGAGGCTCGCGCCGGTGAAATTGTCTGTATCACTGGCATCGATAAATTGAATATTTCCGATACCATCTGCGATCCGGACAAGGTAGAGGCCATGGCTCCACTGCAGGTAGACGAGCCCACCATCAGTATGACTTTTCAGGTTAACGATTCCCCCTTCGCGGGACTGGAAGGCAAGTATGTCACCACTCGAAATATTAAGGAGAGATTGGAGCGCGAGTTGCTCCACAATGTTGCCTTACGTGTAGAGCCTGGTGACACGCCGGATAAATATAAGGTATCCGGCCGCGGCGAGTTACACCTGTCAGTGTTGATCGAATCGATGCGGCGTGAGGGCTTCGAGTTGGCGGTGTCCCGGCCCGAAGTAATTATTCATGAGGTCGATGGGGTCAAACAGGAGCCCTATGAATCACTGCTTATCGACTGCAACCAACAGTATCAGGGTTCTGTCATTGAAGAATTGGGGCAGCGTCGGGCCAGGATGCAAGACCTGAGCGACGATGGCAAGGGCAGGGTGCGCCTGGAGTTTCTGGTGCCGACCAGAGGGCTGATTGGGTTTCGCTCCCAGTTTCTTTCGATGACATCCGGTTCCGGCTTGATGACCCATGTCTTCGATCATTACGGTGAGTACATCGATACTGAATTGGCGAGTCGGGGTCGTGGCGTGCTGGTTTCCATGGTTCAGGGCAAGACCCTAGGCTTTGGTCTGTTCAATCTGCAGGAGCGAGGCAGGCTCTTCGTTGGATCCAACACCGAGGTCTATGAGGGTATGATCGTTGGTCTTCACAGCCGTGATAATGATTTGATTGTGAATCCAACGAAGGCGAAGCAACTTACCAACGTGCGGGCATCGGGTACGGATGAACACATTGTATTGACCCCGCCGGTAGTACATTCTCTGGAGCAGGCAATGGAATTTATTGCCGATGATGAACTGGTTGAAGTCACACCCGATAACATTCGTTTACGCAAGCGCTATCTCACCGAGAACGAACGCAAGCGCATGAGCAGGGGACTGGCAGCGCGGGGCTAGGATAACAATTCCTGTGTCTTACTGCAGACTGGTGTCTTACAATGAGTGCTCCGGTTGAAGTGCGGGCAGTGCTGCTTAAGCCTCGCTGCAGAAGGAATGGCCTATGTTGGTGCTCTATCCTGAATTGAAACCCTATCAACGGCACTCGCTCAAGGTATCTGAGCTGCATGAGTTATACATCGATGAGGCCGGCAATCCTGATGGCATACCTGTACTCTTTGTTCACGGTGGCCCCGGTGGCGGCTGTGATGGCAGCTCCCGTCGCTTCTATGACCCGGCGCTCTATCGCATCGTTACTTTCGATCAGCGCGGCTGTGGCCGATCTACTCCCCATGGCGAGTTGTCAGACAATACCACGCAAGACCTGATCGCAGACATGGAGGCGATCCGGGTTCACCTGGGCATCGACAGTTGGGTTCTGTTTGGTGGTTCCTGGGGTTCTACTCTCAGCCTGTTGTACGCACAACATTATCCTCAGCGGGTGATGGCGCTGGTCTTGCGAGGGATATTTCTCTGCCGACAATGTGATTTCGATTGGCTATACAAGGATGGTGCGAACCGAATATTCCCCGATTACTGGGAGGAGTTCATAAAACCGATTCCCCAGTCCGAGTGGGGCGACCTGGCCCAGGCCTATAATTCCCGCCTGCTTGGTGATGATGAGTTGCTGCGCATGGGGGTTGCCAAAGCCTGGTCGGCTTGGGAAGGTAATTGTTCCAAACTGCGGCCCAGCCCGACTGCGCTCGCCAAATTCACCAAGCCCCACAATGCCCTGGCGCTGGCTCGCATCGAAACACACTATTTCGTGAACAAGGGTTTTATAGACGAAAATTACATCCTCAATAATATGCAGTCGATCAAAGACATACCCGGTCGAATTGTCCACGGCCGCTATGATATGGTCTGCCCCCTCGACAACGCTCTGAGATTGCATCAACAGTGGCCCAATTCGGAGCTTGTCATCGTGCGCGACGCTGGCCATTCCGCTTCGGAGCCGGGCACCGTCGATGCGCTGATCAGGGTGGTTGCCGATATTGCCAAACAGTTGAAGTCTGCCAGTTAGTCCAACGGAACGGAAAAACAAAAGCCCTTGCCAAGCTCCGTTCTACGCATCAACTACCTACATATAACCCAATCCTCCCAGTCCTGTGCTAGGAACCCCAAATTAGGCCGGGATTCCTCAGACCAGAGCTAAATTCAACCGCAAGTCTGGCGTATACTGAAGCTCTCCAATTTTGGAGTGATATAAGAGGGCTGGTTTGACTCGGAGTGGTTAATAGGTGATTGCACTAATTCAGCGGGTCAACTGGGCTCGGCTAAATATCGAGGGCGAACTTTATTCTGAGATAGGTTCGGGATTGCTTGCACTTATTGGTATTGAAAAAGCTGACACAACAGAGCTCGCGGAAAAAATGGTGGATAAGATACTCGCGTATCGTCTATTTGCCGATGATGACGGGCGCATGAATCTGGATTTGAAAGCTGTAGGTGGCGACTTGATGCTGGTATCGCAATTCACTCTGGCGGCAAGCACGGATAAAGGCTTGCGGCCCAGTTTTTCAGCGGCCAAGCCCCCGGCCGAAGCTGAACAGATTTATCGCTATCTGGTTAAGTCGGCAGTAGCGCAGCACAAAGTGGTTCGTGACGGCAAGTTTGGGGCCTATATGCAAATTCTGCTTGAGAATGACGGACCGGTAACTTTCATATTGAAAGTCTGATATTCAGGCTTTGTGCTGCGGCAGAGTTGCCTAGCTTGTCGCCTCATCGTCTTTCTGTTTGCGTTTGCTTACGAGTCTGCCGGCAATAATTCCCACCTCAAACAGCGCCCACATTGGAAACGCCAACATCGATTGGGTAAACGGGTCCGGCGGTGTCAGCATCATCGCTACTACGAAACAACCGACCACCACGTAAGGGCGTTTCTGGGTAAGTGAGTCGGGCTCCGCCAGTCCGGCCCAAATGCACAGGAATACTGCAATCGGTATTTCAAATGCAATACCGAAGGCGAAGAACAGGGTCAGGGCAAAGTTGAGGAAACTGCTGATGTCCGGCGCAACCTGAATACCATCTGGCGCTACTGAGATAAAAAATCCGAATATTATGTCGAACAGAATATAGCGTGCGAAGGCGATGCCGGAATAGAACAGAATGACGCTGGAGATAAACAAGGGGATAGCGATTTCTTTCTCGTTCTTGTAAAGCCCTGGTGCGATAAAGGACCAGAGCTGGAACAAAATATAAGGAGCAGACAGCATAAAGGCGACATAGAAGGTCAGCTTGAATGGTGCGAAGAATGGTGCCGTCGGATCGATGGCGATCATGCTGGTATTTTCAGGCAACGCGGAAAGTAGGGGTTCTGCCACGTAGGTATAGATATCATTAGAGAAATAGAAAAGCGCCAGGAACAACACAACCAGCAGCACCAGGCTTTTCATGATTCGATCACGCAGTTCAACCAGGTGATCGACAAGAGTGAGTTCTTTCTCGTCTTCAGCTGATGTCATTTGCTTGCTTGCTTGAGTCTTGAGTTACGGTGCTTGGGGTTTCGTCGGAATTTTCGTCTAGCGCCAATTTGGGGTTCTTGCCGCCGCCATAGATTTGTTGTTTGACATTCTCTATTTGCCCGCCTATCTCTTCCGCGCCCTCTGCTAATTCTTGTTGCAGAGGCTTCTCGAGCTCCGCGTCGTCATCTTTATCCTTTTCGTAAGATTCTTTTGATGCCCCCGGATCGAAGTTGTCTGTGTTGACGATGCTGTTCACAGATTTCTCTGCGTCCTTCGCTACATCCTGTAACCGAGATTTGGCATCCTCAATGTCCTCCATAATAGATTCATTATGCAACTGTCTTCGTATTTCATCGGCGTTGAGTTCTCTTTCGATCTCAGCCTTCACCTTGTAAAAGCTTCGACGAAAGCGACCGATCCACAGCCCAGCGGTCTTAATCGCCGATGGCAGTTGCTGCGGGCCTATCACTATCAAGGCAACAATGCAGACTAGAAGAAGCTCAGTCGAGTGAATATTGAACATAAGTCGGAATCTGGTGATAGATAAAGGACGATAATTGAAATTGGTAACACTTGCACCGTAGAAATTTATCGCTACAAGATCCTTTGGCCAGAAGAGGGCGCCGGGAACTGCATACTACGGATATCCTAGTCGGTGTTAGACTCTTCTTTCTCTTCCTTTCCAGCGGTTTCTTCGCTGGTTTCTTCGCTGGATTCCGTAGATTCTTCTGAACTCTCAGATTCCTCGTTGCTTGAATCCTGATTGGATTCATTGTCTTTCATAGCGCTCTTGAATCCTTTTAAGGCACCACCGAGATCTGAGCCAATGTTGCGCAATTTTTTAGTGCCGAATAACATTACCACGATCAACAAAATGATCAGTAGTTGCCATATTCCAATACCACCTATACCCATAGTAAACCTCCAAAGCCGGTAAAATATTTATTTATTCAACCAGGAACGTGTTTATCGAGATGCCTTTTCCTCAAGGCCGGATATGTTAAAGCGTTTTTCAAGTTCTTCCAACACCTGGTCCGAACTCAAACCTAGATGACTTAACATTACCATCGTGTGAAACCATAGATCGGCGGTTTCCTTTATGACAGCCTCTTTAGCAAGGCCGTCCGCGTGTTCAAATTCTTTTGCAGCCAATATTGTTTCAGTCGCTTCCTCACCTATCTTTTCAAGAATTTTGTTAAGGCCTTTTTCATGGAGACTGGCTACATAAGAATCCGCAGCCGAAGCTGACTTGCGTTGTTCCAGTATTGCCGTAAGTTCTGTTAGTACTTCGCTCATGATCGGCTTGTGTACCCGACTTTAATCCTAATCTAAAACTACTGCTTATCAATCTACATTGCTCAGTCTTTATCTCGCCCGAGCATCAGTTCTGCTTGTACATCAGCCCGGGATCTTTTAAAACCGGATCCACCGTTTTCCAGCTGTCGCCTTCCAGTTTTTGATAGAAACAACTTTCACGACCGGTGTGACAGGCGATACCACCTATCTGCTCGACCCGATAACAGACGGCGTCATTGTCGCAGTCCAGTAATACATCCACAAGTTTCTGAACGTTGCCAGACTCTTCACCTTTACGCCAGAGTCGCGCCCTGGATCGCGACCAATACACCGCTCTCTTCTCATTTACCGTAGCCTCAAGCGCATCCCGGTTAATCCAGGCCTGGGTGAGTATGCGCCCGCTACTGGCGTCCTGGGCCACTACCGCCACCAGGCCGTCAGCATTCCAGTTGATTTGATCGAGGTAAGGGGGCATCGTCTTAGTATGCTACTTCATCGTTTAAAACACAAAAGATAAACCCCGACCAAAGCAAAGCTTAATGTAACTACTGGCACACTCGATATGGCTTCTAACACCACAGGCGCCATGGAGGCAGCGGCTATTACCAGGGCGATGATGCCTGCCATTTTTGCTTGGCGCCGCTGGCGCAACATTGTCAATTCAGTCGCGACTTGTTGCTTAAGTAGGGTTCGATTTATTTCGCTAAGCTGAGTGCTCTGAGTAATTGCCTCGATCATTAGTTGTGGAAGTTCAGGTAACTGTTCTATCCAATTGGGGATATTCTCCTTAACCCGGGTCAGCAGAGTGAACGGATTGAGGCGCCTGGCATTCCAGCTTTCAAGATATGGCAGCGCAGTTTTCCATAGATCAAGATCAGGATAAAGTTGCCTACCCAGGCCTTCAATGTTGAGCAGGGTCTTTTGCAGCAATACCAGCGCAGGTTGTACCTCCATGTTGAAGCGACCTGCTGTTCGAAAAAGTTGTACCAATAACAGCCCAAAAGAGATGTCTTTTAATGGTTTTTCGAAAATGGGTTCACAAACGCTGCGTATCGCCGATTCAAATTCATGAATTCTAGTATCGGCGGGAACCCAACCACTGGCAACATGTAATTCCGCGACCTGGCGGTAGTCTCGCTGAAAGATCGCCAGCAGATTTTTTGCCAGATATTCCTGATCGTTGTTGCTCAATGAGCCGATGATCGCACAGTCTATTGCGATATATTGGGGGGTATCGGAATTTTCCCTGGAGACAAATATATTGCCCGGATGCATGTCGGCATGGAAAAAATTGTGTTCGAACACCTGGGTAAAAAAGATATTTACACCGGTCTCGGCTAACACCTTCAGATTAATGCCATGGGCCTTAAGAGCATCGATGTCGGCTACAGGAATGCCATGGATGCGTTCCATTACCAGAATATCTTTTCGTGTAAAATCCCAATAAATTTTTGGAACGTACAAGACGCTGGAGTTTTCAAAATTACGTTTTAGTTGAGTCGTATTTGCCGCTTCCGCCTGCAGATCTAATTCGTCGAAAATAATCTGCTCGTACTCATTCACTACTTCTACAGGTCGCAGGCGTTTTCCGATCGCGGTCTGAGATTCGATTAGGTGGGCCAGCCATCTCATCAATTCTATGTCAGCGCCGATTGTTTTTCCGATTCCCGGTCGCAGTACTTTGACGACGACTTCTTCGCCGCTGAGTAGCGTGGCCTTATATACCTGGGCGACTGATGCGGAGGCAAATGGCGCTGTCTCCAGTTCACTGAATACCGAGTCGGTGCATACGCCCAGTGCTTTCTCTACCAGTGACTCGACACTGGGGGAAAGGAATGGAGGTACGTTGTCCTGCAGTGTTTGCAACTCGTCCGCGAGATCTGTATCGAGAAAATCGCGCCGGGTGGAGAGTAGCTGACCAAATTTTATGTAAATAGGACCTAACTCCTCCAGCGCCAGTCGGAGTCGTCGATTCCTGTTACCTTTCCGATGGGCGCTCAGCGCCCACACGATCAGGCAGGGAGAGAGTAATAGTCTTATCCAGATGAAGCCTGCTTGATGTTTTATGAAGTCATCCAGCCCGTACTTGGCGATAACATTGAGGACTTTAAAAAGGCGGGGCAGATGAGACACGGTGGAATGACGATAGCTATTGGGGCTTGCAAAGATACCACCCCGCAGACCCACTCACAAGCGTGGGCGTGGGCAATTAGCACTGAGTTTTCAATCGCTTAGTAGCTTGTCGAGACGATCGCTGAGCCTTCGCGCCCGAGCCCGGATGCGGTCTACATCGAGCTTGAGCCGATCGAGGCCAGCGCCGAAGGCAGCTACTTCATTCCGCTCGGGTAGCAGAGGCGTCTCTTCCTGCAAATAGTCATCGATATTGCGGCGTATGCTGGCGCTGGCATTTGTTGACCACTTGCGATTGCTATCGGTGACATGTTCCAGTTCATTAGTAATGACATCGCCGAGAAAGGGCGCCAGATAATCTTGCCACTGTATATCCAGTTTTCGCATCGTGGCATAAAGCTCCTGCACCAGTATGGCGTCGCCGCCAATCGATATTGCCGGGTTGGCAAGCG
>CETV01132679.1_pt1 | contig 10890 bp, 9 predicted proteins | sample 531451 | NCBI WGS metagenome assembly CETV01 (sample SAMEA2623155, study PRJEB7988) | marine metagenome | isolation source: saline water (ENVO:00002010), including | reverse complement strand
GCCCCGCCACGTCCTGAGGCGGATCACGGGCGGGCTTCGATGAACAGCGATTTCGGCGAGCGACGGCGGCCTTCGCGGCTCGTGATCGCCCTGCTCGCCGCGTCGAGCCTGCTTCTCGTCGCTGCTGTCACGCTCATCATCGTGCTGATGACCGACGACGGCGACGCGAGCACCCCGGTGCCGACGCCGAGCGCGACCGCGACCCCGTCGGCGAGTGCCACCCCGAGTGCGACGCCGACCGCCACCGCGAGCGCCGAGCCGACGCTGCCGCCGTCGCCGATCCGCAGCTTCGAGTCGTCGACCACCGAGGTGAACTGCACGGCAGGCGGCTCCATTCCGCTGACCTTCACGTGGGACACGGCGGGAACCACCGTGTCGTTCGGCATCGGGACCGAGGCGGCCGACGCCGAGCCCTACGAGACGGGCCTCCCCGCCGTCGGCACCATCACCGTCGACTACCAGTGCGGTCAGCCCGCCGGATGGCAACAGTACTCGATCGCCGTCTTCCTCGGCTCCGAGATCGTCGCCCGAGACACGATCCTCGTCAGCGAATAGCGCTAGCGATACTCGGGGTTCGCCGAATACCCCCAGCGCTCGCCCCGCCTCCACCGTTCGGGCTGGTTGCCGTAGGCAGGAATCCCGCCCGCGTCCTTCAGCATCCGCGCGAGGTGCAGCAGGTTCCAGGTCATGAAGGTGACGTTGCGGTTGGTGAAGTCGTTCTGCGGACCGCCCGAGCCCTCGTCGAGATAGCTCGGCCCGGGCCCCACCTCGCCGATCCACCCGGCGTCGGCGGCCGGCGGGATCGTGTAGCCGATGTGCTGCAGGCTGTAGAGCGTCGACATGGCCGAGTGCTTCACCCCGTCCTCATTGCCGGTGACCAGCACCCCGGCAGTCTTGCCGTAGTACACGTACTGGCCGTTCTCGGCGAGCTCCCCGCTCATCGAGTACAGCCGCTCGATGAAACGGCGCAGCACGGAGGACGGCTCCCCCAGCCAGATCGGCGTGCCGACGACGAGGATGTCCGCGTCGCGGATCCGCGGCCAGAGGTCGACCCACTCGTCGAACTCCCAGCCGTGCTCGCGCATGTCCGGGTACACCCCGTCGGCGACATCATGGTCGGCGAGGCGAATCTGATCGACGGACACGCCCTGGGACTGCATGAGCGCGATGCTGCGCTTCATCAGGCCGTGGGTGTGGCTGATCTCGGGACTGCGCTTGAGCGTGCAGTTCACGAACGCGGCATGCAGATCGTCATACCGGGCGGGAGGCGTCTCGGCGACCATGGCCCGACCGTACTCCCGGATGGAGTCGGTAGACTGAGATCACACCTCACACTCAGGCACCTCGCCCCGGATTCGGGGCATTGACTCGGTGCCGCCGATATCGAACCGGAGTCCGCGTGAACGCCAGCGCCCCCATTCCCGACAAGCCCGCACTCGAGGGCCTCGAAGCGAAGTGGGGCGAGACCTGGGAGGTCGACGGCACCCACCGGTTCGATCGTGCTGCGGCGCTCGCCGCGGGCAAGGATGCGGTGTTCAGCGTCGACACGCCTCCGCCGACCGCCTCCGGCAGTCTGCACATCGGCCACGTCTTCAGCTACACGCACATGGACCTGGCGGCGCGCTTTCAGCGCATGAACGGCAAGCACCTGTTCTACCCGATGGGGTGGGACGACAACGGCCTTCCGACCGAGCGTCGCGTGCAGAACTACTACGGCGTGCGCTGCGACCCCACGCTGCCCTACGACCCCGACTTCACTCCCCCGCACGACGGCGGCGAGGGCTCGAGCACGAAGGCCGCCGATCAGCAGCCGATCAGCCGCCGCAACTTCGTCGAGCTCTGCGAGCGCCTCACGGTCGAGGACGAGAAGCAGTTCGAAGACCTCTGGCGCACCCTCGGGCTCAGCGTCGACTGGTCGCTGACCTACCGCACGATCGATGAGCACTCGCGCGCGACGGCGCAGCGCGCGTTCCTGCGGAACCTCGCCCGCGGCGAGGCGTACCAGGCGGATGCGCCCACCCTGTGGGACGTGACCTTCCGCACCGCGGTCGCCCAGGCCGAGCTGGAGGACAAGGAGCAGCCGGCGGCCTACCACCGGGTGTCGTTCCACAAGCCCGACGGCGGCACCGTCGAGATCGAGACCACCCGCCCCGAGCTGCTGCCCGCGTGTGTCGCGCTGGTCGCGCACCCGGACGATGAGCGCTACCAGGGCCTGTTCGGCACGACGGTGACGACGCCGGTGTTCGGCGTCGAGGTGCCGGTCGTCGCGCACCGCCTGGCCCAGCAGGACAAGGGCTCGGGCATCGCCATGATCTGCACCTTCGGCGACGTCACCGACGTCGTCTGGTGGCGCGAGCTCGATCTGCCGAACCGCACCGTCATCGGCCGCGACGGCCGCCTGATCGCGGAGGCCCCGGCCGAGGAGCTGTTCAGCGAGGCCGGCCGCGCCGCCTACGCCGAGCTCGCGGGCAAGACCGTCTTCAGCGCCAAGGCCCGCATGGTCGAGCTGCTCGCCGAATCCGGCGACCTGCACGGCGAGCCGCGCAAGATCACGCACCCGGTGAAGTTCTTCGAGAAGGGCGACAAGCCGCTCGAGATCGTCTCGACACGCCAGTGGTACATCTCGAACGGCGCCCGCGACGAAGCACTCAAGGAGCGCCTGCTCGCGGCGGGCACGAGCATCGACTTCCACCCCGACTTCATGCGCGTGCGCTACGAGAACTGGGTCGGCGGCCTCACCGGCGACTGGCTGATCTCGCGCCAGCGCTTCTTCGGGGTGCCGCTTCCGGTCTGGTACGAGCTCGACGCCGAAGGCGAGCGCACCGGCGTCATCGTGCCCGACGAGGCCTCCCTCCCGATCGACCCCTCGAGCGATGTCCCGCCCGGCTTCACCGAGGCCGACCGCGGCGTTCGCTTCGAGGGCGAGCTCGACATCATGGACACCTGGGCGACCTCGAGCCTCACGCCGCAGATCGCCGGCGGCTGGGAGCGCGACCCGGAGCTCTTCGACCTGGTGTTCCCCTACGCCCTGCGCTCGCAGGGTCAGGACATCATCCGCACCTGGCTGTTCTCGACCGTGCTGCGCGCCGAGCTCGAGCACGGGCAGGTGCCGTGGAAGAACGCCGGGATCTCCGGCTTCATCGTCGACCCCGACCGCAAGAAGATGTCGAAGTCGAAGGGCAACGTCGTCACCCCCGCGGGCCTCCTCGCGGAGCACGGCTCGGACGCGGTGCGCTACTGGGCTGCGAGCTCGCGCCTGGGCACCGACGCGGCCTTCGACCCGCAGAACCCGAAGCAGATGAAGATCGGCCGGCGCCTGGCGATCAAGGTGCTGAACGCCTCCAAGTTCGTCTACTCGTTCCCGCACACGGAGGGCGCCGCCATCACCGAGCCGCTCGACCGCGACATGCTCGCCGAGCTCTGCGAGGTCATGCGCCTGGCGACGAAGGCGTACACCGACTTCGATCACGCGCGTGCGCTCGAGGTGACCGAGCAGTTCTTCTGGACGTTCTGCGACGACTACCTGGAGCTGGTCAAGGAGCGCGCCTACACCGGCACCGGCGCGCCACAGGCCAGCGCCGTGGCGGCGCTCCGCCTCGCGATCGACGTGTTCCTGCGCCTGCTCGCCCCGGTGATCCCGTTCGCCACCGAAGAGGTGTGGCGCTGGACCCACGCGACGTCGGTGCACAGCGCCTCGTGGCCCACGGCGGACGAGCTGGCCGAGTTCGGCGCGGCTCGCGGGCTGCTGCCGGAGGTGAGCGCCGCGCTGATCGGCATCCGCCGCGCCAAGACCGACGCGAAGGCCTCGCAGAAGACCGAGGTGGTCTCGGCGGTGCTCGCCGGCCCCGCGCTGCTGGCCGAGGCGGTCGACGATCTGCGCGCCGTGGGCCGGATCGCCGAGCTCACGCTCGTCGAGGCCGACGAGGTCGCCGTGACCGAGATCGTGCTCGCGGAGCAGCCGGAGGCCTGATCGCCGTGCAGATCCGCGAGCTCACCGCGCACGACCTGGCCGCCTGGCGCGAGCTGTTTCGCGCCTACGGCGTGTTCTACGAGACGCAGTTCTCCGAGGACGTGCTCGACCGGGTCGGCGGGATCCTGCTGACGCCCGGGTCCGGGGTCGACGCGATCGTGGCCGAGGACGACGGCACCCTCGTCGGGTTCGCCCACTATCGCCGGCATCCCGACACTTTCACGGGTGGGTCCGACTGGTACCTGGACGACCTGTACGTCGACCCGGCCACCCGCGGCACGGGCACCGGAACGGCGCTGATCGAGGCGCTCGCGGCGCTCGCCCGCGAGTCGAGCGAGGGCGGAAAGCTGCGCTGGATCACCGCCGCCGACAACGAGCGCGCGCAGCGCGTCTACGACCGGATCGCGACCCGCACGACGTGGGTCACCTACGAGAAGGGCATCTGATGCAGCTCGGCACGAGGTGGGCGGTCGGCGCGCCGGCCCCCGCCGCTCTTCCCGCCGCCGTGATCGCGGCGATCGGCACCGTCGAGGCCGAGGTCGCCGCGTTCGACACGAGCGCGTGGCGCTGGACCCTCACCTGGCTCGAGGGGCGCCCCGTCGTCGAGCTCGACGATGGCACGACGATCCGCTACGACCCGGTGCGCGACGCGGCCACGGTGTCGTCCACCGACTGACGCGGACGGCGCGAAAGCACCAGCCACAGATACGCGAGGCCACCCACCACGAGGCCCCAGAACGCGGAGCCGATCCCGGCGATCGTGACCCCCGAGACGACGACCAGGAAGGTCAGCACCGCGACGACCCGGTGCGCCGGCTCGCGAAGCGCATCGGCGATGGATGACCCGAAGGCGCCGAACAGCGCCAGGCCCGCGACCGCCGTGATCAGGATCGGCGGGGCAACGGCGACGAGCGCGCTCGCGGCGCTCGCGCCGAACGCGAGAGCGAGGTAGGCGACGCCGCAGGCGAGGGTCGCGATCCAGCGGCGGCGCGCATCCGCGTGCGCGTCCGGACCCGCCATCATCGCCGCCGTGATCGCGGCGAGATTCAGCACGTAGCCGCCGAACGGCGAGGTGATCGCCGAGGCGGCCCCGGTGCTCAGCAGGATCGCCCGCGCGGGCGGCTCGTGGTAGCCGAAGGTGCGCAGCACGGCGAATCCGGGCACGTTCTGCCCGGCCATCGTGACGAGGTAAAGCGGCACGCCGAGGCTGACGATCACGAGCGGATCGAGGTGCGGCATCACGAACTCGAGCGTCGGCGCCAGCGAGTACTCGCCGAAGCCGCTGGCGCGGCCCGAGACGATGATCGCCGCGATCGTGGCGACGACCGCCCCCGCCACCGCCCAGCGCGGCGCGAGCCGGGCCAGCAGCGCCCAGACGATGACGGCCGGCAGCGCCAGGGCGGGAAGCTCGACGGCCGCCTGCACCGGGGCCAGGCAGATCGGAACGAGGATCCCCGCGAGCATCGCGCTGCCGATCGCCGGAGGAATACGGGTCATCGCGCGGGCCAGCGCCGGCCAGAACCCCGTGAGCAGCAGCAGCGCGGCGCACACCAGGAAGGCGCCGATGGCGCTGGCGAAATCCCCGGTGAGCCCGCCCGCGGCGATCATCACGGCGGCGCCGGGCGTCGACCAGGCGAAAGCCAGCGGAAGCCGGAAGGCGAGACTGAGCGCAATGCAGAGAATGCCCTGGCCGAGCGAGAGGGCGAAGAGGCCCGACGCGGCCTGCGCGGGAGTCGCGCCGACGGCGACCAGACCCGCGATGACCAGCGTGAACGAACTGGCGAAGCCAGTGAGCGCCGCGATGAGGCCGGCAGCGATCGGATGCCCCAGGTCGCTCATCCGGATCGACGCACCGGATGACGGACGGCTCTGCATGCCCACAATCTAGTGCGCGACCCGCCGGGTCAGTGCGGCCCGTGGTCGGCGGCGAGCCGGAGACTCTGCACGCGCGTTGCCTCGAGCTGACGCTCGGCTGCGCGGCGGGCGAGGATCTGCTCGCGTGTCACGGGACGCGTGTCGCGGCGCCCCCAGGTGACGAGGGCCACACCGAGACGCACCGCGACTCGGCGGGCGCTCGGCCGGCGCCCGCTCCCCGAAGGCAGCGCGACGGGGGCGAACACGGGAATCGGCTGGGTCGTCATGACCGTGCCTCCTTCCTGAGATCCGAGGTGCCGTCGGGGTGCTCCGGTGTCGGAGCCCCGTCGACGACGGGGAACAGGTTCAGCTGCAGCTGGACCGGGCGCGCGCCCGGCGCATCCTGATCGCGATACCGGGCGACGTAGTCGCGGATCACCGCGGTCAGCGCATCGTTCAGATCCGCCGTCTGGGCGTGGGTCATGCGCAGGTTGGTGGTGGTGAGCGCGCTCGCCTCCAGCCAGTCGAGGCCGAGGGAGTCGCCGCGCGCCAGGAAGTCGCTGAGCAGCCGGCGGCGGTTGTGCTCCCACTCCGCGAGGAGCAGGTCGGTCGCCGCACGTTCGGGCGACTCGCGGTCGAAGCGACTCGGGTCGAGCATGATGCCCCCGGGAACCCGCTCCCACCAGCGCTCGCGTGCGCTGCCCTTGCCCTTCAGCTCGCGAACGAAGCCGTGCTTCTCCAGTTGGCGCAGGTGGTAGCTGGTCGCCCCGCTCGACTCGCCGAGCCGGTCGGCGAGACCGCTCGCCGTCGCCGCGCCGTACGTCGAGAGCGCGTCGAGGAGCTGCACGCGCAGCGGATGCGCGAGCGCCTTGAGGTCGTTCACGTCCAGCGTGCGCGGGGCCCGTTCGGTGGTCATAACGCAAATATACCTTTGCAGAGAGTTCTTTGCAAGATTTTCTTTGCACTGTCTCGCGGTCGCCATCTAGGCTGACATCGTGAGCAATCCCTTTGTCGCGCCCAGCCTGCTGCCCTACGCGTTCCCACCGTTCGCCGAGATCCGGGACGAGCACTTCGAACCGGCCTTCGAACTCGGCATGGCCGAGCAGCGTGCCGAACTCGCCGCGATCATCGACACCGCCGAGCCCGCGACCTTCGCCAACACGCTCGAGCCCCTGGAGCGCAGCGGGCAGATCCTCGCCCGCGTCTCGCACGTGTTCTTCCACCTCAGCTCCTCTCACTCCAGCGACTTCACCAACGCTCTCGAGGAGAAGCTCGCCCCGAAGCTCGCCGAGCACCACGACGCGATCATGCTCGACCACGCGCTGCACCGCCGCATCGCGGCCGTGCACGAGAGCGATGAGCCCCTCACCGACGAGCAGCGCTACCTCGTGGAGCGCTGGCACGTCGAGATGACGCAGGCCGGCGCCGGGCTCGACGAGGAGGCCAAGACCCGTCTGCGCGAGCTCAACCAGCAGATCTCGACTCTCACCACGCGGTTCGAGAAGGCCCTGCTCGCCGACACCAACGATCTCGCCGTCCACCTCGACTCCGAGAGCGACCTCGACGGCCTGTCCGCGGGCGAGATCTCGGCGGCCGCCGAAGCGGCCGCGTCGCGGGGGCTCGACGGCTACCTGCTCACCCTCATCCTGCCGACCGGTCAGCCCGCGCTCTCCGAACTGACCGACCCCGCGGTGCGCGCGCGTCTGATGGAGGCGTCGCGCTCGCGCGGCACGCGCGGCGGCGAGCACGATACGCGCGACCTGGTGCTCGAGATCGTCCGGCTGCGCGCCGAGCGCGCCGTGCTGCTCGGCTTCGAGAACCACGCCGCGGCGGTCACCTCCGACGAGACCGCGGGCTCGCCCGAAGCCGTCGCCGAGATGCTCGGGCGACTGGCTCCAGCCGCCGCCCGCAACGCCGCCGCCGAGCATGCGGCGCTCGAGCGCCAGGCCGGCGGCGAGGTCGGCGCCGCCGACTGGGCGTACTGGACCGAGAAGGAGCGCCAGGAGCGCTACGACGTCGACACCGCCGCGCTGCGGCCGTGGTTCGAGGCCGAACGCGTGCTGCAGGACGGCGTGTTCTACGCCGCCACCCGGCTCTACGGCATCACCTTCCACGAGCGCCGCGACCTGGTGAACTACCACCCCGACGCCCGGATCTTCGAGGTCAAGAACGAGGACGCCTCCCCCGTCGGGCTGTACGTCCTCGACCTCTACACGCGCGACAGCAAGCGCGGCGGAGCCTGGATGAACTCGCTCGTGTCGCAGAACTCGCTGCTCGGCCAGCCGGTCGTCGTCACCAACAACCTCAACGTGCCCAAGCCCGCGGCGGGCGAGCCCACGCTGCTCACCTTCGATGAGGTCGCGACGCTGTTTCACGAGTTCGGGCACGCGCTGCACGGCCTGTTCGCCCGCGTCACCTACCCCAAGCTCGCGGGCACCAACGTCTACCGCGACTTCGTCGAGTACCCGAGCCAGGTCAACGAGATGTGGATGCTCTGGCCCGAGATGCTGAACAACTACGCCAAGCACTACGAGACCGGCGAGCCGATCGACCCCGCGATCGTCGAACGCCTGCAGGCCTCGGAGCAGTTCAACGAGGGCTACTCGACGAGCGAGTACCTGGCCGCGGCGATGCTCGACCAGGCCTGGCACACGCTGGCGCCCGACGAGGCCGCCGCCGTCACCGATGTCACCGAGTTCGAGGCGAAGGCCCTCGCCGCCGCGGGGCTCGACCACCCGGCGATCCCGCCGCGCTACTCGAGCACCTACTTCGCCCACATCTTCGCCGGCGGCTACGACGCCGGCTACTACTCCTACATCTGGAGCGAGGTGCTCGACGCCGACACCGTCGCCTGGTTCCACGAGAACGACGGACTCACCCGCGCCAACGGCGAGAAGTTCCGACGGCTCGTGCTCGGGGTCGGCGGCTCGAAGGATCCGCTCGAGGCGTACCGGGAGTTCCGCGGCCGCGACGCCGTCATCGAGCCCCTGCTCGAGCGCCGCGGCCTCGCCGACGCCTAGCTCGCGAACACCTCGGCGAGCGACGGCCAGTCGGCAGCCCGCACGTACACGGGAAGCTCGTCGATCGGGGTGACCCGCTCGATCACGCGACCACCGTCGATGTGCATGCCGGTGAAGGCATCCACCCACTCCCCCGCAGGCAGGAAGACCGAGGCCGCCTCGGCCCCCTCCTCGACGAGGGGCGCGACCAGGATCGCGTCTCCGAGCATCCACTGCAGCGGATGGGCCCACACCGCCTCGTCGTCCGGAAGGTCGAAGTACAGCGGCCGCATGAGCGGCTCGCGGGCCTCGATCGCGCGCCGGGCCTCGGACTCCAGATAGGGAACCAGCTTCTCGCGCAGCTTCGCGAAGCGGCGGAACACCGGAGTCACCTGGTCGTCGCCGGTCAGCTCGGCGATGTTCCAGGGCGTGCGGTCCCGCGACGGGGTGCGGTGGTGGTTGAACTCGGAGTGGTACTGCATGATCGGCACGAACGCGGCAGCGGCGGTCGAGCGCAGGTACAGCTCCGCCGTCGGGATGTCGCCGCTGAAGCCGGCGAGATCCCAGCCCCAGTAGACGATTCCACTGGACGCGGCGTTGAGACCGGCGAACAGCGACCAGCGGAACGCCTCCCAGGTCGAGTTCTCGTCGCCCGCCCAGAACGCGCCGTGCGCCTGGCTGCCGCTGAACCCGGCGCGGCTGAAGGTGACCGGCGCCTTGCCGTTGCGGCGCAGCAGGTCGCCGTAGGCCTTGGCGTAGTGCACCGGGAAGGTGTTGTTCTTCTCGTTGCCGAACCGGCCGTCGCGGTAGACCAGCTCACGGCCCCAGGCGTGCTCGCCGCCATCGGTCTTGAACCCGTCGACGCCGATCTCCTCGACCAGGTAGCGGCGCTTCTCGGTCCACCAGGTCGCGGCACGGTCATCTGTGAGGTCGGGCATGAGCCCGAGCGGGAACCACCAGCCGCGGTTGCGGTACGGGCGCAGCGACCCATCCGGCGCCGGCTCCTGAATCAGTACGCCGTCGCGGATCGCCGCCTCGGCGTCGGCCTTCAGCTGTCCCGCCGGATGCGGACGCATCTTGAGCAGCGGAATCTGCCAGAGGTGCAGGCGGATGTCGCGGCGGTGCAGCTCGTCCGTCATCCCCTTCGGGTCCGGCCAGGCGCCGTCCTCCGGGAACTCGAAATCGGCCAGTCGCTTCGGCTGGGCGCCGTCGACGATCTCCGACTTCGCATCGCGCCAGGTGGTGAACGTGCTCTCGTCGCTCCAGGCCTCGATGACGACCGAGCCGACCGGAATGTCGTGGTCGCGGTGCGCGTCCATCTGGCGCATCACCTCGGCCTGCGTGTTCCACTCGTTGCCGCTGGCCCAGAGCCGGAACACCCAGGAGGGAAGCTCCTCGGCGTGCCCCACCTCGGCGAGGAACGCCGCCAGCACCTCGCGCGGCGAGCCGTCGTAGAAGGCGATCTCGAGGTCGCCGGCCGCATCGGTCTCGGCTTCGATCCACAGCAGGTTCTCGTCGCGGGCGCCGACGTCGAACCAGACGCGACGGCTGGTGCGCACGTGGAAGCCCCAGCCGCTGCCGCCGACCACGTGGGCGAACGGCATCGGGAGGTAGGTCTTGCGCTCGGCGCCCTGGCTCTTGTACTGCTCGAAGACGACCGAGTCGAGCTCCGTGCCGCGCTGGTTGAGCGCGTCGTAGCGCTCACCGAACCCCGCGACCCGCTCCCCGGGCGCCAGCGGAATGGCGAAGCGGATGCGGTGCACCCGCGAGCCGTCGCCGAGCGAGCGCGCAGACCCCTCGACCACGCGCGGCGCGCCGACCTGGTCGAGTCCGGGTGCCCCGTCGGTCCAGCCGCTCACCGTGGTCTCGAACCAGCGGGTGCGCTCGTCGGGAGCCACGAAGCGGTAGCGCAGCGTCTCGCCGACCCGCAGATCGTCGAGCTCGGCGTTCCAGCCGCCGCTCGCGCGCGCGAGACGCGCCTGCGCCGACGCCAGGTGGCCGCCGTCGACGACCTGTCCGCGATCTCGGCGGGTCACCGGGGCCAGCGGCAGCACCGCAGGCGCTCCG
>CETV01137274.1_pt1 | contig 10927 bp, 13 predicted proteins | sample 531451 | NCBI WGS metagenome assembly CETV01 (sample SAMEA2623155, study PRJEB7988) | marine metagenome | isolation source: saline water (ENVO:00002010), including | reverse complement strand
TAAATTTACCATTTTCTTCTAAAGAAAGAACTACATACCAAGGAAATGATGTTGGAATTATGCATGCTTGCGGTCATGATGCTCACATTGCAATTCTTCTCGGAGTAGCAAGTTTCCTTTCTCAAAACACAGATAAATTAAATGGCGATATACTTCTTATTTTTCAACCAGCAGAAGAAGGAGCACCCCAAGGAGAAGATGGTGGGGCTGAGTTAATGTTAAAAGAAGGGCTTTTTGAAATTGAAAAACCGGATGCTATATTTGGTCTGCATGTTTCAAATGCTTTACATGGTGGAATAATGTTAAAACCTGGACCAGCTATGGCATCTGCTGAAGCTTTTCGAATTACTATTGAAGGTGAACAAACACACGGGTCTAGACCTTGGGAAGGGGCTGATCCAATTGTTGCTGCTTTTAATATAGGATCAACACTTCAAACCATAATTAGTAGACGGTTAAATTTATTAGAAAGTCAGGCAGTAATTTCTGTTGGAATAATGAAAGCTGGAACTAGAAATAATATTATCCCTCAAACAGCAATGTTAGAGGGAACTATTAGAACTTTCAAAGATTCATATATAACTCAAATTAGGGATGAAATTAAAACAATTGCCGAGAACGTTGCTAGAGCTCATCATACAAATGCAAATGTTGAATTTAGAATTTATGGAGGGTATCCAGTAACTTTTAATGATTTAGATCTATCAGCTAAATATGCAGATTCTTTATCTGAAGCTGCTGAAGGAAACTACTATGAATTGCTTGTTCCACGAACAGGGGCAGAAGATTTTTCTTTTTATGCGCAACAAGTACCTGGATTATTTTTCTTCCTTGGAGTTAATGCTCCTGGTGTTGAAGATAGTCCAACAAATCATTCTCCTTATTTTTATGTAGATGATAAAGCGTTGGATACAGGCATTAAGGGATTTATAAATCTTGTTGAAGATTTTTCTGAAGACTTTAATCAAGTCAATTAATTTATAGGAGAATAATTAATTATTAAAAATATATATTAAAAGGTAAATTATCCCACTAAAAATTAGGAGTAAAAGTATTGGTCTTTGCCCAAGTTTTATTGAGTATTTTTTAGGTAAGAGTATCAAAATACCAATTACGGCTGATGTAATTCCTACACCCCATAACAAGTCTTTAAGTTCTAAAAAGACTTCAGATAGCATAATTTAATTCTTTATTCTTTTGGTAGTAAAGAATTTAATCTATCAATTGAATCTAAGTATTCATTGATTAGTCGATACATTACATCTTTAACTGTTTCTATTTGGTTGACTTGACCAATAACTTGACCAGCTGCATTAAACGAGACATCTTGAGTGTTTCCTGTACCAGCATACATTGAAGTTCTTCTCATAGCATCAAAAGTGATCATACCTTGTAAAGGCATAGGAAGAGGGTCTGGATTATCAGGGTTCTCCCATGCTTCAGTCCACTTATTTTTTAACATTCTTGCTGGTTTACCTGTCCACGATTTACTTCTTATAGTATCTTCACTTGTTGCATTTAAATATAATTCTTTTTCAGCTGGTTGAGCAGCAGCTTCTTCAACTGTCAACCATAGAGATCCGCACCAAATACCTTGGGCTCCAGTAGACATTGCAGCAGCCATTTGTCTTCCATTTCCTATTCCTCCGGCAGCTAAAACTGGTAAATCCCCTACAGCATCAACTATTTGTGGCCAAAGAACTATACTTCCAATTTCACCTGTGTGTCCACCGCCTTCACCACCTTGAGCAATAATAAAATCTAATCCTGCTTTTTTATGTGCAAGCGCCTGTTTAATTTTTCCACATAGCGCTCCTATGAAAACTCCTTTATTTTGTATCTTTTTTATCATACTTGCAGGAGGTGTTCCTAGTGCATTAGCTATAAGCTTTACTTTTGTATGTTTCAAAGCTTCTTCTATCTGTGGTTCTGCGGTTGCCTCTGTCCATCCTAATAAACCACCTTTAGGTCCGTTTGTTTCTGGTGCTTCAGGAACTCCATTTTCTGTTAGGAGGGTATTTACAAATTTTCTATGTTCATCAGGAATCATTTTTTGAAGCTGTTCAAGTAATTGTTCAGGGTTTTTTTCATCCATTCCTTCGTATTTTTGTGGTATTACAGTATCAACACCATATGGGTGATCTCCAATATTCTGGTCTATCCAATCTAATTCCTCTTTTAATTGCTCTGGGCTGAATCCAACAGCTCCAAGAACACCAATCCCTCCAGCTTTACTTACAGCAACTACAACATCCCTGCAATGTGTGAAGGCAAAAATAGGATATTCGATTCCAAGTTTTTTGCAGATTTCTGTTTTCATATATTTAATTTAAATTTATTGTTTTATGGATTATACAAACTTATCGTTACTCCGAACCTTTTATAATGAATAAATTTTATCAATGTATGTAATAAAAAAATTCTTATTCTTTAAATAATTTCTATAGGTTATAGTTAAAATCTTAATCTTTTAATAACTTGTAGAAAATTATGAATTGGGATTATGAATATGATGTTGTGGTAGTGGGCTCAGGAAATGGCGCACTAACTTCTGCTCTTTGCGCTCATGATGGTGGTGCAAAAACATTAGTAATTGAAAAAAGTGATCAATTTGGAGGGACATCTGCTACATCTGGAGGTGGTGTCTGGATACCTAACAATCGTTATGCGAAAGCTGAGAATGTTGATGACTCAGATCAAGATGCTAGAGATTACATCGATAGCGTTTCTCCAAAAGGAAAAATCAAGGAGGATTTAATTGAAACTTATATTGCTGAAGGTCCAAGAATGATTGATTATCTTCATGAGAATTCAAAAGTTAAATATAGAAATCTTCCTCATTATCCAGATTATTTTCCAGATAATCCAGGAGGTAAAGGAGGAAATAGATCTATGGAACCAGAGACTATTAGTGGAACTAAATTAGGGAATGATTTAGCCAAGTTAAGAGAACAACATCCACAAACTGCTTTTACCATGGGACCAATTAATATGAATTTTACTCAAGTTGAAGGTCAACTTTTATTGGGCGCATTACCTGGATGGAAATCTTTATTTGCAAAACTTATAACTAAATATATTTTAGATATTCCTATGCGATTTAAATGGGGATGGAAAGATAGGCGACTTACTATGGGTAATGCAGGAGTTGCTAGGTTAATTTTATCTTTAAAAGATAGAGATGTTGATTTATGGATAGATACAGGAATGACTGATCTTATAGAAAATAAAGGTAAGGTAATAGGAATCAAGGCAAATAAATATGGAAGTGAAATTAATATCAAAGCAAATAAAGGAGTTATTTTAGCTTCTGGGGGATTCGAGAAAGATCAAAATTTACGTGAACAATATCTTCCTCAACCAACTAATTCAGATTGGAGTGCTGCTAATATTTATAATACTGGGGATGCTTTAAAGGCAGCATTGAAGCTTGGCGCCGATACACATCAAATGGATACAGGGTGGTGGTCAACAGTTATGAAGGTACCAAATCAAGAAAAAGGTTGGCTGTCTATGGTTGATAAATCTATGCCAGGAAACTATACCGTTAATAAAAATGGTGAACGATTCTCAAATGAGTCACAAAACTATGTAAGTTTTGTTGATGATATGTTTAAACAGTATGCTGAAGGAAATCCTTGTGCTCCATGTTATATGATATTTGATAGCAATTTTAGAAAAAATAGACCTTGCGGACCCTTATTACAAGGAACCATGCAACCAGATTCTTCTGTACCCAAAGAGTGGTGGACCCCATCATTTCTTTCAAAAGGAGATACTCTAAAAGAATTAGCCGAGATAGTAGGTATAGATCCCCAAGGTTTACTTAAAACTCAGGCTAAAGTAAATAAATTTTCTAAAACTGGAAAAGATTTAGATTTAAAAAGAGGTGATAGTGCTTATGATCGTTATTATGGCGATCCTTCAGTAACTCCAAACCCTTGTCTTGCTTGTTTAGAAAAAGGTCCATTTTATTGTATGGTCCTATATCCAGGTGAAATGGGAACAGCAGGCGGTTTGGTTATTGATGTTAATGCAAGAGTCTTAAAAGCTGATGGAGTTGCCATTCCTGGTTTATATGCATGTGGAAATTGTACAACCGCTCTTTTACCAAAATATCCAGGCCCTGGTTCAACCTTAGGTCCTGCAATGACATTTGGATATTTAGCTGCAAAACATATAACAGGTGCAAATTTCTAATGGATTTTTCTAACAAGACAGCTTTGGTCACTGGTGCTGGTCAGGGAGTTGGCGAGGGTATTGCTGAAGCTATAGCTTCATATGGAGCTAATCTTGCACTTGCAGGAAGAACATACTCAAAGGTTGAAAAAGTTGCGAATAGAATCATGTCTCAAGGAGGGTCTGCTATTGCAATTGAATGCGATGTTAAAAATTTAAATTCTATACAAAATGCCATTGATTTAACTGTTTCAAAATTTTCTAATATTAATTTTCTAATTAATAATGCTCAAGAAGTTCCATTAGGAAATATTCTAGATGTTTCTGAAGAGTCATTTATTAATGGGTGGAATTCTGGTCCATTAGCATCATTTCGTTTTATGAGACTTTGTTACCCCTATTTAAAAGGAGATGGAAAAATTATTAATTTAGCTAGTTCATCTGCCTTAAGACCCGATTCAGCAGGGTATGGGGCTTATGCAGCTGTCAAAGAGGCTATTAGATCTTTATCTAGAACTGCGGCTGTTGAGTGGGGTCACGATAATATTTTAGTAAACTGTATCATGCCATTAGCTAAATCAACTGGAATGGAATGGTGGATGAATGAAAATCCTGATGAAGCCAGTGAATTTATTAAATCGATACCCCTTGAAAAAGTTGGTGATTGTAAAGAAGATATAGGAGAGGCTGTTTGTCACTTATTAAGCGATGGAATGTCTTATATTACAGGTTCAACTATTATGTTAGATGGTGGACAAGCATATTTAAAATAGACAACTTATGGATAAATTACAAGAATTACTTGATATAGAAGAGATTAAAAATTTAAAACACCGATATTTTAGAGCTATAGATATGGCAGATTTTGATCTTTTAGAAGATATATTTGCGGAAGATATATCTGTTGATTACAGAGGAGGATCATATAGATGGCAAGCATCTGGAAAAGAAGAAATTATTACCAATCTCAGATATTCATTTCATAGTAAGGCTTGTGGCATGCATAATGGCCATCATCCAGAAATAATCATTAATAGCCAAACAAAAGCAACTGGTAAATGGTATCTTCATGATATTTTTTATAATTTTGACGAGAATATAGTAACTATGGGTTCTGCTTTATATGATGATAAGTATCAAAAAATTGACGGTAAGTGGAGAATAGGTTTTTCTGAATATGATCGAATTTGGGAAGAGGTATCACCAATAAATCCAGAAACTAAATTTACTAAGGTATTATTGTCTGAGAAAGGAGATAAAATTAAAAAATGAGTATGAAAGATAAAGTTTATAATGCAGTTAAAAAATATACTGAAGCATATAAAAATGATGACAAGGAACTGTTTTTAAGTATTTGGGATAAAGATGCAATATTTGAAGATCCAGTTGGCTCAGAGCCATGTAAAGGAATAGATGCTATTTCAGCATTTTGGGATTTTGCTCACCCAGAGGGCCAGTCTATTAATCCTAATGATATAAAAATTACGGTATGTGCTAATGAGGGTATTCTTCAGGCAACAATGAAAGTAAGAAATTCATCTAATAATTCCGGAATGGATATTCAAATAGTGGATCATTTTGTAATAAATGAAGAAGGAAAAATTCTAAGTGGTAGAGCTTTTTGGGATGAGTCAACTATGACAATACCTGACGATCTAGAATCTTTTGATATCAATATTAATGATTTTAAAGATCGCGGTTAGTATCACAATCATCAATGAGACTCAGTGTCAATTTAAATAAGATTGCTTTACTTAGAAATGCTAGAGGGAATAATTACCCGTCTGTAGAAGATTTTGCATATGAGGCACTATCACTTGGTGTTCATGGATTGACCCTTCATCCACGTCAAGATTCTCGTCATGCAACTTGTAATGACGCGATAGAACTATCTACTATATGCAAAAAAAATTCACTTGAATTTAATCTTGAAGGAAACCCCTTTTCATTACCTAAAAATGATTTTATTGGATTTTATGAATTATGCGATATTACAAAACCAGAACAAATAACTCTTGTACCTGATTCAATAGATCAAATCACCTCTGATCATGGATGGTCTCCAGGTTATAAAGAAAATAAATTAAAAAACTTTCTTACAAAAATAAAACACCTTAATTCAAGGATTAGTTTGTTTATTAACCCTGAAATAGAATCTGTCGAATTTGCTGCTAATCTTGGGCTTGATAGAATTGAAATCTATACAGGACCATTCGCTAATTCAATACAAAGTATAAATATCAAGGAAATCAAAGCAGCCATTTCATTAATTATTACTCGTGCACGAGAACTTGGACTAGGAGTTAATGCGGGGCATGACTTAAACTTACAAAATTTACCTCATCTAATTGATTGTGGTGAAATTGATGAAGTTTCAATAGGTCATGCAATTATTATAAATGCATTGAAATATGGATTTCATGACACCATAATAAAATATATAAATACTATCACTACAAATTAATGACCATAGAAGAAAAAATTAAAGAACAAATTAAAGAAAACTCTATCTTAATATATATGAAAGGTTCCCCGTATGAACCAAGATGTGGTTTTTCAGCTAAAACAGTACAAGCTTTAATTGATTGTGGAGCTGAATTTTCATATGTTGATATCTTGGAGAATCAAGAAATTAGACAAACATTACCAGAAGTTTCTGATTGGCCAACTTTTCCGCAACTTTTCGTAAATGGTGAGTTAATCGGTGGTTGTGATATTGTTTCTGAGTTGCATGGAGCGGGGGATCTACAAAGTATTATTGATAAAGCAAGTTCATAGATTTTTAATTAATTTAACCAAAATCTTTTAACATTGCTTTTAGCTCAAGAGAATGTTGTTCTTCTTCGCCAATCATAGTTCTAGCATATTCTTCTAAATAAACTGAAGCATCAGTTACACTCTCAAGTAATTTTTTATAAAGACTTAAAGCTTTTAATTCATGTTCTAATCCTTCTTCTAAAATATCTTTGATTGAATGCCTATGAGTTTCTTGAATTTTTGCAGTTTTTAGACTTGGATGTCCGTCTAATCCAACTATCAATTCACCAGCTTGTTGTGCATGATTCAAAGATTCACTAGCTTGTTCTTTTAAGAAAGTAACAATAGGTAATCTATAAGGACCGCTAACCATTAAAGATGAATGTGTATATCTAACAACTCCAGCAAGCTCATATTCCATTATTTCATTAAGAATATTGCATACTAAACTTACATTAATATCTTTTATTTCCATATAATTCACAATTTTTTATATTTACGATAAATGCAATATAAGTTAATTTTAATTAGTTGTAAACCATTGATTTAAGGTATTTATTTATTGATAATCATTCTTATTATGGTATTTATTATCATTTATGAAATGATATATAAATGCAGGTTATAAGAGGTGATAGTTATCAGTCTTGGGTTTACTCAAATCGTTCAGATTTAGTGGTTGTCGATCCATGGCTGACAGATAAACAAGTTTTCCCGGGATTAAATTGGCTTCTTTATAGGGAAGCGAATGAAGAGCCTCATATTTTGAAACACAACTTAATATCTCAAGTTAGTCATATTATTATTACTGCACATTTCTCAGATCATTTAGACTTGTCATCATTGAAATTATTTCCAAAAAATATACCTATATTTACAACTATAGAATCTTTTAACATTTTAAGTAAAAAGGGCTTTGTAAATATTACAGTAGTTCAACCCGGCAATTCTTATAAAGTCGGTTCATTTTCACTTGAGGTTTTAAAAGCAGGAAAACCTTATCAAACGACAACATTTGCATATTTATTAAGCGAAAAAAACTCTAAAGTATTCCATGAGCCACATATGTTTAATAGTGATATGAAATTTAATAATATTGATGCTTGTATTCTAACCCTTGATAAAGTTAAGGTTTTAAACTTAGTCCAAGTCTCTATGGATATCAACCAGTCATCAAAAGCATTAACTAAATTAAGTGCTTCTTACTTATTGCCTACTGGAATAGCTCCAAAAAAAACTCATGGACTTATTAGTTATTTATTAGCTATCAAGGAAAATTATAATTCATCTGATTATTTGCCATGTGCCTGTAAAAATGTTGGTGACAGCTTGATTTTATAAAACTATTTTTATGAATCATATTGATTGAAAATTTTACAAAAAACTTGAGCAGTAACATTTGCATCATATGTAGCACTATGAGCCTCATCGTTATCATATGGGATATTCAATTCTTTACAAACTCTTGCTAAAACAGTTTGTCGAGTAGCTAAAACACCTAAACTAACAGTGTCTATTAAAGAAAAGGGGTGAAAAGGAGATTTTTTAATATTGTTTCTTTTGCATGCTTCGAAAAGAAAGCTATGATCAAAAAATGCATTATGTCCTACTAATATAGCTCTAGTACATTCATATTTTTTCTTTTGTTTGTTAATAAATTTAAATAGTTCCTTGAGTGCAAATCCTTCGTTAACAGGCATTCTTAAAGGGTTATTTAAATCAAGTTTTAAGAAATCCAAGGATTCTTGTTCAACCAGGAGGTCTGATGATGGTTGAATGTGATATCTCAAAGAATCACCAAGAATAAGTTTGTCGTTTTTAAAGTCTATTAATTGGATAGCAATTTCTAAAATTGCATTTTTTTTAGAGTTAAAACCACCAGTTTCAAGGTCAACAACAACTGGTAAAAATTTTCTAAATCTATCTTTTAACATTTAACAGACCTATTATGCACTTATAATATGAACGAAAAATCATTAATTATGATATATAAAGATATTACCCATACAATTTTTTCTGATATTCAAACCTCATCTCATTCAGATTTTAATCATGAGAAAGTTTTTTATTATGAGGATGCTAAAGTAGGATTAAAATCATTAATTGCTGTTCACGATACAACCAAAGGTCCAGGGATTGGGGGTTGTCGATATAAACCCTATAGATCTTATGCAGAAGGCTTAACAGATGTTTTAAGACTCTCTAAAGGTATGACAGAAAAAAATATTGCTGCAAATATTCCTTTTGGAGGCGGTAAAGCAATTATTTTTTCAGAAAACCGTAAATCTAAAAAGATGCTAGAGTCATTTGCAAATTTTTTAAATTTACTTGATGGAATGTATATCTCAGCCCAAGATATCGGCATTTCCCATGAAGATATAAAATTTATTAGAAAATTTACACCTTATGTTTTTGATAATGTTGATCCAGGGCCATATACAGCTAAAGGAATTTTTTATTCTATTGAAGCTGCAATAAAATTTTATTATCAAAGTGATTTAGTTGGCAGAAAAATTTCTATACAAGGAGCCGGTAGTGTTGGTCTTAAGCTTGCTTATCATTTATCTAATTCAGGTGCCATTGTTTATATTCAAGACATTGATACAAAAAAAGTTCAATCAATTACTTCTAAAAATATCATCCCAGTTAAAAATGCCTTAATTGAAGAATGCGATCTATTTGCACCATGTGCAGTAGGCGGAATCCTAAATGACCTTTCTATTAATGAACTAAAATGCAAAATTATTGCTGGTGGTGCGAACAATCAACTTTCAAACAAAACTATTGATACAAAACTATATCACTTAGGGATAAATTACATTCCAGATGTTCTAATAAACTCTGGCGGAGTGATAGGGCTGACCAAGGATTATCTTAATAAAAACGATTTAGAAATTGAGAACGATCTTGTTGCTATAGCTGATAGAGCTTTAGAATATATGAAAATTGCTAAAAAAGAATCTAAAACTGTTCTAGACGCTATGGGAGGATTATTTTTTAAGGGTTGAGATTAATTTATCAATATCTTTTAAATTAACGTATTTCTTATTTTTATTTGCTTGAAGCAATCCAATTTGCATTTTTTTAAGAGCCTTGTTTTTATTAAGTGATCTTTTATTAATTTTGGCATTGATTTGCATTGAAAGCTCAGCATTAAGATGAATATTTTTATTTAACTGTTTTCTTTTGGTTTTTCCATCTTGTATAAAATTTTTAAGAATAAAGAATTTTTCAGACTTTTTTCTAATTTCATTTGATCTTTCATTGGTTATTGGTAAGAGTTCAATACAATCGACAGGACAAGGCTCAATGCATAATTCACATCCAGTACATAAATCTTCAATAATTGTATGCATAAGGTTTGCAGAACCAATAATTGCATCAACAGGACATGCATCAATACATTTTTTACAACCTATACAATCATCCTCAATTACTTTAGCAACTTGATGATTTAAAGGTGGTCCATAATTCTCATTAAGAAGTGATCTTTTTTGACCTAGGATTTTTGTAATCTTATCTAAAGTTTCTTGACCACCTGGAACACATCTATTAGGAGGGGTTCCATTAGCAATTTCAGTTGCATAAGGTTTACATCCTGGGGTGTCACACCTCCCACACTGATATTGAGGTAATTCAACATTAATAGATTCAATAAGATCGTTCATGTGAATTATTTGCCTACACCTAATTTCCTTTGAAGCTTTGTATTTGATGTTGTATAAGCAAATGGTACCCTCTCACCGGGATGAATTCTTTGATATGCCTTTTGAACTGCTAAAGTAGTTTCATGATAACCACATAATATTAGATTAAGCTTCCCAGGATAATCATTAATATCGCCTACAGCAAAAATACCATTTTTATTTGTTTGAAAATCTTCAGTATTAACTGAAATTTTATTTTGAGATAACGTTAAGTCCCATTGCAGAATGGGCCCTAATTTTTTATTTAAACCAAACAGAAAGAGCAATTCATCTGCAGAATGGTT
>CETV01120980.1_pt1 | contig 10935 bp, 16 predicted proteins | sample 531451 | NCBI WGS metagenome assembly CETV01 (sample SAMEA2623155, study PRJEB7988) | marine metagenome | isolation source: saline water (ENVO:00002010), including | reverse complement strand
TATCAAATAATACACTATATACGACAAAAGGTCAATTAAATGAATTCCCTGGATCGGTATGCTGAGCGCTAAGCATGTTTAGGCTTCCGTTGATTTCCTTCTGTATGACGCCGGCCAGGTATGCTGATCTGCTTTCGCACACATGCCTCAGCTTCGTGATGAAGGTGTTTTCTTTGTCGGTTGTTGGGGGCAGCGATGACAAAGACATCTTAAGAGCCCCAGGAAGGGACGTTAAGATATCTAGTGCATTGCTTATCAGATCACTTTCTTCGACCCGGAGATCCAACGCAAACTTACATAGATCACCCCATTCGAATGGTGTTTCGCCAAAGTTATCCCCGTAACCCATAGCAAAAGTATCCTTGAACTTTCCGCCCAAAGATTCAATGCTCACCAAATCGTAGAAAGGTGCTAGATCGAGTCCCTTTTCCGACAAAGTAAAGGATATGTTCTTACCGTGAGCATCAAAGTTTCCCACCGCCAGGTTAAAAATCCCCCACCTTAGAATAGAGATTCGTACCGCTTTAGGGTCAACACACAAAGCGCAGAGGGCACCAAGGTCCTCAAAGGAGACACCAAGACGACTGTGACGCACTTCAGCCCCATCGCCGAGGTGACGTTCGTACTTCAATTCAGACCTAAGGCCTAGAGCTTGGCAACCGTCGATAATGTGAACCCTCTTAACCGAAGGCAAGTCCATCACCCCATGCGAATAGTTGGATTCCAGTACGTGCAGCTCTTCCTCCGGTTTTACCCCAGCGATTGGCATCTTAGTTTTAACAGTGACCTTGTTTTCCTCGCTAACCGAGCGATCAAACCTTTCAACCAAAAGCAGACGCCTATCTGCAATTGAGAGTATTTCCGTATTGCATACGGGAATTGCAAGTCGTCGCGCAGTCTCAAGCATTAACTTTTCATTCAGAACAAGGTTTTCTTGATTGTTCTTTTCAAACTTAATGATGTGAGTTGAACTGTAAGATCCCTCTGGGAGCCCGATGATCTCACCTTGCTGCGCATACACAACATTGATTTTTCTTTGAAGACCAGCAACGGAAAGACGAACGCGACCGTCCCAAGACGTCACGGGAAGGTCGTCTGATTTAGCTACACGCCTCTCGAATTCATCGGCCCCGATAATCCTGATGGACGGCTCAATCAGATCGGGCTCTTCTCCCGGCGACAAAAACATCAAGCACCCCGACGTCTCTTTGCCAAGCGACTTCAGGATTGAGAAATGGTTGCCCTTGGAAACGCCAAGGATCTCGACCAAGGAATCAAAAACCTCGCCTTCGGGAAAGAGATTCTCAAGATACGCCTCCGCAGAGCTTGCTTTTACTTCGGCATTAAAGTCCAAGGCAGGGGAAAGCTCAAAACCATTCTTTATCCATTCGTCAGTGTAAGACCACTGACTGACCTTGCCCAACAGGAACTCGACTGTTGCGACGTGTTTACCGTCCAGCCACAACTCCACTGTGCGCTCGTTTTTTTCTAACACGGGGTCCTTTTCGCTCAAGGCATCATCCCCCGTGACCTAAGCCATACAGAATTAGTCTCAGGAAAACTTCTTCGCGCTTTACCATTAACAATTTCCGTGACTACCCCACCTTGGGGCATGTCCAAGGCAACAAAAGCTTTCTTCAGGTCAACACCCATGACAGTTAGGGCCTTTAGAAGATTGTCCGCGCCGCTACCTGGGTTTCCTTTTTCCAAGGACGTGTAGGTCCCAACCGCCATTGAGCAAAGCTCCGCTGCCTCTCGCACGGTGAGCTTCTTCATGTGCCGGTGATACCTCAGGTTCGTCGCCGCGATTACAAGGGGCGGCTCATTTCTCAGGACCTTTGATGCGATCAAGGCTTCTCGTTGGGTTTTGAAAGCGCCTAAATTTTTCATTTTGCAAATTCTTTTATACTGATATATCAATATATTGACACAAGAGAGCGAGCAATTCAAGCAGGGAAGAATCCAACGCTCAGTGCTTTGCAACCCTCTGCTTTTCTCGATACGGCTTGTCTGGACTTAAAAATCAATGAAAAAGAGAATTAGAGAAATTGAAATCAAAGGGACAACACTATGCAACGCGATGAATGGGCCGAGAAATACAAACCCCAAGAGTTCTCTTTTGGCTCTGAATCTGGGTTACACGAGAACCTGGAAGAAAATGGGGTTGTCTTTACGCGCATAGGGAAGAAGCAGCCTGAGTTTGGGGAAGTGGTCAAGGCCGACCCCAACAAAGTGTGGACTGAGCTGGAGGTAGATGGCCTCAGCTACATCGTCTCCGGGTTCCATGTGGTGAATTCTGTGGGTTATTTCATAACGGAAGAGCCTTTTGACCCCAATGAAACGGTGCAGGTCACGGTCTGGGGCGAGGAGGATGAAGCTGAGCTTCAACAGGACAATGCTTTTCATTTCATCGACGCACTGGATGAAGAGATCTCCCCAACGCTAAAAAACAATCTGCTTGAAGGCTTTAGAAAAGAGAAGTTTGACGACGCGCACCTTTCTGGAAAAGAGCCTGATTCAAAGAGCTACCCAGGACTCAACGAAGATCAACTCGAAGAGCTGTCTTACAGCATAGAGACACTGGTGGGACTGGGCGCCCTCAGAGAGGATCAGGCAGAGGGTCTCAACAAGCTGCTAAGAGCAGGATCTTTTCCTTTTCCACCAGCACTGAAGCCTGCATCCAAAGGCCCCTCAATGTGATCGCCGCCACCACAAGGAGAAGTCATGAGCTTTGAAAAACTAATGGCCGAGAAGAACCCTTTTGAACTTTACGAAAGCGAAGATGGGTTCCAGGATCTGAACGAGAAACTGAAAGAATACCTGCGCGAGTCGATCGGCTACATCAAGGAGTTGCGCGGAAACGGCGTGGTGATCGATGGTGAAAACGCCATGCAAACCGCATTCCAGAGGTTCAGAGCGTTAAGCCGTTGGATGCCTGACATTGGCCAATACGATACCGCATCACGCGAGGCCATTGAATTCTGCATCCAAAAGGGCCTTGAGCCGACTCCGCAACCTAAGCCACGCCCAAGCTCAGGCCTCAGCTTCTAAGGAAAGATGAAGCAGCTCCCACGAAAAATATCTACCGACCCCGCATTCATGGAATTTGAAGGCGATCGGTATTTCATGTTTAGGCGTGACGTGTCGGGCGTGCGGCGGGGGTTGACCGACACCACCCGTATAGCGTTCCGCACGGAGATTGAACCCTGGGGTGTCTACATGCTCGAGCGCGATTTTAAGCGACCTTGGTTTTCCTCTCCACAGACCCACTATGGCGCGGTAAGGTACGAGAAAGCGCTCTTCATCGAGCATACCAATTGGAAAGACGAGCTGAGCCGTCAATTCGGTGGCGCGACGGGAAAAATCCTAAGCGGGGAGATCAGGCAAGCTGGATATGATCTGGTAGTGACATATGACCGCTACGGCCTGTCAGAGGTCTGTGCTCTGGACGAATCAAAGATCAGCCGGTTTAGTCCGTACCAGGCATACCAAGGCGGGGCCAACCTCGATGACATCGGCATACTCTGCGCATTGGAATCCATCCCGACCACCGCCAGCAGAAAAGACCTGATGTACGTTGACCACGGCCGATGCCTGCCAATCACACAAGACCGGTGGGACCGGGAAGGAGAGGCCGTTCTGCGCAAGGCCCTCAAAGCCGGATTTGAAACAATCACACTAACGAGCCCTTGGCACCACGCAGAAGAAGGGAAAGACATATTGAGAGCCCATCGCATTGTTTGCCCTGATCCGACAAGGTTGATCTCATGCGACAGGCCGCTTTGGTATGAGAAAGGTTACAGCAATGACTTAGATCTACCGCCCTTGCACACGGCTACCGAACCGAAACATCTCTCGAATTCAAAGCACAACTGCCCGAAGGTAGGGCTCTAAAATTTCAAGACTTGATCGGCTCTACGGTCACCAAGGAGTCGCCCCTTGCCGACACCAACCGGTAAAGTCCCGCGAAGAGGAAAGGATAGGCCACTAGGGTCGCAATGATTTGCGGGGTCGAGCTATACAAGTACGCGTGGAGCAAAAAGGCAGTATTGGCCGCCACAAATAAAATCCTTATAGACAACCCTTTCGCCAAAGCCAAGGCTGAAACAAGGAAAAGTGTAGCTACGGCCACCGGTAATGAGTGAGGCCCAGCCCAGCTCCACCAAGAAAGAAAAATGCAAGCAAGCAAAGCGACTATGCCTGCACGAAGAACCCTAGCCTCTGATTGATCAAACAGCCGGTATAGAGTCACCACAGCACCAACAATTTGCGTCAAAAAGGCGGTCATCGAGCCAACCAAAAGACCGTTGAGCGCCCAGAAAATCGCTGCAAAAAAGTTTACTTTCAATAAATTGCTATCGTTTTTAAGTACGAAGCTGAACATGGACAGGGCCATGCCTATATAGCCATAAAGATCAGGGTGCTGAAACACCTCCACGCTCAGTACCTAGCCTTCAGAGTCAAAGTGGGCGTGGCTCGAGCATAACCGGTTCGCGTGAGTTCGATATCAACCCCTAGAAGCTCTAAGTTTTGTTTTCTTGCCTCTCGTTCAACGGCCGACCTTACCAATTCCACGACATACTCTGCAGGCTCATTGATTACTCGGCCCTGATACTTGTCAAGGAGTTCGACAGTAGAAACGTAATTGATTAGACCTTTCAGCGAACTGGCACACAAGGGCTCTCCTCGCGTGTAAACATCAAAGGTCACTAAGCCTGTTTCGTTGCGAATATCTTTGTGCTCGATGCGATCTAACTCTGCGCACCATGAATGATCCACCGCCAGAGACAACGCGAAATCCTGTATCCCTGCCGAGCGAACATCAAAGCAGGGGAACTCAAAGGAGGGCTGAGAGCCCGCAATTCTTTTCAGCACAGGAGAGCCGACAGAAAGACCCTTTCGAACCGCACGAACCTCGGCATGTGCAAAGTCAACGCCCTGTGATTTCATGCTCTCCTGGATAACTTGCAATGCGAGATCGAGCTGCCCTTCAAGAGGTCCAGTTAGTGTAGGGACATCACTTTCGCAAACCAAGTCATATAGAGGGCGATAGTTCCAGAGCCCATCAAATGACTGATGCGTCAAATTTTGATAACCGTAATGAGCCTCGATTGAAAGCTCAAGTATGTCAATGCGCGAATGCCTGGCGTCCAAACGTTCGTTCATATCTAGCTGAGCATGCTCTACGCGAACAGGAAAGTTGATCTTGTCCAGCCGGACACCCCTAACCAAAAGGGGTTTGGAGCGACTTGCAGCCTCACGGATATGTGCAGCCCCTGCGGTTGTATCGTTCAAAAGAACACCTTTTTTCAATTGTTAATAAAACATTTCAATCATAACCGTTTAATCCTTTTAGTTCAATTTATGATATGAAAGCTAAAGACTTGTTGCCTGCATATTAATAAAATGGTATTATTAAATAAAGAGATAGCTGCTTTTCCACTAGCGAAATTAATACTTCTTTGAAAGGGCTCAGAAATACAATTGATTTAAGGTCAGCAACAGCAAGGAGATCGCATGGACAGCAAGCCCTCAGGAAACCTTCGAGTGTATGCCGACGCGTCTTATAAGGACGGCAGAATTGGATTAGGGCTCGCAATCTATGCGGGACAAGAACTTGTGGAACTTGTTGCTAGTTCCGAATATGGGAACAGCTCGTTCCAGGCAGAAGCTGCTGCGATTAAGCTGGCGATCGAAGTGACCTCAAGGAAATACCCAGGCCAGAAATTCCAGGTACTTTCAGATTGCCAAGGGTGCGTAGATCTGTGCATGTCAGACGACGAGCACTTCAATCGACGAATCGAGAAACTTGCAGACCAAAGAGCTGCATTCGCCGTTATGAGAATCCGAATCGAGCTGCTGTCAAACCCCAGAATTCACCTTCAGTGGATCCGAGGGCATAACCGCAACGCCGGGAACGACTATGCGGATCTGGCTGCAAACAAAGGAAGATCGGTCAAGGGAACGGTTTCTCTGTATCACTCAAGGGAAGCGTACTCCACCGCCAAACAAGAAAAATAGCGCATTCAACTACGCAGCGTTCGCATGAAAATCTAGCGGACGCTCAAAACAAAGCATCAACAATACTCATTGCAAAACAAGGAAACTGCCCATGTGGTTTAAAAATCTGATCATCTACCGCTTAACGAAGTGGGAACACACGCTGGAATCAATGCAAGAAGAATTCTCTCGCCAGGCTTTGCTGCCGTGTGGCGGTGGAGACCTTCAAACCAGAGGATGGGTTTCTCCCAAAGGCGAGGGGGAGCCCTTGGTGCACAAGGCCGGTGATCATTTGTTGATCTCTCTTGGCTTTGAGAAGAAGCTCTTGCCTTCTTCAGTCATCAATCAGTTCGCTAAGGCGCGAGCTGCCGAGATTGAGGAGCGTGAGGGATACAAGCCCGGTCGCAAGCAGATGAAAGAGATCAAAGAGGCGGTCACAGACGAATTGCTCCCCCGTGCTTTTGCAATCCGCAGCCGAATCAACGCCTGGATTGACACCAAGGGGAAATGGCTGATCGTAGACGCCTCAAGCTCAAACAAAGCCGATGACTTGATTGGAATGCTGATGAAGTCACTCAATGGCGTTTCAATGATCCCATTGAAAACCAAGACCTCCCCTGTGGTCGCCATGACCTCGTGGCTTACGGAGAATGACAGCCCTCCGCAATTCTCAGTTGACCAGGACTGCGAGCTGAAAAGCCGAGGTGAACACGCCGCGACCGTGCGCTATGTCAAGCACTCTCTGGAAATTGAGGAAATCGCAAAACACACCAAGGGCGGCAAGGATGTCACGCGCCTGGCCATGACCTGGGCTGACAAAGTCTCCTTTATGCTTCATGAGAACATGCAGCTAAAGCGTATTGCCCCTTTGGATATCATCAAGGAGCAGGCCGCGATGGACGCCGACGGTGACGCCTTTGACACAGACTTCGTTCTTATGACCGGCGAACTGACAAAGCTGATCGACGCGATGGTTGAAGTGTTGGGCGGGATGTTTGAACACGAGAAAATGGCTGCTTAACAAGCTTGAAAGTGGGTCGTGGGCAGGTAGCCCACATCATTGCCCCCCATAAAAACAGGATCAACTATGAAGATCTCTAAAGACAAGCGCGGTTTATTCGTTAAGGACGATGGTCGCATCTACCGACCCGTGAAGTCCGTGGACAGCTACACAATTTCCCACGCAGTCAATTCAAGAGAAGACGGCACCAGCGCGTTTTCGACGGAATCCAGCGTGAAAGGTGGGCATAAATCCCAGACGCCTTTTTGCGTCCTCAGGGCCGAAGGTGTTGAGGAATACTGGCATTGCCATGGCGTGTATTTCAGGAAACAATCGGAAGATTGCTGGACGCCTGCCGCGCCCTCGATCACCAACGGCCCAGTTGACGGGAACAAAGCCCTTGAGAAAATTCGATCGTTGGTTGTACCCCTGCAAAGAAAGAGAGATCCGGGAATGTAGATGTTTGCTTCCCGCAACGCCAACCGGTTTGCACACAGACATTACTCATTTGTAGACCGCTTTTTTCTCACCGGGGTATTGAATGTCTTTTCTAGGGTCCAGCCATACCTAAAGATCCTGGCATGAAGTGTCTGGTAATCCATCTTCAGCTTCCTGGCAAGATCCTCAAGGCTCAAAATCTTGTTTTTATAAAGAATGAATTTCGAAAGATCATTTCTCTCAAAAATCGCCCCCTTGTCCTGTGGATTGTCAGTTGGATAAGGGGAGAGAGACTCCTCCCACTCTTTTACTCTGGCCTTAAGGCAAAACTTACAGCGACAATACTTCTCAGCAAAACGCCTGTCTTTTGAATGATCCGTGATATTCAAAGGCGTCTTGCTCATCACCTCATCCATGCTATGACGACCTGAATTGATGCGCTCGCGCAGCGTGAGTATTGGGATGCCGGCTGCGTTTGACCATTGCTCGTAGGAGCCAATTTTCCCCTTGTAGACCAAGCTGAAGTATTTGCCGACTTTGAAATAACAGTCCTGTATCTCCAAGGGATAGGGCTGGGGCTTGATTCGGATGCGATTGGCGATGATCCCATGGGGAGGAAAATCCAACCGCTTGACAGGTTCGGGAAGGCGGCCATCCTTAATTCGATGCCGCCACCGCCCAACGACCATTGGGAGATCAACTTTCTGCTTTTTAAGAGGCATTGAAGTGAAAATATAGCCAAAGTACACTTTGTGTAGCTTAGCTATATTTTCGGATTAAATGTAAGTCAGTCGTGACTTTTGTGATGTTTTGAAAACGGGCCTGAAACCATTGTCGGATCCAGGCCAAGCCTGTTAGGCCTCTTCGTTCTCGCCTGATCTGCACAGATCTTCATACTCACCAAGCAGTGACTCGATAGAAGGTGTTGAAACCTCAATCCAATCCTCAGGCTCATTCACATCAGACAGCATGTAGAAGGAGCGTGTGACATCGTCCCAGATGTAATCGACCGCAACTGCGGGTAGGTTTTGGGGATTCACACCGGAAACAAGCGCGTAAAGCACCTCTACCTCCACTTCGCCGTAGGTGCTAATGTTTTCACAAGAGTGCTTGTCGTAGACCTCGGCTTCGAGTCCAACGCCACCGCCTGGAGAGACGACAGGGCGAGAAGCCATGGAGGTTCTTGGCTCAATGGCTTCTTCTTGCCAGTAGGTATGCGAAACATCCGTGCGCAGTCTCTTTGCAGCTACTGAAAACTCAAACAAGCGCGAAAGCAACTCACCATCAATCTTGTATGAAACAACAGAAACCAAATCATCGCTGCTGTAGCAGTACAGAGTGAAGGGCTCAAAATCGAATGTACGAGGCGAATCTGATTCAGCTTGGGAGACCCCCGAACTTTGCTCAGAAGCCACCAATGCCCTGAAGTTCTTGTACCCCAGACGCGAGGCGACGTCGTTCAGGAGGACTGTATGGTGGATACCGGGAGTGGAGGCGGACTCTTTAGTCGCCTGGATGGCCACTTTGATTGCATTGGACAATGATGTCATGGTGTCATTCCTTAAAATAACCTGAGCTTTATTGAATTTGGACGCATGGCCACATGGCGAATTGTCCTGGTGCCCCCGTGACACTTCAAAGCTCAAGGCATTTAAAGGTGACGTCTAGTTTGCACTGCCGATTCGTTTGCGATACCGCTTGGCGGTGGGGGCGGAGGTGAATCAACCGTTAATAAATAGTAGCATCTTTTTTATTTTCGGTCAATAGATAGATATTGATGAAATTAGGTAATTGGGTTATTATTTGTAAACTGCCCTAAATTGAAGAACCCGCGAGAGTACAAAACAATGGCTCTACGAATGAGGAAAGAATAATGACCAACGAACAAAGCAACGAGCAGACTCGACAAAACGTTCAAGAGAAGAGCGAATTGAAAAAAGGAATCGTGAAATCAATTTTGATGGTCAACGTGGCCATTGGTTTAATTTTCCTCATTAACTATCTCGTGAGCGAAACGAATGAAGCTTTTGGAAACAAGGAGAACTTTGTGTTTCTTTACGTCGCCCCGGCAGTGATCATTCTGTTCGCGGCATTTAAGGTAGCAAACCTCGTTAAAGGTAAAGGATGAGTGCCCATACACAGCAAATAAGACTCACTGCGCAAACAAAGATATGAAAAATGAAAACTAAACTTAACGCTGTGGCTACGGAAGTGATGGGAAAACTTGGGGTCCCACTTCCTACAAACTTCGACCCCGATCACAACCCAGACCATCTTTTGGAAGCGATGGGGGCCGTAAATATCAACGTTTTCTTCGTTGATCGCAACGCTTTTGCTATTCCAGGAGAAGACTTGGGTGGCGATGCATTTGAGGCATCCGCACCCATTGAGTCGGGCCCAAACGCAAAGAGCACGGCAATGAAGCTGGCAATCTATCGGGTCCTGGAAAGGGTTAATTCCTCCATAGACTGAGCCAAAACACCCCTGAAAGGAGAACCCGGCAATGACTGACAAAAAGGCCTTCACCGAGGCACTTGGTGGCGTTCTCGACGCTCTCTCAAAAGGAAATAGCGAGGCATTCGAGGCCGTGGAGAACCATGCCGCAGTCCAAAAGGCAATCGACTTGGCAAAAGCCGGGAAGTATGAAGAGTTCTATTTTGCTCTCATGTACCCATTTGAACAGGTCATGGACTCGATTGCCCAAAGGGCGCTTCCTGAGAGCAGGAACGCACAATTCCTGATGAAGCACTCTGAGTTCGTCGAGTCTCACTTTGTGAACTTGATCGAGAAGTATGAAGGAAGGGCCTGCTCTGCTGACAAATCCAGGGCCATTCTCTCGCACCTGCTGGCGTTCTTCATCAAAGGCAAGCGGGTTGAGTTCAACTACTCTCAGGAGTACACATACCACTTGCCCAAGAAGATTTTCACCACTCACGAGGATATATTGGGGTTTTTTGAAGGGGTACAGCGCCTCTACTATGGCCGCCCAGACGAGTATCTCAAGGCGCTAATGGAGACGATGAAGAAGGGATCTGATAGCCAATGAGGACCATGCGCTAAAGCCGGAGCGCACTTGAGAGCGCCCGGTTAATTAACTTGGTCTGTATCGACGTATTGACCGCAGCAATGGTCCCTCGGGGTGACAATATGCCCTGCAGCCACGGGGGCGGAAATAGAACTCATACCAACAAAGGTAAGGCGTTCACTACCGGAAACCGGAACGGTTTGAATGCAATCACCGACCAACGAGTTGTGCCACCGCCAATGATCGCAACCCGCGCAGCATTTTCCATGCTTTTTGGCAAAAACATCGATGATCGACTGGATTTTTTCCTTTTTCGAACTCATGCGGGCAATCTACCGGCTCGAGCCAGGATCCATTCTGAGGTCTCTGAAAGAACCTGCTCGCAATGATTCAAATTAAACACATCGACGCCATCTTTTTCGACGCGCAATCGCCCCTCCATGTCCACCCAGATCTCTCGATCTTGCGCTAC
>CETV01092326.1_pt1 | contig 10978 bp, 8 predicted proteins | sample 531451 | NCBI WGS metagenome assembly CETV01 (sample SAMEA2623155, study PRJEB7988) | marine metagenome | isolation source: saline water (ENVO:00002010), including | reverse complement strand
CTTGCTGGTGGTGGTGGAAAAACTGCTTTTGGAATGCCTTATGCACTTCTTGTTAATAGTACAGATCCAACTGCACCTGCTTTTACTAACGATTCTGGAAGTGATTGGGCAGCTGCTGGGTTAGCAACTGGTGCTGGCGGCAAATTAAAATATAGAATTGATATGGGTGTATGTATGCCTGTTAATGAAACTATTGAATTCAAATCATTTTGGAATGAAAAACTAGTACAGTAATACGCTTTATAAGTGTATCGTTCAATGAAATAGGGACAGTTAACAGCTGTCCCTATTTTTATTATTTTGATAAATAAAACAATTAAACTATATACAATTATCTTTTTCAGTTGTTCTGCTTTGTATTCACAGAACATTAATCTAACAGGTAAAATCACGGATTCTCAAAGTGGCGACCCCCTTATTGGCGCAAATGTTATTATTGATGGAAATGGATTGAATACTGGTGCAGCTACTGACTTTAATGGTGACTATATTGTTGAAGGTGTACCCTCTGGTTCTTACAAAATAAAAGTTTCTTATATCGGATATAGTGATTTTACCACTGAACTAAATATTTCATCAGAGTCATCTACTTTTGATGCAAAGTTAAGTATTTCTGCTATTCTGTTAGATGAATACATAGTAACTGCAAGTCGTGGAAGACGTGAAAAAATCACTGATGCACCTGCAGCTATTTCTGTAATCTCTGAACTTAAAATCCGCAATGCAAGTAATCCAAACTTAGGAGACTACTTCAAAAATGTTAAAGGGGTTGATTTTACTGCATCTGGCCTTGATAGCTATAACCTAAGTGCTCGAGGTTTTAATTCAAGTTTTAGTAGTCGACTACTTACACTAACTGATGGAAGAATGGCTAATGTCCCTTCCTTACGTTTAATCGCTTATAATGTCATCCCATTAACATCTGATGATGTAAGGCAGATTGAAGTAGTTTTAGGCCCTTCTTCTGCACTTTATGGGCCAAATGCTCATGCAGGTGTTGTAAATATTATTTCTAAACGACCTAAAGAATCCCAAGGAACCGTTGTTGGCCTGACTGGCGGAACGAGAAATTTTGCAAAGGCACAAGTCCGTCATGCTGGAACTATTGGAAATTTAGGTTACAAAATGTCCCTTGTACAGTTTAATGCCAACGACTGGGAATACATTGAAGATGATGAAAAGAAAGCACATTATAAACAATGGTTGAATGAACTTGATGGAGGAGAATTAGATGATTATTTTGAAGATGGCCTTGCGTGGTGGGATGGATGGGATATTAAAGTAGATCGCGATGGGGATGGCACTGTTGATACTACATATTTTGCGAAAGATAATAAGGTTTATGATCGGGATAGTGATGGGATTGATGATATACCTCATTTTAAAATAAATAATACACGCTTTGATATTAGAACAGACTATGATTTTTCACCTGATCATTTTATCAGTTTGAATTATGGGTTTGCTCAGGCAACAAATATTAATATTACGGGCATTGGTCGATATCTTGCTGATGACTGGATCTATCAGTTCTTTCAAGGAAGATGGGTATACAAGAACTGGTTTGCACAGGCTTACTTGAATACTTCGATGTCTGGTGATACTAGAAATATGCGTACAGGTGGTATCGTAACAGATCATTCGAAATTTTTTCACTTCCAGTTCCAACATAATTTAGATTTCAATTTTTTAGATACAAAACTGATATGGGGAGGAGACTACCAGCGAACCATGCCCAAAACGTTTGGTACTATTCTTCCTGATGGCAAACCAGGTCGCAATCCAATCAGTTTTGATGAAGATGGCATTGATAATGATGGAGATGGTAAAATTGATGAGTGGGATGAGTTAATTGTAACTAACGAATTTGGCCTATATGCCCAATCTCAATCCAAATTGAGTGAACACTTTCAACTAATCCTCTCGGGTCGTATTGATCTTCATAGTGGTCAACAAAAAGATGGAGGGTTTAAATTTTTAGAAGATCCATTATCAGGTGAAACCATGGAATACTATCCGCAAATCTCGCCTAAGGTTGGATTATTATACAAACCAAATGACAAACAAACCTTCCGCTTAACTGCTGCACGAGCCTTTAACACACCTTCTTCTCAAGGATTATATTTGGAGGTACTAGCAGCTCAATACTCTGTATTCCCAGTTGTGGCCCGTGGAAATAAAGATGGCTATACTTATAAAAGAAATGCATCAGGCAAACTCATGATGTTTGATGTTCGTGCTGGTTCTACATCAGAATTTAGATGGGCAAGTATGCCAGAAGGTTCAGCACTTTATATACCTGCCGTTTTAGGTAGACCAGGACAATTTGTTAATGGAGAAGATTATACAAAAATTGAACCGGTACGATCTGAGGAGATTTGGACTTATGAATTTGGATATGCGGGTTTCATTGGACAAAAGATGCGTGCGTCATTTGATCTGTACTATAGCAGCTACAGTGATTTTGTCAGTGATCTCACCTGGGTAACGCCCGTGGTTATAGATACATCAGCTGGCTTCTATACAGTTGAGAATCCTGATCCCGAAATATTGGGCTTCGTACCAACTGCTGAACACAGCGGTATTCGAGATGGAGGTGATGGTATACCAGGATATTATTACATTGAATATGGTTCCTCTGATTGGAAATCCTTGATTCCTGCTGGATGGTGGTCACAACCTGTTGAGCAGCGAAATGGCACGAAGTTAGAGGTTGCCTACGGTGACACACTAGGAGCCTGGTGGACTGATGACCTTACTAATTTTGATAATCCTGTAAACCTTATGTTGACTAATATTAATTATGGTCGGGTCAATTTGTGGGGAATGGATGCCAGTTTGTATGCATTTATCACACCTAAAATCACCGCAGATGTAAATTTCTCATTATTAGGAAAAAATAGATTTTGGAATTTTTTAACTCGATCTTATGACCCTGTTAATGCACCCAGATACAAGGTTAATGCAAAGATAGCTTATAATTCTGATAAAGGATTTCATGGGAATACAGGATTTAGGTACATCCCTGAATTTGAATGGGCGGCCGGCGTACATTATGGAATCATTGATGAATATTTAGTTTTCGATACTATGGTTGGCTATCGATTTGCTGAGAAATATGACCTATTGCTAAATATTAACAATATAAATGATAATGTGCACCGTGAAATTATTGGTGGGCCAAAGCTCGGCCGACACATCACTTTGAAATTAAACGCTAGATTTTAACAAAGATGTGGTGCAAATAGTGCGAAGCTTATCTTCCACCCAATGAAATTATAACTCGACCTTTTTGAGCACCTTCAAGAATGGAGTGAATCTCGTGATCTAATTCATTTAAGGTGACTTCCTTCGACAATCCTTTAAGATCAAGCTTCCATTCATTTGCAAACAATTCCCAGATTTTTTTCTTTTCTGAAATAGGGATATTACCCGAATCGATACCAAGAAGACTGTTACCTCTTAATATATAAGGGAAGATTGTCGTTTCAATTTTTGGCCCCCCTACGTTACCACAACAAGCAACTGAACCACCTAAATTTAAACATGTCATTAGCCCAGCTAGGGTTTCACCACCCACAACATCAATGCTAATGTCCCACTTACCACTTGAAAGTGGCTGACGACAATTTTGAGCTAATTCCTCTCGACTTATTACTTCAACTGCTCCAATTGATTTCAAAAAATCTTCTGAATCAGTCTTTCCTGTCACAGCAGTAACGTGTGCTCCTAATTTGGATAATAATTGGACTCCTAGACAACCAACACCCCCTGTTGCACCAGTGACTACAGCCAAGCGACCTTCAATCCCATTTTTTTTATCAAGTGCACTTACACTTAATCCCGCAGTCAGACCTGCTGTACCTAGAATTATAGATTCTTTTATTGTTAATCCTTGTGGCAATAATGAAACCCATTCTTTAGGTACTCGAATATATTCGCCGAATCCCCCTGCAGTATTCATTCCCATATCATAACCAGATACAATCACTTGATCTCCAATATTGAAATCAGAATGACTACTATCCTGAACAGTCCCAACAGCATCAATCCCTGGTGTATGGGGATAAGATTTAGTTACACCTTTATGTCCAGTTGCTGAAAGCGCATCTTTGTAATTCAATGAAGAAAATGCAACACGGACTAAGATATCACCAGGAGGAAGGTCATCAATATTTTTTGAAATTATTTGGCTTGCAAATGAACCATCTTGGTTTTCTACAACAGTAAATGCTTGAAATGAAGAATCCATTAATTTGATTAATTATTTATTTAGGTAAAGTTCCCATATGTTTACAAATAATCTTTAGCATAATTTCATCAGTTCCACCTCCAATAGAGTTCAATCTGCCATCTCTATATACTTTTGATATATAATTTTCCCAAGTAAAACCCATCCCACCCCAAAATTGAAGACATGTATCTGAAACTTCGCGAATTAATCGACCACTTTTTAATTTAGCCATAGAAGCAAGATATGTTACATCATTACCATTAATAAGGTCTTCACATGCCCGGTAAACCAATGAACGTAATGCTTCTATCTCTGTTTGTAGTTCTGCTAATCTAAAATGAATCGATTGATTAAAAATTACCGGTTTATCAAAAGCTTGTCTTTCTTTACAATATTCAATTGTTTTGGAAACACATTGATCAAGCATGACTAAACAACTAACCGACATAAATATTCTTTCTTCTTGAAATTGCTGCATTTGAAGCTTAAACCCTTCACCTTCAGGCCCAATCCGATATCGCTGCGGAATACGCACATCGTCAAAATAAACTGGGGCCGTATCCGAAGTAAGTTGCCCTAACTTATCTATCTTATCTCCAATACTAACTCCTTTAAGATTTGAAGGAATAATCACTAAAGATTTATTGTTATGCGGACCATTATCATTACTTGTATTTACTAAGGTGCAAAAATAATCTGCTTGGGTAGCATTCGTGATCCACATTTTATCGCCATTAACTATATAATCATCACCATCTTTTCGGGCACTTGTTTTCAATGCCGCAACATCTGAGCCTCCCCCTGCTTCACTAACTGCAACAGCAGAAACAAAATCACCACTTACGCTAGGCTTTAAAAATTCTTTTTTTATCTCAGCACTGCCATATCGATCTAGGGCAGGTGTAGCCATGTCAGTTTGGACACCTATTGCTGTAATCACACCTAAATCAGCTGCATACCCAAGTGCCTCTGCAAATACCATTCCAAAACTATAATCTAAATCCATTCCACCGACTTCAGAGCTTTTGGTAATTCCTAATAAATCTAAATCTCCCATCTTTTTAAATAATTCATGAGCAGGAAATACCTTATTTCTTTCCCATTCATCTGCAAAAGGTTTTATTTCATTTTCTGAGAAATTTTTGACTGTTTCCGATAATGATTGATGTTCTTCTGTAAATTTCATACTAATCCTCTATTTCCCAAAATGGTTTTCTTTTTTCAAAAAAAGATGCAAATCCATCACGACCTTCCTTGTGAATTATACAACTTGCAAAATATTCTGCAGCGCGTTTTGAGTTGTCTATATAATTGTCAGAGATAATTTCTTTAGTTTTAGCTATGGCGTTAGGACCACATTTTTTTACTTGATTTTTGATATCCAATAGACATTCAATTAATTGTTTTTCTGAATTAACAATATGATCAGCCATCCCAATTTTAAAAGCTTCTTTGCCATCTATATGGCTTCCTAATAGCATCATTTTCCTAGCTTGTATAAATCCCAAACGATTTAATACGTAAGGTGCTATCTGAGCAGGGGTCAATCCTATGCGAGTTTCAGTCAAAGCAAATTTTGCATCTGTGAAAGAAACCAAGAAATCACAAGCACAGACAATTCCAAAAGCGCCTGCCATTGCTGCTCCCTCAACAGCAGCAACAGTTATTTGTGGAGTTTTACTTATCATTCTAAATAGCTCACCTAATTCCATACTCATTTTATATGACTTTGAATAAGATTGATCAGCATCAGATACAATTGTCTTTATTTCATTTAAATCAATTCCTGAACAAAATATTCCACTTTTCCCTCGAAAAATAATACCGCGGACACTTCTATCATCACTAACTGCTACTAAACTATTCTTTATATCTATGACTAAATCACTAGAAAGAGCATTCCTTGTTTCTGGACGATTAAACCAAATAGTTAACCAACCATCTTTTAATTCAAGTATAGAATCTTTCGTTTTAGGTAATTGTGCCATAAAAACTCCTAGTTATGATGGATTACATGCGAGCAACGCCAAAGCTATTTGGCTTTAATTTTCTTTCTTTAGCTTCAGAACATGTTTTTAAAGTAAAACTAAGGACTTTTCGCGTATCACGTGGATCAATAACTCCCTGATCAAGTAATCGGCCAGAAACATAAAATATATCTGATTGTTTATCAAAATCATTAATCATTTGCAGCTCTTTTTGTTCTAATTGTTCTTCATCTAATTCTTCATTTCTTTTCTTAGCTGATGATTCAAAGACTTGTCTCATAGTTGAAGCTGCCTGGTTACCACCCATCACACCAATTTTTGCATTGGGCCACGAAAAGAGAAAATCAGGGTCATATCCGAGTCCACACATACCGTAATTAGCTGCTCCGAAACTTGCGCCAATATAAAGTGTTATTTTTGGAACACGTACATTTGAAACTGATTGTATCATTTTTGCCCCATGTTTAATCATACCTGCTTGTTCAAATTTTTTACCAACCATATAGCCTGTTACATTATGTAAAAAAACTAATGGGGTATCTATCTGATCACACAGTTGAATGAACTGTGTTGCTTTGTTTGCACCTTGAGTATCTATTGGACCATTATTTGCAATAATACCGCATTGTTGCCCTTCGATTTGTGCTTGAATACAAATCATAGTTGGCCCAAAATTGGGCTTTATCTCCATAAAATCTGAGCCATCAACAATCCTCGCGATGACTTCTCGAACATCATATACTCGTTTATAATCAGATGGTACAATTCCAAAAATTTCATCAATACTATATATTGGTTCATTATTTTTTTTATTAGACTTATTCTGATATTTTTTTTGCCAGTTAAAACGTGCAACAAGATCGCGTGCTATATTTACGGCTCCAAGGTCATCATCCGCTAAGTATTCCACTAAACCAGTAATAACTGAATGCATTTTGACACCCCCTAATTCTTCATTGGACGCATCTTCACCCGTAGCAGCTTTTAACAATGCAGAGCCCGCTAAGGCAGCCATACCATTATTTTTTACACCAATAACATAATCACTCATACCGGACTGATATGCTCCTCCCGCTGTAGAGAGTCCATGCAAAACAGCAACAGTAGGTATGCCTAAGGCACTTAAACGCGCCTTCTTGTAAAAAAAAGCACCAAAATTTGACCAAAGTTTGACTTTATAATTAAGGAGATTAATTCCAGCACTCTCAACAAGGTGAATAAAGGGCAATTTTTGTTTAATGGCAATATTAATGCATCCCAATGCTTTTTCAATTGTTTTGTCACTTGATGCCCCAGCACTGATACCACTATCATCAACTAAGATCATACACCGAACCCCGCTAATAAAACCAATGCATGCTAGGATATTTCCACCAGGAATACTTGTATCCGGATCTGGATCATCCACTAGATAATTTGCCATGTTATATAAATCTAATAATTCAGATTCAGGATCGATCAAAGCATCAAGCCTTTGCCTAGGGGTCAATTGTCCACGTTCCTGAAATCTTGATTTTTTTTCATCGGATTTAGTTTTAGCTCGATCCAATATATTTTTTCTTTCTTTAACAAGCATCGACATATCATCGTTATTTTGAGTGAATTTATCCGATTCCAAATTCACTTTTGATTTATAAACTGGCATAATATTTCCTATGAATTTATTTTTATCATTAGTTTTATTAATTAATCCAACTGGTCTATAAGTTTCTTATTAACTGGGATTGGAATCTCCAATAATTGTTGAGCATAGGCCTTCCCCTGGGGATCAATTCTCAAACTAGACATACCACCACCACCTAATGAACGTTTAAGTAAAATATTTAATCCGTAAATGCCAGGGACATCCCAAATATAAATTTCTCCTTTTAGCAAATGAGAAAAATATTTATTAATAATATTTAATTTTAAACCATTTCGTACATAGGGTAAATAATCAGCTTTTCTAGCAATAACTCCAATATTAGCATGATCACCCTTATCTCCACTCCTAGCATACGCTAGTTTAAAAAGAGGAACACTAGTATCTGTTTCTAGTTCTTCATAGATCATTTTATTATCTTTTTCTTCATACTGAAACACGCCATCTAATGGAATATCAACAGGATATTTTTTACCATGACAGTCTATTTCAATAGAAAAATTGGACTTGGGAATTAAGTATGAATGTAAACGAATTGATTTAGATACTGAAGGTCTACCACCTAAATAATTCATTACCCCTGAGGCCATTCCAGTTGCAGCTTGAGCTACCTCTTTTGATAAAATTACTAAGCCTTCTTTCTTTTCATGTGTTGCCATAAGTCTTAAAACAACTTCGCGAGAATTTTTATTATATTTATCTGGGCCATAAATAGAATCTGTACCTAAAGTAGATAAAGAGTGTTGCCTAATTTTTTCAAAATTTTTATTAATAAGAATTCGATTGGTCTTATTAATAATTGCTTCACTTATTATTTTTGATTTTTTGTATGCATTTTTTCCACCTATAACTAAAGTAGCTACAATACTATATCCATCCATATAAGTTGCAGAAACTTTGTACGTAGAAGTAGGTGGTAGACCTTTCGCTCCAGAGACAAATACTTTATTTTTACCTATTTCTTTAATTTTTACATCAGAAAAATTGCAAACAACATCTGGTAATATATAAGATTTAGGGTCACCAATTTCATATAAAAATTGTTCTGCTACTGTTCCAAAACTAACTAAGCCACCAGTATCTTTTGGTTTTGAAACAATAAAATCTCCATTTGAGCTAACTTCAACAATAGGAAAACCCATATTATCAAATCCGTCAATCAAATGCCAGTCAGTAAAATTTCCACCAGTACATTGAGCACCACATTCAATAATATGCCCAGCAAGACTTCCACTCGCTAAAAGATCATAGTCATTTTTTTTCCAATTATACTCATACATTAAAGATCCCAGTACTAAAGCACTATCTACACATCTTCCAGTAATAATTATATCAGGAGCTTCTTTCAAAGCTTCTTTTATTGGTATCGCTCCTAAATATGCATTCATACTTAAAATATTTTTAGGTAATGGAGAACCTGTTTCAAAATCTAATATCTCTTTTTTTATAAACTCATCTTGACGATCAATTATATTGTCTCCATGAATTAATGCAATATTTAGATTTATATTTTCTTTTTCAGCTTCTTTAATAAGTGCATCTCTACATGATTCAAGATTAATTCCACCTGCATTGCTAATAACTTTGATTCCTTTTTTCTTTATTTCAGGTAAAAGTGGTGCAAGCTGATTAACAAAGTCTGTTGCATAACCTAAATTATCATTTTTCATTTTAGCTCCAGCTAAAATAGACATCGTAACTTCAGCAAGAAAATCAAATACTAAATAATCTAAATTTCCAGCATGAACAAGTTGCTCTGCTGCAGTTGAAGTATCTCCCCAAAAAGCAGATGCACATCCTATTCTGATTTTTTTATCATTATCCATTATAAATCACTATTAATGATCGCTTGACCAATTATCTTTTTCTCACCTTGTAAATCTTCCACTTTTAAACTGATAGTTACAACCTCCTTGTCATCAATTGAGTTCTTTTCTAATACTTTTCCAGTGCAAATGACTTGTTGATTTAAATGTGTCATATTTGAGAATTGAACGGTAAAATTTTTAATGCTTGATTGTGGTATGAAATTGGTTAATAATCGCCCTAAATAAGACATAATTAGCATTCCATGAGCAATTACATTGGGAAGACCTGATTTTTTTGCAAAATTCTGATTAATATGTATTGGATTTTGGTCTCCAGAAGCATTCGCATATAATACGAGGTCATCTTGATTAATAGGCCTCAATGTAAGTGGAGGTAATTGATCACCGATTTCAGCAATACTATAATCCCAATCAGACATTCTATCTTACTACCAATGTTGACTTCGACTTAGCCACAATTACTTTATCTTGATTAGTGTATGTCGATCGAAACACAAGGAATTGAAGTCTCCCTCCTCTTTTATCAAAAAGATCAGATAACTTGCTTTCCATTTTAATTCTATCACCTGCGCATACTGGCGAAAAGTATGTATACTCTTGGTTCGCATGGAGGAATTGACCCAATTCAATATTTAAATCCTTTAGGTATTTATATGGGTCTTCCTGCTCATAACTAACAGTAGTTAAAAATGTTAATGGCGCAAGCAATGATGGATAGCCTTCTTTCTTCGCACTTTCGATAAGAAAATGAATTGGATTTGTTTGCCCGGTAGCCTTTGCAAAAAGTCTAATCTTCTCTTCTGTCACATCAGAATAAAAAGGAGGATATGTTTTTCCAATAAGGGATCTATCAATCATATAATTATTATTATTTTAAAAAGTCTCACCTTTTTCAGACATTTGATTTAATAATTTTGGAGGAGAAAATCTCTCACCATATTTATCTGCCAATTCCTGGGAACGATCTCTAAAGTTTTTTAATCCATAATCATTTGCAAATTGTAATGTCCCACCTTTGAAAGAAGGGAATCCCCAACCAAGGACACTTCCTACATTTGCATCTTTCACAGATGTAATCACATTTTCTTCATAACACCGAATACTTTCTATAACTTGGGAAAAGTAAAATCGATCAATCATTTCATCTTCCGATAATTGATTTTCTGAAAGAGGAAAATATTTTTTTAGGTCTGGCCACAAGAATTTATTATTATTTTTTGGATATTCATAAAAGCCGCCGCCACCTGAACGGCCTGTTCGTTTAACTTTTCTAATCATCAAATCT
>CETV01138643.1_pt1 | contig 10997 bp, 12 predicted proteins | sample 531451 | NCBI WGS metagenome assembly CETV01 (sample SAMEA2623155, study PRJEB7988) | marine metagenome | isolation source: saline water (ENVO:00002010), including | reverse complement strand
CGACAAAAAACAAGAAAAGAAATAGTGTTTTCGTGTGGAGATTAATGAAAAAGATTTAATCTACGTTGCCAAAGTTAAAAGCACCAGAGGTGTAAATGGTGAGGTAAGCGTAAGTTCTTTATTTGAAGTTCCTCAATCAATAGAAAGATACAAATATTTTTTTGTTGAAGGTAGTTGGAGTAAGATAAATGTTTCACGAACAAAGATTTTTAAAAAACACATTAGCATAAAATTTGAAGAATCAAACAATATCCATGACGCGGATAATCTTGAGGGTAAGAAATTATATATTCAAAAAAATCAACTTCCAATATTAAGCGAAGAAAGTTGGTATCATTATGACTTGATTGGTTTATCTGTAAAAGATTTAGATAACAACTTATTAGGAAAAGTTTCTGGTGTACATAATTTTGGAGCCGGTGATATTGTAGAAATTGAGTTTATTGATGGCAAAAATGAAATGTTACTTTTTGATAAGTCTTTTATAAAAGACGTTGATGTTGAAAAAAATAAGATAGTGATAGATAAAACAGGGGTGTAGATGTCTTGGAAAGTAAATGTTTTGACGATTTATCCAGAAATGTTTCCGGGGCCGTTAAGTGAAAGCTTATCTGGAAAAGCACTAGAAAAAGGAATTTGGAGTCTGAAAGTTCTAAATATTAGGGACTATGGTTTAGGAAAACATAGTGAGGTAGACGACAAACCTTATGGAGGTGGACCTGGTATGATAATGCGAGCTGATGTTTTGGATATGGCAATAAAAGAAGGATTGGAAAAAACAGAAGATGATTTACCATTGGTTTATCTATCTCCTAAAGGTCGTCTTTTAAATCAAAAAACAGTGAATTCATTTGCCCAAGGAAAAGGTGTTTCCATAATTTGTGGACATTTCGAGGGAATAGATCAAAGAATTCTTGAGGTTTACAATATTGAAGAAATCTCTATTGGAGATTACATTTTATCAGGAGGTGAAATTGCCTCTATGGTTTTTTTAGATTCTATTGTGCGAACTTTACCGGGTGTGATAGGAAATGCTCATTCTATGGTTGAAGAGTCTCTGGAAAACAATCTTTTGGAATATCCTCATTATACCAAACCCCAAAACTTTAAGGGTATGGATGTTCCCGATGTTCTTTTATCTGGTGATCATGAGGCTATTAGAAAATGGAGGTCCCAAAAGTCACTCGAAATTACTAAAAAACAACGCCCTGAGCTTTTAAAAAATAAAAAAGACTGATAAAAACAAAATTAGGGTGACTTATTTGTTAAGAATGTGTTAATTGGGCATCTTGTTTTAGTTTTGGAAGACATTTATGTTATGTTTTCGGGTTAGGTTTTTATGGACAGAATCGAAATATTAGAAAATAAGCAAATTGAACATTTGTTAGAGAACAAAGAAATTCCCGAATTTCGTGCGGGAGACAATATTGCTGTCAAAGTTTTAGTTCGTGAGGGAGCTAGAGAAAGATTTCAAGTTTTTGAAGGAGTCTGTATTGCGCGTTCAGGCAAAGGGCTTAATCAAAATTTTACAGTTAGAAAGATCTCCTACGGAGAAGGCGTTGAAAGAGTTTTTCCACTTTATAGTCCAATGGTAAATTCTATTGATGTAGTTAGAAAGGGTAAGGTAAAGAGATCAAAATTATATTATCTTAGAAATCGAAGAGGTAAATCAGCTCGGATAGCTGAACGTCAATCCTCTACTGAGAAGAAAGATAATGTTGCTAAGAAAGCTGATTCAGGGTCTGCTCTTCCAATCGAGGAAGATAATAGTAACGAAGAGTAGAAACATACTTCTTGTTGAGAGTCTTAATGACAGAACATGACACAACCAAAAACAATTTATGATAAGATTTGGGAGTCTCATCTTGTATACCAAGGAAAAGATGGTTCCTTAATATATATTGATCGTCACCTAGTTCATGAGGTTACAAGCCCGCAAGCATTTGAAGGGCTTCGTTTATCTGATAGGTTTGTGAGACAGCCAAAAAAAACACTTGCCGTTGCTGATCATAATGTTCCAACTGAAGATCGTTCTAAAGGTATTGAAGACGAAGAGTCGAGAATACAAGTCGAAGCATTACGGCAGAACTGTGAGGATTTTGGAATTGAATTTATTGGAATGGATGACTTACGACAAGGAATTGTCCATATAATTGGACCTGAACAAGGTTTTACCCTTCCTGGATCTACAATCGTATGTGGTGACAGTCACACCTCTACCCATGGGGCCTTTGGCGCTTTAGCCGTTGGTATAGGGACATCAGAAGTAGAACACGTCCTTGCAACTCAGACTTTAATTCAAAAGAAATCAAAAAACTTTAATGTACAGATCGTTGGAAGATGTCCTGAATATATAACAGCTAAGGATTTAGCTTTATCTGTCATTGGAGCAGTGGGAACGGCTGGCGGGACAGGTTTTGTAATAGAATATTCTGGAAACGTTGTTGAAAGCTTAACTATGGAAGGGAGAATGACCTTGTGCAACCTTACTATTGAGGCTGGAGCAAGGGCAGGTTTAATTGCTCCTGACAATAAAACTTATGAATATTTACAGAATCGTCCGATGACCCCAAAAGGTGAGTTGTGGGAATCAGCATTAAAGTATTGGAAAACTTTGCCAAGCGATAAAGACGTCCACTATGACAAAACCATAACAATAGATACAAAAAACTTAGCACCTTTAGTTACCTGGGGAACTAGCCCTGAAGACGTTATTGAGATTGGAGGAAATATCCCCATACCTGAGGAAATTGAAGATGATTCTAAGAAAAATGCAATAAAACGTTCATTGGAATATATGGGTTTAGAGGCGGGAGCCCCTATAAAAGGCCTTAAAATTGATAAAGTTTTTATAGGGTCTTGCACTAATGGGCGCATTGAAGATTTAAGAGATGCAGCAAGAATTCTTAAAGATAAAAAAGTATCTGAACATGTTGATGCTATGGTTGTTCCCGGATCAGGTTTAGTAAAAGCTCAAGCAGAAAACGAAGGTCTGGATAAGATTTTTATGGAATCAGGTTTTGATTGGCGTGAACCCGGTTGCTCAATGTGTCTCGCAATGAATGCTGACAAACTATTGCCTGAAGAAAGATGTGCTTCAACTTCTAATAGGAATTTTGAAGGGCGGCAAGGAAGAGGAGGAAGAACACATTTGCTTAGTCCGAAGATGGCAGCCGCCGCCGCGGTCATGGGTCATTTGGCTGATGTAAGGGAATTGGATAGCTAGAGAAATGGAAAAATTTACAAATATTAAAGGTATTGCTGCCCCGATGCTCACAACAGATGGGAATCAATTTTCTATGATGATTAATGTTGATACCGATATGATAATTCCGAAGCAGTTTTTAAAAACAATCAAACGAACAGGTTTAGGAAAAAATCTCTTTCACGAAATGAGATATGATTATGATGACAATGAGATAAAAACTTTTATCTTGAATAAAGAACCTTTTAGTAAAGCAAAAGTGTTATTGGCTGGTAATAATTTTGGTTGTGGTTCGAGTAGAGAACATGCCGCTTGGGCAATGTTAGATTTTGGTATACGCGTTATAATGGCCCCCACCTATGCAGATATTTTTTATAATAACTGTTTCAAAAATGGAATTTTACCAATTTGCTTATCTGAAGATGTTGTAAAATATCTGGCTGAATTTGCACTTAAAGGAGAAGAGTTTGAGATTTTCCTTCAGGAGCAGTCTATAAGGGTTAGTAATTATGAAGTTAACTTTGAAATAGATACTCCAAGCAAAAATTTTTTGTTAGAAGGTTTTGATGATATCGGATTGACTATGGAAGATTCAAATTTAATAGATATATATGAGGATGAGAGTAATACTAACTTACCTTGGTATTCTTTATAAAGTGGTTTTTTTATGACAAACAAAATACTCATTTTGCCCGGCGATGGTATAGGCCCCGAAGTTATGCAAGAGGTAGACAAGGTTATTGATTGGTTCAATAAAAACAAAGATCTTAAAGCAGAAACCGAATACGATTTAGTGGGTGGTGCATCTTACGACACCAATAAGACATCGATAAGTGATTCTACCATGACCCTAGCTAAGAAGGCTGATGCCATTCTTTTAGGTGCAGTAGGTGGGCCTAAGTGGGATAAAGTTGAGTACGAAAATAGACCGGAAGCCGGACTACTTCGTTTAAGAAAAGATCTTGATTTATTTGCGAACTTAAGACCTGCTACCTGTTTTTCAGCTTTGTCAGGTTCTTCAGCTCTGAAAAAAGAAGTTATTGAAGATCTCGATATCTTGATTGTTCGTGAGTTAACTGGTGGAATTTATTTTGGTGAACCTCGAGGCATTGAAGATCTTGGGAACAACAATAGAAGAGGAATTAACACCCAGGTATATGAAACATGGGAGATTCATCGTATTGCCAAAGTTGCATTTGAATTAGCAAGAAAAAGAAATAACAAAGTTACATCTTCAGAAAAAAGAAACGTTATGGAATCAGGTCTCCTTTGGTATGAGGAGGTTAAAAGAATTCATGAAGATAAATATTCCGATGTTCAGTTAGAGCATATGCTAGCTGATAATTGCGGAATGCAATTAGTGAGATGGCCTAAACAATTTGATGTTATAGTCACTGACAACCTGTTTGGGGATATGCTTTCCGATGTGGCCGCCATGTTGACAGGGTCATTAGGCATGCTGCCTTCAGCATCTTTAGGTGAATCTGAGGAATCTATTTTTAAGTCAGCACTTTATGAACCAGTGCATGGTTCTGCGCCAGATATAGCTGGAAAAGCTTTAGCAAATCCAATTGCATCAATACTTTCCTTCTCCATGTCTCTAAAATATAGTTTTAATAGACAAGAAGACTCAGATTTATTAGAGAAAGCAGTCTCAAATGTTTTGAACAAGGGTTTAAGGACTAAAGACATAAGTGATGGTTCAAAATATATTTCAACTAATGAGATGGGTGAATCTATCATTCAAGAATTGAATAATATATCTTAAGGATAAATTTATGGGTATTGGAATAGCTATAATTGGTGCTACCGGAAATGTTGGTAGAGAAATGCTAAATGTTTTGGATGAAAGCGATATCTCTATAGAACAAGTTTTTGCAGTCGCCTCGAATAAAAGTAAAGGAAAAACAGTAAAATTTGGTAGAAAGAATTTGACTGTTGAAGATTTGTCGGAATTTGATTTTTCAAAAGTTGACATTGCACTTTTTTCCGCTGGAGGAACAATTGCCGAGAAATATGCGCCTCTAGCGGCAAAAGAGAATTGCATTGTTATTGATAATTCTTCTAGATTTAGAATGGACGATGAAGTTCCTCTTGTTGTTCCAGAAGTTAATGTCGATGCAATAAAAGGCTATAAAAAAAGAAATATTATAGCCAATCCAAACTGTTCAACTATACAAATGGTTGTTGCGCTCCATCCTTTAAGACAATTAGCCAATATAACCAGGATAGTAGTATCAACATATAATTCAACATCGGGAGCTGGAAAAGAGGCCATGGATGAACTGTTTCAACAAACTAAGGGTATATTTAGTAATAATGAAATTGAACCGAAAATTTTTCAGAAACAAATAGCTTTTAATGTGATTCCTCAAATAGGGGCATTTGATGACAATGGTTATTCAGAAGAAGAGAATAAAATGATCAATGAAACTAAAAAGATTCTATCTTCTGAAATTGAAGTGACAGCAACATGTGTTAGGGTTCCTACATTTATTGGCCATGCCGAATCTGTAAATGTGGAATTTGACAAACCCATTTCTATAGAAAATGCTATAGAGGTTTTAAAAAAGTCACCAGGTTGTGAGGTCCAAAACTACAAAGAGAATAATTATACTACTCCCATTGATTGTGTAGGTGATAATATGACTTTTATTTCAAGGATTAGGAAAGATGAATCTGTTGATAATGCTTTAAACTTATGGATAGTTTCTGATAATTTAAGAAAAGGTGCGGCATTAAATACTGTTCAAATTTCTGAGATTCTGATTAGAGAATATTTGACTTAACTTTTTTGGGGAAATTAAGAATGACTAACGTTAAAGACAAAAATATTGAGCGCCCCTTATCACCTCATTTACAGATTTATCATCCTTCATTCTCAATGATTATGTCTATATTTCACAGAATAACAGGTGTTGTACTTTATTTAGGAATATTTTTTTTATTACTATGGTATTTTTCAATTTTCTTTGGTGCTGAGACATTTAATTTAGTTAGTGCAATTTTATCAACACAGTTATCTAAAATAACTTTATTCTTTTTCGTTTGGATTTTTTTTCATCATATGTATGGCGGAATAAGACATTTTGTATGGGATTTTGGACTGTGTTTTGATATACGGAGCGTTGACATTCTTGCGTTTTTAACTTTGGTTCTATCCCTTTCTTCCGCTATTCTTACTTTCATTTATCTCTGATGACTAATCACAAATCAGAAGGCACAAGACATTTTATTTTACAAAGGATAACTGCCCTCTTAAATATCCTCATAGGAGTTCCCATATTATTTTTTTTTCTGGCAAATATCGGGGAACCCTACTTTCAAGTAAAACAATTATTTAGACAATTATTTTTATGGCTGCCACTCCTTTTTTTAATGCTTTCAATCTCATATCATATGTGGATAGGCATTAATCATATACTTGACGATTATATTGATGCCCCAAGGTTACATATTTTCCTTCGTTTCTTAAATTCTTCATATGTATGTATTTTCGCATTGCTTTCATGTTTAGTAATAATTAAATTGGGTATACTGTAATGCAGGATAGTCATGTCCGATAATCAATTTATAGATCACAAATATGATGTAATAATAGTTGGTGCTGGAGGTGCTGGCCTTAGAGCTACCCTAGGGTGTGCAGAAAGTGGATTAAAAACTGCATGTATTTCTAAGGTTTTTCCCACAAGAAGTCATACGGTTGCTGCCCAAGGCGGGATATCTGCTGCCCTCGGAAATATGGGTGAAGATGATTGGCGATGGCACATGTATGATACTGTTAAGGGGGCCGATTGGTTGGGAGATCAGGATGCCATCGAATATTTATGCAAGAATTCATCCGAGGCTGTATACGAATTAGAGCACCTTGGTGTTCCCTTCTCAAGAACAGAAGATGGAAAAATTTATCAAAGACCTTTTGGCGGGATGACTACAAATTATGGAGAAGGTCCTGCAGCACAAAGAACCTGTGCAGCGGCTGATAGAACAGGACACGCAATACTTCACACCCTATATGGAAAATCTATCAGTGAATCTGCCGACTTTTTTATTGAATATTTTGTAATTGATTTAATTATGTCAGATGACAAAGAATGTGTAGGTGTAATTGCCTTATCAATGGAAGATGGAAAAATTCACCGTTTCCAATCTACCCAAACAATTTTGGCTACAGGAGGGTATGGTAGAGCTTATTTTTCTGCCACCTCTGCTCATACTTGCACAGGAGATGGTTCAGGGATGGTTTTGAGAGCCGGTTTACCACTTCAGGATATGGAGTTTGTCCAATTTCATCCTACAGGAATATATGGTGCTGGATGCTTAATAACCGAGGGATGTCGGGGTGAGGGAGGATATTTAGTTAATTCTGAAGGCGAACGTTTTATGGAAAGATATGCTCCTAAGGCCAAAGATTTAGCCTCTAGAGATGTTGTGTCTAGAGCTATGACTATTGAAATTCAAGAAGGACGCGGTGTGGGACAAGAAAAAGACCATATTTATCTTCATCTAGATCATATAGATGCCAAAGTTTTAGCGGAGAGATTACCAGGAATTTCTGAGTCAGCTAAGATCTTCGGGGGAGTTGATGTGACGAGAGAACCTATTCCTGTTTTGCCAACTGTTCATTACAATATGGGGGGAATCCCGACAAATTATAAGGGTGAAGTTTTAAACCCAACAGATCAAGACGAGGATAATATAGTTCCCGGACTTATGGCAGTCGGTGAAGCTGCATGTGCATCAGTGCATGGAGCTAATAGACTTGGTTCTAATTCGTTAATAGATCTGGTTGTTTTGGGCAAGGCAGCAGCGTTGCGATGTTCAGAGGTGGTAAAGCCAGGTGTTTCAAAGGCTACATTTCCTAAGGATGCCGGAAACCAAGCATACGAAAGGCTAGAAAAATTTAGAAATGCTAATGGCCCGATTCCTACGTCTGAGTTGAGATTAAATATGCAAAAAACAATGCAGAATAATTGTGCTGTATTCCGAACGGCCGAAATACTTGAAGAAGGAATAAAACTTATTTCGGAAGTGTTTTCTGATTTAAAGGATATAGGTATCAAGGATAGATCACTGATATGGAATTCCGACTTAATTGAGGCTCTGGAGTTTGATAATATGATTATTCAGGCAATGGTTACAATGGAAGGTGCCGCTGAAAGAAAAGAGAGCAGAGGTAGCCATGCTAGAGAAGATTTTCCTGAAAGAGACGATATTGAGTGGATGAAACATACACTAACCTGGGTAAATGAAAAGGGAGAAATAAAAGTTGGATATAGAGGTGTTCACGAATATACTTTAACTAATGATGTGTCTTATATACCACCTAAGGAAAGAGTTTATTAGGAGAACTCATGGCAGAAATAACTTTACCAAAGAATTCCAAGATCAAAAAAGGCAAACGTTACTCTTTATTAAATGAATTACATACTTACGCGGATTTTTTTAAGGACTCACAAAATATTTATCCCATTGCGGAATTTTATGTTTATAGATGGGATCCCGAAAATGACAACAATCCGCGTCATGATATTTACCCAATTAATTTGGATGAATGTGGTCCGATGATATTAGATGCATTAATAAAAATAAAGAATGAGATTGACTCAACCCTAACCTTCAGAAGATCCTGTAGGGAAGGAATCTGCGGTTCTTGTGCTATGAATATTGATGGAGTTAATACTCTGGCATGTACAAAGCCTATAGCTGAAATAAAAAATGGCGTAGTAAAAATTAACCCTCTTCCCCACCAACCAGTTATTAAAGATTTGGTTCCTGATCTCAGTAATTTTTACCAACAACACAAAAATATTAAACCTTGGTTAAGAACAAAGACCAATTCACCGGAAAAAGAGTGGAATCAGACTAAAGAAGATCGAGAAAAAATCGATGGTCTGTATGAATGTATAATGTGTGCATGCTGTTCGACAGCTTGTCCAAGTTATTGGTGGAATTCCGATAAATATCTAGGTCCAGCAGCTCTTTTACAGTCATATCGTTGGATTGTTGATAGTCGTGATGAAGAAAAAAAAGAGCGATTAGACGATCTGGATGATGCTTTCAAAGTTCATAGTTGCAGAAGTATAATGAATTGTTCAAAGGCTTGTCCCAAAGGTCTATCCCCGGCAAAAGCAATCGCAGAAATAAAAAAAGAGTTGGCCACAAGAAAATAATTATATTATGTGTCTTTAGAGTGTCTCTATGAAGACTATTATAAAAACTTATAAGGAATATTTAGACAAAGGACTCGTTGAGGAAGATTCCTTCCAAAAAGACGTAGTTGAATTGCTAGAGACAGTAATTCCATTCAAAAAAAATTTAATTAATAGAATTAGAGAAATAAACTCACCAAAAAGCACGGCCCTTTTTGGAGTTTATATGTGGGGAGAGGCAGGTTCAGGCAAAACGATGTTAATGGATATGTGCTTTCAAACCTCAACCGTAAATCTAAAAAAAAGGATACATTTTCAGGAATTCATGGTGGATGTTCACCAGAGGCTTCACAAATGCAGAAATGAGCAGGGAATAAACGATCCCTTAAGCTTTGTTGCAAAAGAAATTTCTGACGAAGTTAAATTCTTATGTTTTGATGAATTTCAAGTTAATGACATTGCTGACGCATCTATCCTTACAAAGTTGTTTGAACTTATATTTGAGGGTGGCACTTTTATTTTTTCGACATCCAATATTGTCCCAAAGGCACTATATAAAGACGGATTGCATCGTGAAAGATTTTTACCTTTTATTGAATTAATAGAAACAAGCTGCATGAATATTAATTTAACTACAAAAAAAGATTATAGAAAGAATCGACTTCAAGATTTAAAAACCTATTTTTCAATTTTAGGGAATGAAACAGAAGTATCCATAAATGAAATATTTTATAATTTAACAGGTGGCGCAAAATTATCAGATAGAAAATTATTAATTAAGGGGAGAGATTTGATAGTAAAAAATCATGCTATGGGATGTGCGAGATTTAAATATGAAAATTTATGTTGTCAACCACTTGGACCAGAAGATTTTTTAACCATAGCCAGGGAATTCGATATTATTTTTATAGAAAATATACCAAAAATAGGCCCCGAAAAAAGAAACGAAATAAGAAGGTTTATTTCTTTGATTGATGCTTTGTATGACAGCAATAGAAGGGTTGTAATTTCGGCAGATGGAGAGCCTGAAGAAATATATAAGAAAGGTGATTCAGAATTTGAATTTAAAAGATGTGCATCTCGTTTACATGAGATGAGATCGAATGAATATATAGATTCTTCAAGAATTTATTGATCTTTTAAAAAAACGATAGTTAATACATTATAATACTTCTTTAAAAAGAGGGAAAAATGCGAAGAAACAAAATTGCACTCATAGGCGGTGGCCAAATAGGTGGCACTCTTGCTCATTTATCAGGATTAAAGGAATTAGGTGATGTTGTTATATTTGACATTATAAAGGGAATACCTCAGGGGAAAGCCTTAGATTTAGCTGAAACTTCACCAATTAGTTCATATAACGCGAATTTTAAAGGTGCCAATAACTACTCCGCAATTAAAGGCGCAGATGTAGTTATAGTTACTGCCGGCATTCCTCGAAAACCAGGTATGAGCAGAGATGACTTATTATCAATAAATTTAAAAGTAATGTCAGAAGTTGGTGCTGGCATAAAAAAATATGCCCCCAAGGCTTTTGTTATTTGCATTACGAATCCTTTGGATGCAATGGTTTGGGCTCTCCAAAAATTTTCAGGTTTATCACCCAAAAAAGTTGTCGGAATGGCGGGTGTTCTTGATAG
>CETV01138661.1_pt1 | contig 11034 bp, 7 predicted proteins | sample 531451 | NCBI WGS metagenome assembly CETV01 (sample SAMEA2623155, study PRJEB7988) | marine metagenome | isolation source: saline water (ENVO:00002010), including | reverse complement strand
ACGGACACCACTGATGGGGCGCGGATCGACCGCTTCCATGCCCGCCCCAAACGACCCGAACACCGACATCCCCATGCTGCAACAACACACTCTGGACCAACTGCGCGGCCTGCGCCTGGACGGCATGCTCGCCGCGCTGACCGACCCCGCCACCCAGCACGCCGCCGAGGCGTTGCCCTTCGACCAACGCCTGGCCATGCTCGTGCAACGCGAGGTCGACTGGCGCGACGGCAAGCGCGTGGCGCGGCTGCTGAAGGCGGCCAAGCTCAAGGTCGGCTCGGCCTGCGTGGAAGACGTCGACTGGCGCACCAGCCGCGGCCTCGACCGGCACCTGGTCACCGCCCTGGCCGGAGGCGACTGGATCCGCCACGGCCGCAACGTGCTGATCACCGGTGCCACCGGTTGCGGCAAGACCTGGCTGGGTTGCGCCTTGGCGCAGCAGGCCGCCCGTCAGGGCTTCAGCGTGCTCTACACCCGCGCCACGCGGCTCCTGCACGAGCTGCAGGTGGCCCATGGCGACGGCAGCTTCAGCCGCCGGCTCAGCGCCCTGGCGCGCTTGGACGTCCTGGTGTTCGATGACCTGGCCATCGCCCCGATCACGGCGCCCGAGCGGCAGGACTTGCTTGAACTGCTGGACGACCGGGTAGGCAGCCGCTCGACGCTGATCACCAGCCAGCTGCCCACCAGCGCATGGCACGAATGGCTGGCCGAGCCCACCATCGCCGACGCCATCATGGACCGGCTGCTGCACGCCTCGCACACCCTGGCACTCAAGGGAGAGTCCATGCGCAGGAGCAGGCCGCAAGCCTGACGGCATCTGCGCTGTCCGCAGGTCCGCGCACTACTGGCCCGCCTTGCCCACCGTGTCGGTCGTTCGTCGCAGGCGACGCCGCCGCCATGGACAAGGCTGCCGGGTGCGAGTTCCAGGACACCAACACCCTGCGGCACCGGGTTGCCCACCCGACGCCCGAGCGCCGCGTGGACAACCCGGCAAAGCGTCGTTCCACGCTGATCGCGGACAGCGTTCCAGCGCGATCGTGGACAACTGCCCTACCATCCACGCCGTCACTCAGGCACCCCTCCCAGGGCGTCCGCCATCACCTGGAACACTGTCCGCGATCAGCTTGGAATGGGTGTCCGCGATCGCTGGAATGCGCACGTGAGCGCCCCACTTCTCTCGGCTGCCCCGTCGCATCGCGGCCAGCGGGCAGCCGAGGCGCCTCGCACCCCGCTCCGATGGACCATGCACATAGGCAGGGGCCGGGGTTGGCCAGTGAACCTCAAACGGGCAAGACGAAGACTTGGTACCTGGTGAGAAACGACGGCCAGTCGATGTGGTCGCGCAGCGCGATGTCGTCGACGAGCGAGAGCTTCTTGGCTGCACGGTCGAACAGTGCGGCGCACGCGGCCGGGTGGTTGTTGCGCGACGGGTAGAGCACACCGTCGAATCGATGCGCGCCACCGGGCTCGGCCAACTCGTGCACCAGCGCCGCAATGCGCTGCGTGTGGACGTAGCGACGGCTGGCCAACTGGGCCAGGTTCAATCCGAACTGCGATGCCATCACGCCGGGCGCAGTGAGATCGGCCAGCGACAGCGGCTCGAGGATGCCGATCGCCCGGACCATGCGCGAGTACACCTCGGTTCGGGTGATCACACGCTTGACGCGGCGGCTCCAGCGGTGCTGACGAAAGACCGATTCCATGAGCGTGGTGGACAGGTCAAAGCCGACATAGAGCGTGCCAAACCGGCGAGTTGGGTCGTCGTAGCGATTGCCGCCCGAGCGACCGAAGTGAAGTGCCGTGCCGCGATATGCAGCTCGGCTCACGTGCTGAAGAAGTTCCCCCGCCGGGATAACTCGGGCCGGAACGTCACGCGTCGGCACCGCCACGCTCCGCCGGCTGCACGCCGAGCGAAGCAAGCACCACGCGCGCCGTCGCGTCGACATTGCCTCGATTCACGCTCGCTGCCGGGGACCGACCGCCAAGGGCTTCGGAGGGCTCCGCCAGGGCACGGTACACCGTCCAGGCGTCGAGATCTTCAGTGGCCTGGAGCACGGCGCGCGTCAGTTGCAGGCCTGGTGACTCCAACTGCCAGTCGGGAACGCGCTGGCCGCGGCGGCCCACGTCTAGGGCAAGCAGCCTACGGGCGGCGATGTCCTTGTAGATCTGCTGGCGGGACTTGTGGGCGAGGCGCACAAAGTCGGCCAAGGGCAGGTTGTGCGGTCGCTCGAACTCGCGCAGCAGTTCGACACGGCCTCGCTGGACGTCGGCGGCTATCGGCGCCCAAGAAGTGGCTGCGCGCAGCGACTCGGCTTTTCGGCGCAGCGTTTCCGTCAGCGGCGGCGATTCGCTTGCAGTGCTCGCAGCAGCCGCCAGCTTCTCTCGGACAAGGCGGTCAAGCTCGAACAGGAATGCACCACGGTCGCGAACTGTGACCGCCTTTTCAAAGCGGCGAGCTTCCGTCGCGGTTACGAGTGGTTGGTCCACAGCTGATGCAGCTTGTGCCTTGCGCATGGCGAACTCCGCGTACGCACCGAGATGCGGCAGAGTAGCCTCGTTTGTCTCGTATGTCAACTTTGACAACCTTAGCTCAGCGAGTCTCGTGGGGGAGGCGGATGGTTTTCGGTGGCGATTGGGAGGGGACGCTCGGGAGCAACCGCCCACACGGATTGCTTTTGCCGCGCGTCTCGCTACCCTTGAAAACCAGTGAGCAGCGATATGCGCAAGTCGATCCTCTTCGTCTGTATCGCCATCGGGGGGTTGGCGGGGTTGCTCGTTGCCGCGCAAGACGCCTGGAGCGTCCGGGCAGTCATGATCAGCATCGGATGCGTCGCCGGCGCTGCTATCGGAGGCGCAATCGGGCGGGTTGCCAGGGGGGCAGGAGTGCGTCGGCCCGAGGCGCTCGATGCCTCGTTCGGAATGGGCAGCGGGCCAGAAGATCGGGATCGGAACTACTGGCGGGACGGGGGCCACCCTCCGTTCATGCGTCCCACTCGTTCCGAGCCCGATCGACATATGCTTGATCCAGACCGCGTCGATTGACTAGCGCTTCTTTTTGAGCAGGTCGCCCGCGGCCTTGCGCGCTTCGTCAAGGGTCGAGCCCGCATCGACGGCGACTTGACGGCCCGTCTGCAGGAGGAGGGACTTCTCGGTCGAAAGCGTCCCATCAGCGGATCGAGATGTGCCGTCCTTTGCATCGAAACCCGCGCGAGCGTCGTCTGCTCGAACGCGCAACTGAGCGCCACCACGTCGAACGTCGTCGCGGAGATCGTTCTGCTCGGACGTTGTGGTGCCCGACGGAAGTTCGCTCCGAGGAAGCACCCCTGGAATCCGCGGGGCCGCATCGAGCTTGGGATTGAGCTTCGTCGCCTCGCTGTCCTCTTGAAACTCACGGTGCAGGCGAGCGAACGATTCCGGCACCGCGACGCCATTCGAGAAGACACGGGTCGGCGGTAGCCCTTGTCGTGCAAGTTCGGAGTCCATCAGCGAAAGCGCGGCTGCGCTGTTCCCACCGTACCGTTCGGCGTACCGCATGAACATCTCGAGGTTGTATGGGTCCTGCGCGATGTCGATCGACAACACTTCGCCACGCTCGCGCGCGGATGAGAGACGTTCTGCGAGAGCGCTCCGCTCGCCATAGGAAGCCTCGGCACGCTCTGTTCTCGAGGACGTGTTCGCCAGCCTCGAAGCAAGCTCGCGGGACTCTCGCGAGTCAGCCGCGATCAATGCGACGGTAGATGCGTCTCGCGAAACGCGATCGCCAAACTGCTTGAACTCTGCGATCTGCTCGTTGCTCATCGCTCCGAGGACCTTGCGCTGATCCGCCGACAGGCCTGTCTGATAGCTCTTGCCAGCGTTTCCCTGGACCGACGCTCCGGCAACAGGCGTGCTCAGGCCAAGGTGCGCCGAGGCGCCGAAGGCGATGCTGGCCACCTGGGCCTGGGTCAAGCCAGTGCTGTCAGCCACAGTCTTCGTGATTTGGTCCAGCCGCGTCAGCGTCTCGCCCAGTTGCTCGAAGCTGCTCGTCGAGGTGCCCGATGAACTGCGCGAGGACTTGAGCTTCGCCAGCCCCTTGGTGAAGGCCTCGGTCAGGACGGTAGACCGTTCGTTGCTTGCGGACACCATCTCGCCCCGCGCTGCGTCGGCTTGACGGCTGGCCTCGGTCACGTCCTGCTCGCTGACCCGCATCGACACCACGCGCGAGGCGAAACCCTGGTTGCGCAGCAGGCTCGCGGCCGTGCGTCCGGTGAGCGCGCTCGACGTGAAGGTGTTGCCGCTGAGGTCGCTCTGCCACGAACTCATGAACGCCGAAGTGCGGTTCGGCGCCAGTTGCAGCTGATCCATCGCGACGTTTCCCATCGACACATTGCCGACGGCGGCGCCCGCCGTGCTGCCGGCCAGCATGCCCTGCAGCCCGGACAAGCCGCCAACGAGTGCCGTGCCGAAGTTCTCCATGCGCTTGAGCGCGGCCCAGGCGATGAAGGGGATGCTGATGGCCAGGTAGCCGACCACGGCCTCGCCGGAGATCGCGCGCGAGTAGATCGTCGACGCGGTTTGCAGCGCCAGGGCTTTCGTCCCGGTGCCCAGGTCCGACGCGGCAGCCAGGTCATAGGCGGCGTACACCGAAGCCATGTAGTTGAGCACCGCGTACAGCGGCGGCCACAGCTGGATCCAGATCAGGATCGCCGCGTACCCCTTGAAGGCGATCATCGACTCGCGCCCGCTGGTCAGCAGGAGCAGCAGCACGAAGAGGGGGAAGAGCGCGTAGGTGAGCGCCTCGATGACGTTGCGGAACACCGGCAGCGATTGTTCGGCGACCTTGCCGTAGTTCATCCAGGTCGCGTTCTGCTGCGCCACCGCCTGCGCACGGCCGACCGCGAGCACCATCGCCGCCGGGTCGTTCACCTTCTGGCCGATGATGTTGCTGGTGTCGCTGATGGCATTGAGCACCGCGTTCTGCCGGATCAGGTCCGTTGCCGTCGCGGCCGCATTCGCGATGCTGTTGCGGATGTAGGCCTGCTGAATCTGGCCAGCGATCGCGGCGGTCGCGGCGGCGCTGGGCAGCGTGGGGTTCAGCTGGAAGGCCAGCCGGCCCTCGATGCGCGTGACCTGCGCCGGCAGGCGGCCGTTCAGGTTGCCGTAGACGTTGGGGCAGGTGTCGACGGTCACCGCCGCACCGGCGCCGGTCACCGCGCTGAAGCGGGCCGGATTCGGCGTGGCCATGAGCGCCCACACGTCGTCGGAGGTGGAGAACGTGGCCGGATCGACGGTGCCGTCGATCAGGTCATACATCGTGCAGTTGTGGATGAAGTTGATCAGGTCGGTGCGGAAGGTGGGGTCTTGGAAGACGACGTTGCCGGTCTCGCGGATCAGGCGGTTGCCGAACATCAGGCCGTTGCGCTCGTAGCTCAGTTCCGCCGGCATCGCGCCCGCGCCGGGGATGACCTGAAACGCGGTCTCGAAGAGGCCCGTCAGCGTGTGGCCGATGGTGCTGGTGATGCTGCCGAGCATGGCCACCCCGAAGGGGACGTTGGCGACGACCTTCACCGCCGAGCCGCCGGTCTTGTCCACGATACCCACCGTCACTCGGGGCACGATCAGCACCGAGAACACGAGCAGCACGGTGGCCAGCCATTTCCAGCCCTGCAGCTTGTCGGGGGCGAATGCGTAGGCGAGCAAGGCGGCGATGAAGCCGCAGAAGGCCACCGCCGCGACGGCGGCCCTGTAGTCGCTCGACGCATGGATGGCGGCCGCGGCGTTGAAGATGCCGAACAGGCTGTCCGCGTTCTGGTAGGCAAAGATCTCCCACATGGCCGCCTCGGGGCGTCGGAGCGGCTACCGGGCCACGTAGGCCGCGCGCTGCCCCAACATGTCCATCACATGCTGGGGCATGCTGGAGCGCAGTTGCCGCTCGAGTTGCTCCAGGTGACTGGAGACGGCGCGGAAGGAGCCGACCTTCTGGTACAGCAGGTTCTTCTCCTGCGACAACTGCAGCAGCATGGCCTGGGCACGTTGGCGCACCTGGTTGGCCAGTTCGCGCTGGCTTTGCTGCAGCGTGTAGTCCTTGTCGAGCGCGGCCATCCCGAGCCGCAGGTTGCGCTCGAGGAAGACGTAGGCGTAGTCGGCCGCGATCACGTCGCGGTACTGGCCGATCAGGCTGTCGGCCAGCCCCGAGCCGGGAATCGTCGCGCCGATCGACATCATCCGGTAGACGGGCTCGGTGGTCTGGTTGACGAAGCCGACCTCGGCGGAGTTGTTCGGGATCGCGGTGCGCGTGGCGATCTTGTCGGCGATCGACCGCATCATGGTCTCGACCCGGGCCGTGAAGGGCGTGTGCGTGTAGCCCGTGTTCAGCGTGACGACGTCGCAGTTCGTGTAGTCGTTGCAGCGCAGCAGGTGCTGGGTGACGTTGGTGCCGGTCGCCGCCGCTTGGCCGTAGAGCAACTGGCTGATCGACGTGATCGTCGGCGGCACGGGCTCCGGGTCCCGGTTTGCGCTTTCGGGGTGGAAGATGACGGTGCCGACGATGCTCATGATGAGTTCGCGCTCGGCGTCGTCCAGCGCTGTGCCCGTGCGCTGCAGTGCCTTCCAGGTCAGGTTGCCGACGAACGGCGCCTTGTTGCGGACATTGGGGTCGGTGGAACTCCGCGCCGAGGCGAGGATGCCCGGGCGGTCGCTGGCGCATCGACGACGGGCCGCGTCGCGGTCACTTTCCAGTCCCATCTCGATGGCCAGGTCGGCGCAGGCCTCCTGCGAGCTGTAACCCGTGGCCTCGGCCGCGGTGCTGACGATGGCCTTGGCGGTCTCGCAGGAGTTGATGCGTGCGTTGTTGATCCAGGTCTCCAGGCCCTTCGCCCACTTGGTGAGGCCACCCAGCAGCGGCGAGACCGACTCCAGCGCGAGCTGGAAGGCGATGCCGGGCAGCGCGGCCGTGATGTTGCGCAGCATGTTCTTGAACTCCTCGGCCGAGATGTGCGAGAACGAGCCGCCGAAGACGTCGATCCCGCCGCACCCCGCCTTGGCACTGGGGAACTGGATCGCGGCGAGCTGGTAGACCTTGTTCGGCGAGCGCATGAACAGGCTGCCGCCGGTGTACGTGTTGAAGGTCTGCCCGCGAAACGCACCCGGTGCGGTGTAGTTCCCGATCGTGCCGAGGTTGTTGAACATCGTGTTCACCTCGGCGTTGAGGTCGCCGGCCCGTGCCGGCGCGGCGTGCCACACGGTGGCCATGGCGACGAGGGCAGCGCAGATGCTGCGCTGGGTCGGGCGGTTGGGCATGACGATCCTCCTGGGAATGGGATCAGGGCATTCCGAGCTGTCGCACGGCACTGGGCACCATGGCCTCGAAGGCAGGTGCCGCGGCGGCCGAGATGCGCTCAAGCAGTTGCGACTCGGACAGCACACCGAAGCCGATCGGCACGATGCGCCCGGTAAAGGGCTGGGCCAGATAGACGGCGGGCACCTGGGCAACGCGCAGCGCGGTGGCCGCGCCGTTGTCGCGCCGCGCGGACGCGAAACCCGGCAGCGCGCCGCCGTCCAGGCTGACGGCTTCGACGCGGATACCGTGACGACCCTGAAACGCCTCCAGCGTCGGCGCGAAGGCATGGCAGTAGGGACAGTCGCCGCGGAAGAAGAACAGAAGCACATGGTCGCGACCCAACTCGGCAATCGAGCGCGAGCGATCACCCATTTGCTGGGCCTCGAAGACTTCCAGCGCCTTGGCGTTGACCGGCCGTCCCTGCAGCGAAGGGTCGAGCTCGGGCGTGGTCCAGGCGACCCGCTGCGCCACGTCGGCGAAGGTCGAGGCCTGGGCGACGACTTTGGCCTCCAGTTCCATGTAGCGCCGCACGTTGGCCTCGGTCGGCCGCATGACCGCGATGCCGCGCAGATCCTCGACCCGCTTGCGTAGGCGTTCGAGTTCCACCAGTTCAGGCGGGCGTGGTTCCCGGCGTGAATCACGGGCCGCGGCAGGCGGGCTTGCGGGCTTGGGTGGCACGGATCGAGGTGGCTCGGCTTCGGGTACCGGGTCCTCGTAGAAGTGCCACCCGCGCCAAGTGTCGCCCCAGAAGCGGGGTGACTCGCCTCCGCTTTCGCTTGCTGCCGTTGGAGCGCATGCCGCGACCAGGGCAAGCACCAGCAGCCGGTGGACGCCAGGCATCACGCACCTCAGGACAGCGAGCGCGGCGGCAGCCCGTCGCGGCAGTAGTTGATGCCGAAGTCGATGGTCCGTCGGCGCGGGCCTGGCTCTCCTGGAAGCTGCACGCCGTCCTGCCAGAAGCTCACCTTCAGGCGCCGGCAGCCGGGCTGCGCATAGCGGCGCTCGGTGCTCACGTCGATGTAGACCGGCGAGGTGGCTTTGAAGCGCGCCGTGATGGCATCCGCCATCGGCCCCGACAGCAGACCGTGCGCACGACCATCCGGCGCGTCGATGGCCGCCAGCATCAGGGGGCGCGCGTCGGGTACCGCAATGCGATCCTGGGCCATGACCATTGCCCAGTGCACGGTGAGACCGAGCGCCAGTGGGAGCGTGGCGAAGCGAATGCGCGGGCTCATTGGCATCTCCCCTGACCGTAGTAGCAGGTCGGGGTGCGCCCGCTGCTCTGGCCTTGCAGCGTCGCCACGTCGGGCAGCGTCGGCACCAGCGAGGCGTAGAACTCGCTCAGGTCCATCGCCGCGAAGTCCAACGACTGCAACTGCGCGACCGTGAAGCCCGAGCAATCCGGGTTCTGCGCGCTCCCCCAGCCCTTGCCGACCTGCGTTCGCCCCTGCTCGTTGACGATGCGGGCCAGCATGCTGTTGAAGCAGCACTTGCGCGTGGTGTGCGTGATGCACGAGACGCAGGAGCCGAGGACGCGGATGCACGACGAGCAGTAGGTGCCGACGGCGTGGCACAGGCCGGCACCTTCTTTCATCGCGAGCTTGCCTTCCTCCTCGTCGCAGGAGGATGCCGACATCACGACGTAGATGATCACGGCGATCACGAGCGACCAGGGGTCGAACGCCACGACCAGGCTCTGGCCCGAGTACACCGCGACCGATCCCGCCGGCAGTGCCGCGCCGTTGACGGCGACCGTGACGCCGTAGGTGGTGAAGGTGCCGCTGAATCCGCCGCCCATCAGCAGGGCCGACATCCCCTGGTAGATGAACTGGCGGTTCTCCGCGTTCATCAGCACGTCGTACACGAGTCGCGAGCCGGTACCGAACAGGCTCTGGTTGGTCATGCCGGCGCCGGCGTTGTCGGCGTAGCAGCAGTTCCTCAGCAGCCGGTCGCGGCAGCGGTTGTCCTCGCCCTTGAAGACCTGCATGCGGTCGGTGTCGAGGTAGACACCGGCTTCGCGCGCGGCTTCGAGCATCGACATGCTGCGCGCGAAGTCGGCATCGTTCGCGTGGCCGATGTCGTAGCAATTGCCCTGCAGGCAGAACACGTTCGACGGGCAGTTGCTGGCGCTGGTCACGGTCTGCGCCGGCACCGGGCAGCTGTAGCTGTCCTCGTGTACCTCGCAGGCGCCAGTGACCGGATTGCTTCGCCGGCAGATCGACCCCGAGGGCGTGCAGCCGGCGGCGACCAGGGGCCCGCACTGGCTGCCCGGGGCCGTGCCGCTGCAGTTCATCGTGCTCTCGTACTGCCAGCAGTCGCGGGTCACCGATGCCCCGTCGATCACCTTCGTCGCCGGGCCATCGGTGCATACGGCCGCGGTCTGAACGGTGCAGCGGCTGCTGTCTGCGACGGCAGGGCATTGGTCGTCCCATCGGTCGGTCTCGGTGATGGTGGTGCGGGGGCGGGTGTACGACAGCCGCATCGTCGGGATCGGGCCGTAAGCAGGGTTCGGATCCCAGCCGACGACGCTGCGCTCGCTGTCGAGGTTCCAGTAGTAGCCGGGCCGGCTGCCTGTCACGTCGTAGCCGACGAGGGCTGTGGCGCTGCCGGCCGGTGCATAGCAGCGTGTGCCGTCGAGCGCCGTCGTCGTGCAGCCGCTGTCGCCCTGGCAGACGGTGTCCTGGACCAGGTCGCCGCTCTGCGTGCCGGTGGGGCAGGCCGCATAGCGCCTCAGGAAAGGTTCGACGCTGGTGCAGCTGTAGCCGGAGTCACCGCCGCCGGTGCAGATCTCGGCCCGCTCGGCCGCGATCATGGCCGTCAGTGCGCAGGTGTCGCCGGTGCAGGCCTTGTCGGCGACCCAGACGCCGGTGCGGATCTCCGTGCCGGTGCTCCAGGAGTAGCTCGTGTCGAGCACCGCGACCATCTGCGGGAACACCACCGGGGTCGTCATGTCGACGTCGAAGAAGGCCAGCGGCGATGCGTCCTGGGTGACGCGGAAGTGCTGCGCCGTCTCCGGGCGGTCGGGCAGGCATTGCACGTCCACGCCTGTACGGCCGGCGCTGGCCTGGGCGAACCAGTCACCGGGCGTGCAGTTGGTGCTTCGTTCGATGCCGACGGTGAGGCTGCGCGTGCAGCGGTAGCTGCCGATGCCTTCGTAGCGCAGGCAGCTGCGGGTCTGCGTGCCGGCGGGCACCGCCATCGTCGTGGTCGTACAGCCGCTGTAGTACGACGCCAGGTTCTCGAGCACGCTGGACGGCGCGCGGGCAATGCCGTGGGCCGCAGACACGGAGGGATCGCCGGGACCGATGGCCGGCCGTGGCAGGTTCGCTGACCCCATCGCGCCACGCTGCGCCTGGCACACCGGGTCGTTCGGCAGCGTGGCGCAGAGCGACAACCGCGCACTGCCCTGGGACGAGAGGTTCGGCTGCCGGTAGTACGCGGATTCGGGTGGCGCGGCGGTGTAGCCCGGCACAACACTGGTTGCGCTGGGCGCGTTGACGGTGGCGCGCGCGGCCGGGTTGGCGGCCTGACCCGCCGCGACGCCCTCTTCGTGCGGGCCAGCGGGCGTTGCGACCGGCGCCACGGCCACGCAGAACGCGGTGAAGCAGGCGATCAGCTTGCGCATGGCATCACTCCCGGCCGCGGAGCCGGGCCAGGAAGCGGCCGGCGTCCTTCGCGAAGGCCGGCGCCGAACGTTGGAAGTGGTCCAGCGCATA
>CETV01113300.1_pt1 | contig 11044 bp, 7 predicted proteins | sample 531451 | NCBI WGS metagenome assembly CETV01 (sample SAMEA2623155, study PRJEB7988) | marine metagenome | isolation source: saline water (ENVO:00002010), including | reverse complement strand
GCGAAATTTCTCGGCAGAGCCCAGACCCCGTCCGCCCGAGACGATGATCGAAGCGGCCGTCAGCTCCGGGCGCTCGAGCTTGACGACCTCTCGACCCAGCAGTTCGCAAAGGCCCAGGTCGGCGCCCGCCGAGGTGGCCTGCACGGTGGCGCCGCCGCCTGTCGTCGCGGCCGGATCGAACGCGGTGGTGCGGACGCTCAGCACCTTCACCTTGTCGGAGGACTTTACGCGCGCCACCGCATTGCCGGCGTAGAACGGCCGCACGAAGGTATCTGGCGTCTCGATCGCGACGACGTCGGAGATCTGCGAACTGTCCAGCAGCGCTGCCGCGCGCGGCAGCACGTTCTTGCCGAACGGCGTGGCCGGCGCAAGCACGTGGGTGCAGGCCGAATCACCCTGCACGCAGGCCACGACCACGGCGGCCAGGTTCTCGGCCGACTGCGACGACAGGTGGGCCGCATCGGCCACCAGAACCTTGGCAACACCGGCCACCGCGGCTGCGGACGAGGCCGCGCCTGCGCAGTCGCTGCCGGCCACCAGCACATGGATGTCGCCGCCGATCTTCGCGGCCGCAGCGACGGTGTTGAGGGTCGACGGCTTGAGCGCGGCGCCGTCGTGTTCCGCAATGATCAGAATCGTCATGTCACAGCACCTTCGCTTCTTCCTTGAGCCGTTTGACGAGGTCCGCCACGTCGGCCACCTTGATACCCGCCTTGCGCGCGGCGGGTTCTTCCACGCGCAGCGTGGTTGTGCGCGGCGCGAGGTCGACGCCCAGATCGGCCGCCTTCAGCAGCTCGAGCGGCTTTTTCTTCGCCTTCATGATATTGGGCAGCGTGATGAAGCGGGGCTCGTTGAGGCGCAGGTCGGTCGTCACGGCGACGGGCAGCTTGAGCTTCAGGTTCTCCAGGCCGCCGTCGATCTCGCGCGTCACCAGCGCGGAGTCGCCCTCGATCTTGACCTTCGACGCAAAGGTGGCCTGACCCCAACCCATCAGTCCGGCGAACATCTGCCCTGCCTGCCCGGCATCGTCGTCGATCGCCTGCTTGCCGAAGATCGCCAGTTGGACGCCCTCCTTCTCGGCGACGTGCTTCACCAGCTTGGCCACCGCCAGCGGCTCCAGCACCGCGTCCGTCTCGACCAGCACGCCACGGTCTGCGCCGATCGCCATCGCGGTGCGCAGCGTCTCCTGACATCCTGCCGGGCCGCACGATACAGCGATGACCTCGCTGGCCACCCCGGCTTCCTTCAGACGCACCGCCTCTTCACAGGCGATCTCGTCAAAGGGGTTCATTGACAACTTCTGGTTGGCGAGGTCGACCCCCGAACCATCGGACTTCACTCGGGCCTTGACGTTGTAGTCCAGAACCCGTTTCACGGCGACGAGAATCTTCACTTCAAGAGCACTCCTATCGTTAAACGCAAGTGGCGAACCAGAATGAACGCGGCAGGCAGGCCTACACGGTCCCGGCTGCCGCAGGGTGATGCCGAAAGACCGTCAAGCACCCGGCCAGGCCCAGTCCTTGTACATGTCGCGCAGCTTTGTCTTCAGGAACTTGCCGGTGGACGTTCGAGGAATCTCCGCAACGAAGTCGTAGGCGTCCGGCACCTGCCACTTCGCGAACGTGCGCGAAAGAAACTGCTGAATCTCCTCGGCGGTGGCCGACATGCCGGGCCGCAGCACGATGGCTGCCAGTGGCCGCTCGGCCCAACGTGGGTGCGGCACGGCAATCACGGCAGCCTCCAGCACCGCCGGGTGTCCCATGATCGCGTTTTCCAGATCGACCGAACTGATCCACTCACCGCCGCTCTTGATCAGGTCCTTCGTACGGTCGGTCAGGCGCAGGAACCCGTGCTCGTCGATGCAACCGACGTCGCCGGTTCGCAGCCAACCGTCCGAGGTGAAGCTGCTCTCGCTGACCGGCATCTCGTGGTAGCTGCCCGTGATCCATGGGCCACGCACCTGGATCTCGCCGACCGACTGGCCGTCCCAGGGAACCTCCCCCTGCTCGCCGACCAGCCGAATCTCGACCAGAGGCGCTGCACGCCCTTGCTTGACGCGCAACACATACTGCTGCTCTTGGGACAGCGATTTCATCGCCGCCGTCAGCGCCGACACCGTACCCAGCGGCGACGTCTCGGTCATGCCCCAGGCCGTACCCACCTCGAGGTCGAACTCGTCGAAGCCGCGGAAAAGCGACTCCGGTGCCGCCGAGCCGCCGACCAGCATGCGCATCCCTGGCTTCAGGCGGTACCTCTCAGGCTGACTGCGAAGCGTCTGCAGGATCGACAACCAGATCGTGGGCACACCGCCCGTGACAGTCACGGCCTCGCGCTCGAACAGGTCGAGCAGCGACTCGGCATCTAGGTGAGGTCCCGGCATCACCAGCTTGGCACCCACAAACACCGCAAGGTACGGCAGCCCCCAGGCGTTGGCGTGGAACATCGGCACCACCGGCAACACGGTGTCGGCATCGGACACCCTGAGCGCACCCGGCAGGGCTGCCACCAGTGTGTGAAGAACCGTCGAGCGGTGTGAATACACCACGCCCTTCGGATGCCCCGTGGTCCCCGACGTGTAGCACATGCCGCAGGGCGCGTGCTCATCCACCACCACCGGCTCGAACCTGCCGCTGGCCTTGCGTAACAGCTCTTCGTAGTCGTCGTACCCGGCCGGAACCGGCTTGCCGGTCAAGGGCACGACAATGATGCGCTCGAACTTCACGTCCTTCGAGAACTGCGCAAACAAGGGCAGCAGCACATCGTCGACGATCAGGATGCGGTCCTTGGCATGGTTGACGATAAACGCCAGGTCATGCGGAAACAGTCGCAGGTTGAGGTTGTGCATCACCGCGCCGGCAGCCGGAATCCCGAAGTAGCACTCGAGGTGCGCGTAGTGGTTCCAGCTCAGGGTGGCAACGCGATCGCCAGGCTGAACGCCCGCCTCGACCAAGACCTCGGCCAACGCAAGCGCGCGCCGGTGGAGGTCGCGGAACTGGTGGCGGTGCAGCGACTTGTCGGGCAGGCGGCTGACGATCTCTACGTCCGCGTGATACCGCCCCGCACGATCCAAGAAGTGGTTCAGCGAGAGGGGCGCACGCATCATCGTTGAGACTGCGGTCATCGAAACTCCTCCGCAGATGGAAGCTGTGGTGTGATGGAACTTGCCGCCCGCGCCGAAGGATCGGCGACAACGTCGGAATGACCGGCGGCGCACGCGCAGTGGGCGACACCCAGTCTTGATCCGCAGCCCAATTGCGCGTGCACTTCGGGCATCAGGATGGCGAGCATGCGCGTCGACAACGCGTCGACACTCAGCCGGCTGCTCGCCCGATACCACTGCCCGGCCCAGTTCAGGGCCCCGAGCACAGTCTGCCGCACGAGGACCACATCGGAGTCGACCCAACCATTCGCAGCGGCGGCACCGATGGCCTGGTCCCAGAGATCCTCGTAGCGATTCCGCCAGGCCATCACACGCCGCACCGCCGGCTCGGAGAGGCTCCGCCATTCGTACACCAACACCATCAGCGCGTCCAGGTTGGCCCCGAGCAGCGCGGTCAGATGGCGGCGCACCATGGCCGCCAGTTGCTCCGGCAACCTGCGCTCGCTGGCCAAGCCCTCCTGCACCGACGCATGCACGTCGCGGATGCCCTCCTCCATCACCGCCACGAGGAGTTCTTCCTTGGTCGCGAAGTGATAGAAGAGCGAGCCCGACTTGATGCCCAGTTCGGCCGCAATCTGGCGCATCGAGGTGCGCTCGAATCCCTGCCGCCTGAACAGCCCGGCAGCAGCCCTCAAGATTTCCTGCCGTCGATGGCTATCCACCTGTTGCATCATGGCTTAGACTATAACAGCTAACAAGCGTTAGGTCGAATATTCGAACCCATCGAGCCATTCAAGATCCATGCTTCAACGTCCCTTGTTCACCGCCGAGCACGACCTCTTCCGCGAGCAGGTCCGGCGCTTCATCGAGCGCGAGGTCGTTCCCCACCACGCGCGTTGGGAGGCCGAAGGCATCGTGCCGCGCTCCGTCTGGCGCGCTGCCGGCGAGGCCGGGCTCCTCTGCCCGGCCATTCCCGAGGCGTACGGCGGCGGCGGTGGCAGCCGGCTGCACAGCGCGGTGCTCATCGAGGAGGTGGCGCGTGCCGGCGTCAGCGGCATCGGCTTCGGGCTGCACTCCGACATCGTGGCGCCCTACATCCTGGCCTACGGCAGCGAAGAGCAGAAGCGCCGCTGGCTGCCGCCGATGGCGCGCGGCGAGGTCATCGGCGCCATCGCGATGACGGAGCCCGGCGCCGGCAGCGACCTGCAGGCCGTGCGCGCCACCGCCTTGCGCGACGGTGAGGAACTGGTGATCAACGGCCAGAAGACCTTCATCACCAACGGCCAGAATGCCGACCTGGTGATCGTGGTCGCCAAGACCGATCCGTCCGCTGGCGCCAAGGGCACCTCGCTGGTGCTGGTGGAGACCGACCGCGCCGGCTTCAAGCGCGGCCGCAACCTCGAGAAGATCGGTATGAAGGCGCAGGACACGTCGGAGCTGTTCTTCGACGGCGTGCGCGTGCCCGCCTCCAACATCCTCGGCGGCGAAGGCAAGGGCTTCATCTTGCTGATGCAGGAACTGGCCTGGGAGCGCATGCAGATCGCCATCGGTGCGGCCGCCGGAGCCGAGGCCGCGCTGCAGTGGACGCTGGACTACACCAAGGAACGCAAGGCCTTCGGCCAGCGCGTCATCGACTTCCAGCACAACCGCTTCCGGTTGGCCGAGTGGAAGACGCAGACCCAGGTGATGCGCGTCTTCGTCGACCGGCTGATGGACGAACTGCTGCGCGGACAACTCGACGCCGCGACCGCGGCCATGGCCAAGTACTGGACCACCGACCTGCACTGCCGGCTGCTTGACGACTGCCTGCAGATGTTCGGCGGCTTCGGCTACATGTGGGAGTACCCGATCGCGCGCGCCTATGCCGACGCGCGCGTCTCCCGCATCTACGGCGGCACGAACGAGATCATGAAGGAGATCGTCAGCCGCACGCTCTGACGCGCAACGAGGACGAACCGCCTCCGAACCGCCATCCACTGTTCACCCCTTTTCGATCAGCCCATGACCGACGCTTTCATCTACGATGCCGTGCGTACGCCCCGCGGCAAGGGTCGCGCCTCGGGCGCACTGCACGGCACCACGCCGATCCATCTGGCCGTCACCGCGCTCCAGGCGCTGCGCGACCGCAACCGGCTCGACACTGCACAGGTCGACGACGTGATCCTCGGCTGCGTCGAGCCGGTGGGCGAGCAAGGCGCCAACATCGCCCGCGTGGCGGCGCTGGTGGCTGGCTACGACCAGTTCGCGCCAGGCGTGCAGATCAACCGCTACTGCGCTTCGGGCCTCGAGGCCTGCAACATGGCCACGGCCAAGGTGATGTCAGGCCAGTCGCCGCTGGCCGTCGGCGGCGGGGTCGAGAGCATGAGCCGCGTGCCCATGGGCACCGGCGGCGGCGCTTGGCCGGCCGACCCGGCCGTGGCCCTGCCCACCTATTTCGTGCCGCAGGGCATCTCGGCCGACCTGATCGCCACGCTGTACGGGTACTCGCGGGCCGATGTCGATGCCTATGCCCTGGAAAGCCAGCGGCGCGCCGCGGTCGCATGGCAAGAAGGCCGCTTCGCGAAGTCGATCATGCCGGTGCGCGACGTCAATGGCTTGGTCGTGCTCGACCGCGACGAGCACATGCGCCCCGAAACCACGATCGAATCGCTAGCCAAGCTCGAGCCCGCGTTCAAGCTCCAGGGCGAGCGCGCCGGTTTCGACGCGGTGGCGCTGCAGCGCTACCCGCAGCTCGAGCGCATCGAACACGTCCACCACGCCGGCAACTCCTCGGGCATCGTCGACGGTGCGGCCGCGGTGCTGATCGGCAGCGCCGAGGCCGGCCAGCGCCTGGGCCTGAAACCGCGCGCGCGCATCCGGTCGTTCGCCTCCGTCGGCAGCGAGCCGACCATCATGCTCACCGGACCGTCGTTCTCGGCGGAGAAGGCGCTCAAGCTGGCCGGCATGTCCTGTTCCGACATCGATCTATTCGAACTCAACGAGGCCTTCGCCTCGGTGGTACTGCGCTTCATGGAGGTGATGGACGTGCCGCACGAGCGCATGAACGTCAACGGCGGCGCCATCGCGATGGGACATCCGCTGGGCGCCACCGGCGCCATGATCCTCGGCACCCTGCTCGACGAACTCGAGCGCCGCAACCTCTCCACCGGTCTGGCCACGCTGTGCGTGGGCGCGGGCATGGGCACTGCCACCATCATCGAGCGCGTGTGAACCGCGCCGATCAGGAATCCTCACCATGAGCATCGACTACCAAGCGGGCGCCGACGGCATCGCCACCCTGACCTGGCAGATGAGCGACGCGCCGATGAACGTCCTCAACGCCGCCTCCATTGCCGCCTATGCGGATGCGGTGCAGCGCGCCATCGCCGACCCCGCCGTCAAGGGCGTGATCGTCACCTCGGGCAAGCCGGAATTCATCGCCGGCGGCGATCTGAACATGCTGCTGGCCTTCGACGACGCGCAGGCCATGACGCGCTTCACCGAAGAGCTGCACGCCCTGATGCGCGGCATCGAGAAGAGCGGCAAGCCCTTCGTCGCGGCCCTGAACGGCAGCGCACTCGGCGGCGGCTACGAGGTGGCGCTCAGCTGCCATCGCCGCATCGCCGCCGACAACCCGAAGGCGCAGATCGGCCTGCCCGAGGTGGGCCTGGGCCTGCTGCCCGGCGGCGGCGGCACCCAGCGCCTGCCGCGGCTGATCGGCATTCGCCCGGCACTGCCCTTTCTGCTCGAGGGCAAGAAGGTCTCGCCGGCGCAGGCACTGAAGGCGGGCATGGTGGACGAACTCGTGGCACCGGCCGAACTGCTGGAGCGCGCACGCGCCTGGCTGCTGGCGGCACGGCCCGAGGACGCGATCCAGCCCTGGGACCGCAAAGGCTTCAAACTACCCGGCGGCCCGGTGCAGAGCCCCGCTGGCTACGAAACCTTCACCGCAGGCAACGCACTGCTGCGCGCCAAGACCTTCGGCAACTACCCGGCGCCCGAAGCGATCATGAGTTGCGTCTACAACGGCTGCCAGGTCGACATCGACACCGCCTTGAAGGTGGAGGCGCGGGAGTTCGTCAAGCTCACCGTCGGGCCGGTGTCGAAGAACATGATCCGCACCCTGTTCTTCGGCATCGGCGAAGCCGGCAAGCTCGCCGCGCGCCCCAAGGGCGTGCCGCCGGCCAGCTATCGCCGCGTCGGCATTCTCGGTGCCGGCATGATGGGCGCCGGCATCGCCTGCGCGGCGGCCGAGGCCGGGCTGGACGTGGTGTTGCTCGACACCACGGCAGAACTCGCGGCGCGGGGCAAGGCCTATGGCGAAGCGCGCTGGGCCAAACAGGTCGAGCAGGGCCGCCTGAGCGCCGAGAAGTGCACCACGTTGGCGGCCCGCGTTCGGCCTACGGCGGACTTCGCCGCCCTGGACGGTTGCGACATCGTCGTCGAAGCCGTCTTCGAGGACCGCGCCCTGAAGGCCGACGTGACCCGCAAGGCCGAGGCGCAGCTTGCGCCCGACACCATCTTCGCCAGCAACACGTCGACACTGCCGATCACCGGCTTGGCGCAGGCCTCGGTGCGGCCGGCTAACTTCATCGGGCTGCACTTCTTCTCGCCGGCCGAGAAGATGCCGCTGGTGGAAGTGATCGTCGGCAAGGCGACGAGCGAACAGTGCCTGGCCCGCGCGCTCGACTTCGTGAAGGCGCTGCGCAAGACGCCGATCGTCGTCAACGACAGCCGCGGCTTCTACACCAGCCGCGTGTTCTCCACCTACGTCGGCGAGGGCCTCACGCTGCTGTCGGAAGGCGTCGCGCCGGCCTTGATCGAAAATGCCGGCCGCATGGCGGGCATGCCGGTGGGGCCGCTGGCCCTGGCCGACGAGGTCTCGCTCGAACTGATGGCCCGCATCCGCCGGCAGACCGCCGCCGACCTGGGCGCGGCCTACCAGCGCAGTGCCATCGATGAGGTCTGCGACCGCATGGTCGACGGTGCCCTCGGCCGACTGGGCAAGAAGGCCGGCAAGGGCTTCTACGAGTATCCGCAGGGGGCCGCCAAGCATCTCTGGGCCGGCCTGGCCGACCTGTGGAAGCCGGCGCCGGTGCAGCCGGGCGTGGCCGAGGTCATCCAGCGGCTGATGGCCATCCAGTCCATCGAAACCGTGCGCTGCCTCGAGGAGGGTGTGCTGCGCGCACCGATCGATGCCGACGTCGGCGCCATTCTCGGCTGGGGTTTCCCCGCCTGCCTGGGTGGACCGATCGGGCAGATCCACAGCCGCGGGGTCGCCGCCTTCGTGGCCGACTGCGACGACGTGGCACGCCGCCACGGGCCGCGTTTTGAACCCCCGAAGAGCCTGCGCGCGATGGCCGCCGAAGGCATGGCCTTCTTCGCCCGTTAGCACACTGCACGGCCACAGACCCCAAGAAGAGTAGACCTCATGCCCTCCATCGAGTCCGGCATCGACCGGCAGTCCGAAGCCTTTCAGGCTCAGCGCCAGCAGATGCTGGCGTTGATCGACAACTTCCGCGGCCTGGAAGGCCGCGTGCGCGACACCTCGAACGCGCTGGAGTCACGATTCCGCGAGCGCCGGCAGCTGCTGCCGCGCGAGCGCGTGTCGCTGCTGCTGGACCGCGGCTCGCCCTGGCTGGAACTGTCCACGCTGGCCGGCCTGCGCATGCACGACGATGACGGCGAGAAGAACGTGCTCGGCGGTGCGCTGATCACAGGCATCGGCATCGTCTCCGGCGTCCGCTGCATGGTCATCGCCTCGGACAGCGCGATCAAGGGCGGCACGATCACCCCGATGGGCATGCGCAAGAGCCTGCGCGCCGAGGCCATCGCGCTGGAGAACCGGCTGCCGGTGGTGCGGTTGGTCGAGTCCGGCGGCGCCAACCTGATGCACGTGGGCGAGGTCTTCATCGAAGGCGGCCGCGGCTTCGCCAACCAGGCACGCCTGTCGGCGGCGGGCATTCCGCAGGTCACGGTGATGCACGGCCACTCCACCGCCGGGGGCGCCTACCTGCCGGGCATGTCCGACTACGTGATCATGGTGCGTGGCCGCGCCAAGGCCTTCCTCGCCGGCCCGCCGCTGCTGAAGGCCGCCACCGGAGAGATCGCCGGCGACGAGGAGCTCGGCGGCGCCGAGATGCACACCCGCGTCTCCGGCGTGGCCGAGTACCTGGCCGAGGACGATGCCGACGGCATCCGCATCGCGCGCGACCTGCTCGCGCGCATGCCATGGAACGACAAGCCTGGCCAGGGCACCGGGCGCGCCTGGAAGCCGCCGCGCTTTCCGACGGAAGACCTCGTGGGCCTTGTGCCGCCGGACTACCGGCAGCCCTACGACGTGCGCGAGCTGCTGGCGCGGCTGATCGATGACTCGGACTTCCTGGACTTCAAGCCCGAGTTCGGCGCCGCCACCGTGTGCGGCCACGGCGCCATCGAAGGCCAGCCCTGCGGCTTCATCGGCAACAACGGGCCGATTGACCCGCAAGGCGCGAACAAGGCCACGCAGTTCATGCAGCTGTGCGAGCAGTCGGGCACGCCTCTGGTCTACCTGCAGAACACCACCGGCTTCATGGTCGGCAAGGAGGTCGAGCAGGTCGGCATGATCAAACATGGCTCGAAGATGATCCAGGCCGTCACCAACTGCAAGGTGCCGCGCATCACGCTGATGATCGGCGCCTCCTTCGGTGCCGGCAACTACGGCATGTGCGGTCGCGCCTACGACCCGCAGTTTGTCTTCGCCTGGCCGAACGCGCGCGTCGCCGTGATGGGCGGCGAACAGGCGGCGATGGTGATGCGCATCGTCACCGAGGAGAAGATGGCGCGTGCCGGCAAGGCGCCGCCCGAGGCCATGCTCGAGTCGATGCGCGCCGAGATCCTGAAGCGCTTCGACATGGAGTCGCACTCGCTGTTCGCGACGGCGAGGTTGTGGGACGACGGCATCATCGATCCGCGCGATACGCGCGCCGTGCTGGCGCTGGCGCTGGCCGTGTGCCGTGAAGGCCGGGGGCGCAGCATGCGCCCCAACAGCTTCGGCGTGGCACGGATGTGAGGACGCAAGCGATGCATACCTCCTTCCAGAAGATCCTCATCGCCAATCGCGGCGAGATCGCCTGCCGCGTGATCCGCACCGCACGCGCCCAGGGTTACCGCACGGTGGCCGTCTACAGCGAGGCCGACGCCGGCGCGCTGCACGTGCAGCAGGCCGACGAGGCGCTGTGCATCGGCCCGGCGCCAGTGCGCGAGAGTTATCTCAACATCGATGCGTTGTTGCGCGCCGCGGCCGAGAGCGGTGCCGACGCCATCCACCCCGGCTACGGCTTCCTGTCGGAGAACGCCGAATTCGCGCGTGCGGTCCAGGCCGCCGGCCTGATCTTCATCGGCCCCGATCCGCAGTCGATCGAGCAGATGGGCAACAAGGCGGCGGCCAAGCGGCTGATGATCCAGGCCGGCGTGCCCTGCGTGCCCGGCTACCAGGGCGCCGACCAGTCTGACCGCACCCTGCTCGCGCAGGCGCGCGAGATCGGCGTGCCGATCATGGTCAAAGCCGCGGCCGGCGGCGGCGGGCGCGGCATGCGGCTGGTGCACGACCTCGCCGAACTGCCCGAGGCGCTGGCGCGCGCGCGCTCGGAAGCGGCCAACGCCTTCGGCTCCGACGAACTGATCCTCGAGCGCGCGGTGATCGAGCCGCGCCATGTCGAGGTGCAGGTCTTCGGCGACCGGCACGGCCACATCATTCACCTGGGCGAACGCGACTGCTCGGTCCAGCGTCGGCACCAGAAGGTGTTCGAGGAAGCGCCCTCGCCGGCGGTCGACGCGGCGCTGCGCGAACGCATGGGCACAGCGGCGGTGGCGGCGGCGCGCGCGGTGGGCTACGTCGGTGCCGGCACGGTGGAATTCCTGCTCGACCGCGAAGGCCGCTTCTACTTCCTCGAGATGAACACCCGGCTGCAGGTGGAGCACCCG
>CETV01012216.1_pt1 | contig 11052 bp, 4 predicted proteins | sample 531451 | NCBI WGS metagenome assembly CETV01 (sample SAMEA2623155, study PRJEB7988) | marine metagenome | isolation source: saline water (ENVO:00002010), including | reverse complement strand
TCAAGAGCCGATGCATCGATTGTCGCTGCAGTAGCGTAAGCTGTCATAGTCAGAGTGACATCAGAAGTGTTATCGCCCGCTTTGTCTGTAATAGTTACAACATCAAAGCCCGTAATATCACCGTCAACAGTCGCAGTACCATTTGTTTGTCTAAGCTCAAGTGTATCTGTACCAACACCACCTGCTAGAGATGTTCCAGCCGTAATGTCAGTAAAATCAGCTTTAACAGTCAGAGTAGTGTTTGCTGCGAGAACTCCAGAGTTAACAATTTTGTCTCCACCACCGTCACCGGTTAAGATCACTGTCACAGTGTCGGTATAACCAAGGTTCAAGTTTAGAACTTGGTCACTGGTAGCAGCAAAGCTAAATGTTGTTGCTGAAATATTAGCAGCCAATGTTATTGTAGCCGCTGCTGAAGCAGAAATTACTTCAACATTTGACACACCACCAAGAATTGTAGCACTAGCGATTGTCGCTGAAGTAATCAGAGTATCAGTTCCAGCGCCACCGTCTATAGTATCAAGGGCTGTTAGATTACCACCCACATTGATAGTATCGTTACCATCGCCACCTGTAATATTTTCAGCGCCTGTACCAGCTGTTACGGAGTCATTACCTGCACCCATGGATATGGTGTTGGCACCCGCAGTACCAACAACGGTATCATTACCTGTACCCATTGTTGCTGTATCAGCATTATTACCAAGAGTAATTTTACCTGCATTTGCACCATCAGTGTAAGTAATTTTCTTACTTGCACCTGTGGCATCTGCAGCAACGGAAGAAGCATCAATTACAAAACTGGCAGCGTCCAAAGCGTCAAGCGAAGACGCATCAATAGTGATGTGCTTAGCTGTACCTGGATCATAGGCACCAAATGTAATAGTTGTTGCGGTATTGCCCAATGGGTTGTCAAGAATGGTAAAGGTTTCAAAACCGGAAACGGAATTCACAAGCGTTTCATCAGCGTTACCACCAAGATAAAGTTGTAATGTGTCAGTTCCGGTACCACCTGTAAGCGTTAGCTCTGTATCCAAACCCAGAGTATTAGCAGTGACAGTCGATGTCACGTTAGCCAAGTTGACGAAACCATCTGCAGGGTTAGTGGTATCACCGCCCGCATATGTCGCAAGAACAACACTTGTTGCAGCGGTATAGCCTTCGTCTACAGTTAGCACTTGGTCACCAGTATCTACAAAATTGAATGTTGTAGCAGACGTATTGGCCGCCAGCGCAATGGCGTTATCACCAGTAAATGTCATTGTTTCAACATTGCTAAGACCGCCCAGTTGTGTCGCGCTCGTAATAGCCATATCGACAGAAACTGTGTCGGTTCCGGCACCGCCATCAACGGCATCTAAGGCGTTCAAACCTGTTAGTGTAAAGGTATCATCACCAGCACCACCATCCAGGGTATCAGTACCAGCAGCGGTACCTTTTATTGAATCGTTACCAGCACCACCGGTAACTTTAACACCCAATACTGCGCCTGGAGCAGCAGAAAGAGTGAGAGCACCCGTAGCAGCGGACGCATCAACTTCAAGAATTTCCGAAGCAAGCGCTCCTGTAATAGTAAGGGCTTGATCACCTGTAACAACAAGCTTGGCGACATCAATGTCTGCTGTTGTCAATGTAGCAAGTGTGTTTGCTTGAGCTGTTGAATTAAGCGTAAGAGTTTCAATATCTCCAGTACCATCACCAGTAAGGGTAAGACCTGTAACTGCGGACGCAGTTCCAGAAATTGTAACATTTAGATTATCAGCTGTTCCAGCCAATGCTGCAGCTTCAAAGTCTAGCGTTAGGGTATCTGAAGAGTTGTTTAATGTTACAAGAGTTGGAAGAGCAATAAGGTTATTGATTGTCACGTGACCGGTTGAAGACAAGTTGGTTATTGATGAATAACCAGAAGCTGTATCAACCGCATTGATTGTTAGCGTGTTGCCTGCAGCAGCAGAGTTTGTAATGATAACGTTTTCAATATTTTCTAGATCAGGTTTTAGTGTTGCTGTAGCAGCGTATGAAACGGTCAATGTGTCTGTTCCGCCAGCACCATCTAGCGCATCAATATCTTGCCAAGTAGCAGCGGTAGAGAAGTCAAAAGAGTCATTCCCGTCACCGCCTGTAAAGTTGTTCACACCTGTAGTACCTGTAAAGGCTTGTGTGGTAGCAGCTGAACCAGTGTTATCAATAAGAACGATACCGGTACCAACCGCAGCTGCGTCAGAGTCAAAGACACTAACCTGCATTCCTTCAAGTCCTTCAACTGTAGCATCGGCCACTGCACCAACTGTAAATGTTGCTGAAGTACCTCCGGAAGCTATTGTTGCTGTACCTGATAATACGCTGATATCTGCATTTGCAGCAGCTGTAACTGTGGATCCGTTTGTTGAACCCATAGCAGACCAGGAGAAAGTTGTGTCTGCAGAAACAGCTGAGCTTGCAGTAATAGTGAAAGTAACATCACTACCCTCATCGACTTTTGAGGCAGATTTTGTAACTGTAAATGTGGGAGAAGCAGTAGAACTAACTGCACTACCTGACACGGTTACATTTGCACTACCGGCAGTAGAGCCAGAAGCCGGAAGGGTTGCAACACCCATAGATGCCGCAAAAGCTGCTAATGTATTTGATGTGCCTGAGGTTCCAGACGTTGTGTTTCCTCCAACATCAAAAGAAAAGTTGCTTGCGCCATTGATAGTAACAACTGCACCATTAGATAAAGTGAGCTGTACCGCATCCGCAGCAAATAAAGATGAAGTGATAGATAGTCCGTCAACCAATTGAATTACATTTGAGCCGCTCGTATCGACAATCGTTATTGCCGCGTTGGCTACAATGGAGTTCGAGATGATATAAGTATCGTCACCAGCAAGACCCCTGTAAGTTGTTCCGTCATTAGAAGGTACGATAATATCCGCACCAGCACCGTGATTAATAGTCGCCATTTACTTTCTCCCTAAAATAACAACAAGAGTTAAACAATATTCGTTCCAAAAAAAGTAGGAACGAATCACAAAATCCTACATTTCGTATATTACGTCAACATTATTATTGTAATTCTTCATGTAACATTACCTACACATTGTAACAAAATGTAACAAATTTTATCAAGCATTATTTAAAGTTTTTTTGTGTCTTAAATAAGGCAAGATTAATAAACTATTATTAAAAACCTCCATAAATGAAAAAATATAGAAAAAACCCCTGATTTTAGCCAGTTATGTTCGTATCAGCAATGATTTCTACAGTATATGTTGTAGCTGTCCAGTCTCCTGAAAAAGATTCCTCAACGCCTGGAAGAACAAGTTTTCCACTTTGAGAATTGCTATCAGGAGCAAATAAAACTTGAGTTCCACTAATTCCGTCTGATGTCACTTCCACATTAGACAACTGATCAAATTCTGCAGTTGTCATATTGCTCGTTGCGTTTACCAGAACAAGAGTCAATTTGTCTGTTGCTATATCAAAGCCATCGATTGTAACAGTATAAGCACCCTCCTCCGAGACTCCAGCCGTTGAAACCTCATATCGGAAATCCTCTGCAGCAGATGTGGCTGTAACGGTGCTATCAGCTGTAGCACTTATATTAACTACCGTATAAGAAACAGCTGCGGCAGTAGTTGTATCGGTAGCAGTAGTTGTATCGGTAGCAGTAGTTGTATCGGTAGCAGTAGTTGTATCAGTAGCAGTAGTTGTGTCGGTTGCTGCAGTAGTTGTGTCGGTAGTTGTTGTGGCTGTAGAAGTCGAAGCTGCAGTACCAATAGTTGCGCCAAAGACTATATTTAAGACACCGCTATCATCAACAACTCCATCAAGTGTTAATGTTGAACTGGTTCCATCGGAATCTGGAGCAAAGTATATAACTGTCTTGTTATTAATTGCGTCAACAACAACCTGTTGAGTGCCGGTTGTATTCGCTTGAAACTGTGTTCTGTCATATCCGCTAGGAATTCCAGTTCCCAATATTACAATCTTATCAGAGGCAATATCAAAACCTGTAATAGTTACATCACCGTCACTACCAACGACCTCATCGCCATCCCAGGTAGCATCATAAACAAATGTCTCTGAAGATGAACCTGCCGTCACAGCTGTTGAAGCAATATCCACCCGTGTACCATCTATGGTTGGATTGATTATCTCAAAAGTCAAATCAATGGTGCTAAGATTAGAGTCTGTAATTCCTGATAATATTATGGATCCGCTTTCACCAGCAGAATTAGCTCCAAAATCAATTCTCGTGTCTGTTATACTTTGTGTAACATCCACCCCTGCGGTATTTCCGCTTATTAAACTGGATTTCGCGTAACCGGACGGCAAGGATTCGGTTTTGATAACGAGTCTGTCGACTGCCGCATCAAATCCGCTGATAGTGACATCACCATCGGTAGCGACAGGAACTCCGTTTAAAAATTCGACTGAATACTCAAAAATCTCACCTGCTGCGGCTGCGGTTACAGTTCCCGAAGAAAGATCCACTGTTGGAGAACCAGAATCTGCAGGTTGGTCAATTGATTTAAGATTAACACTGGACGCATCAGAAACACCTTTTAATGTGATAGTGCTAGTTTTGTCATTCGTACTGCCCAAAGTAACGACTGTATCGCCGTTAATATCAGAAGCTACGTCAACATTTGTGGTTCCACCTGTTGCGTATGCGGCAGCTGAATCCGAAGAGCCATACCCACCACGGAGAACAATAGTGTCAGAACTAGCATCAAAACCGGTAATAATGACATTTCCATCATTTGCTTCGGTGACAGATCCGCTGGAATCAAAAGTAACATCGTATAGATAAGTGTCTGCAGCCGAAGTCGCGGTAATGTAACCAGCACCTGCTTCTGTACCCGCTAATTTATCACTTATACCTATCGTTAAAGTTTCTGTGAGCAATGAGCCGACGGTTACAGTAAAGGATTCCGCAGCTTCATAAGTTGTATCATCGGTTGCTGTGACAGTAAATGTTGCAGAAGTTTCACCTGCTTTTATAGTGACTGTTCCCGAGGCAACAACAAAGTCTGAAGATCCATTAGTAACAGACCATTCGTATGAGGTGTCAATTTCACCAGCTGTACCAGCGGTTAAGGTATAAGTTACCTCACCACCTTCTTCAACTGAAGTCGCTGAAGATGCAGCCGTCACATCCGAAGCAGGATTATCACTTCTGTTAACAGTTAAAGTTTCCGTGTTCGAACCAATGGTTACAGTAAATGACTCTGCGCTTTCCGCATCGGTATCATCGGTTGCTGTGACAGTAAATGTCGCAGAGCTTTCATTTGCTTTCAAAGTAACTGTTCCAGAAACAGCGCTAAGGTCGGAAGAACCATCCGCTATAGACCAGTCAACTGTTGTGTCGATATCTCCGACAGTTCCAGCTGTCAAAGTATAAGTAACCTCACCACCTTCTTCAACAGTAGCCGCAGAGGCGGAAACCGTTACACCCGAATGAGATGTTGAAGGTGCCGGAGCCGGAGTGGGACTTGCTGCTGGAGCGGGACTACCACCACCACCACCACCACAGGCGGCTAGGAGTAAAGGAAGTGTTATAGCGCTGTAATATGATAGACGCTTTCCTTCTCGATTAAGTTTAAGTAAGCCTGTAATATCAAAATTATTTTTCTCAGAATTTTCAAAATCGTATGAAAAAAGTTCACTTCGTTTATGATGCTGCATCATGTTCGCTCCAGTTTGTGTGTAAAGACGTCTCCACAAAGAATCTCATAGAATCCTTCTTTACACTAATACCATTCAACCGTCTACCCAATATACACACAAAAATACACAATGCATTCGCTAGTAAACTGCATGTATAAACTAGTACGTATGTATAAACCAAACCGTTATTTATGTAAAATAACAATAAAGCTTATTTAATAATAATAACTAAAAGATAATACAAAAACAAACTCTATTCTGTAAACATGAAATTAATTTTATGATTATTTTATAAGCTCAAATCTTTCATATGTAATTGTATTCAAAACTTTTAGACTTTCTGTTATGCTTTTTTTCGATGTGTTCAAAACTAAATCGGCTTTATCAGGAACCTCGTAGAGAGAATCAATTCCAGTAAAATTTTTAATCTCCCCCCTTCTAGCTTTCTTATATAAACCCTTTGGATCTCTCTTTTCACAAGCCTCAAGACCCGCCGACAAATAAATTTCATAATATTTCTTACCCAAAATTTTCTTTGCAAGATTTCTATCTTTCTTCTTAGGGGTAATGAACGCAGCAAGGACTATATAGCCGATTTCAGACATTAGTAATGCAACTTCTGCTGCTCGACGTATATTTTCGTGACGATCTTCACTGGAAAAAGACAAGTTTGAGTTTAATCCGTCTCTTAAGTTGTCACCGTCCAACATATAAACTGAATATCCCTTGTTAAATAAATTTCTCTCAAGAGATCTTGCTAATGTCGATTTTCCTGAACCAGAAAGACCTGTAAACCACATTACCCCTCCTTGATGCCCTATTCTTGCAACCCTCTCAACTTCACTTACATCATGAAGCTCAGGATTTATATTTAATTTTTTTCGAATATCTGTGGCTGATATTTTTTCAATTTCATCACTAAAAGAAACTTCCTCAATCTTGTAACCAACATCTCTTCCATAAATAACATTTGTGATATTGGGAAATGAAATAATTTCATATTTATCTAAAAATTCATCTTTAAGGTCTCTATCAATTTCCTCTTTTACCTGCTCAAAAGTAAAAGGGTTTTTATCATCTAGTAAATGTGTGTCCCTGACACCAATTAAAACTCTCTCGGCACGGGACAATGCTGCCTTGAAAAGCTCTCGGTGACCATCATGCCATGGTTGCCATCTTCCAATAATTAGGGAGGTATTAATTTGCTTAACTTTTTTCATTTTCCAATTAGTTAATTTTTAACCTAAAAAAAACAACAAAAATTTATCAGATTTATTTTATATATCAATTTAATTGTTGTTTTATTTTTTTTTTTATAAAGTTAACCTTCAAAACTTTGAAAGTAATAATTTGCAAGAAAATCAACATCCACCAGGATTGAGAACATTATTCTTCACCGAAATGTGGGAGAGAATGTCTTTTTATGGCATGAGAGGAATCTTAGTCCTATTTATGACCGCTACAATTACCCAAGGCGGGCTTAACTTCAACAACATATCGGCTAGTGCAATTTATGGAATATACGCTGCTTCTGTCTATCTTGTTACGCTACCAGGAGGATGGATAGGAGACAGACTTATTGGTCAACAAAAAGCCGTTCTCTACGGAGGGTTCGTAATCATGATTGGCCATTTTTTTCTTGCTTTACCAAATATAAATACTTTTTATTTAGGATTAATATTTGTTGTTCTTGGAACGGGATTATTAAAACCAAATATTTCGGCAATAGTCGGAACTTTATATGACAAGAATGAATCCAACAGGCAATCCGGTTTTACGATATTCTATATGGCTATCAACATTGGGAGTATCTTGGGTTTCTTTATATGTGGCTTTCTAGGAGAACAAATTGGATGGCACTATGGATTTGGTGCGGCCGGCATTGGAATGGCACTTGGTCTAGTACAATATATATATAGTCGTTCCCTACTTGGTGAAGCTGGCCTGTATCCTTCAAAGAAATTGTCTGAAAAGGCTAGAAAAAGGACATTAAAGATTTTATCTGCCTCCCTTCTCATAATAATAATGTTTGTTGTTCTAGTGTCTTTTGGTCTCATAACATTAGACCCTTTACCAATAGCAAATGCTCTAACCGTGTTTATAGCTTCGGTGGCAATATTATACTTTACATATATATATGTCTTTGGTGGTTTAAATCAGGAAGAAAAAAAGAAAATCGTAATGATTTTTATTTTATTTCTTGGCGCAGCTTTTTTCTGGGCTGGATTTGATCAAGGCGGAAGCTCATTCAATATTTTTGCTAAGGAATATACAAATAGGATATTTTTGGATTGGGAATATCCGGCAAGTTGGCTTCAAGTTCTCAATCCCGCTCTAGTCGTTATTTTGTCACCCTTTATGGCATATCTTTGGATTTTTTTGGGGAAAAGAATGCTTGATCCATCCTTACCTTTTAAGTTTGGGTTAGGTCTTATTCTTATGGCTTTTGGTTTTGTTGTTGTAGCCATGGGTGCCCAGGTCGCAATTTCGGAAGGTTTGGCAGGCGCTGAGTGGTTATTGTTAACCTATCTTTTTCATACTTTGGGTGAACTAACTCTAAGTCCTGTTGGTCTTTCAGCTATTTCGTCATTATCACCAAAAAGGTACGTTGGTCAAATGATGGGAATTTGGTTCTTAGCCTCCTCTTTGGGAGCTATAATTGCAGGATTATTATCAGGACAAGCTACCGATGAGGGATTAAACTCAATGCCAGATCTGTTTAATCAGATAGCGATAGGATCTGCTGCATTTGGTATTTTGCTTATTCTAATTGCGCGCCCACTTCATAATTGGGTTTTTAAGGAGAGTTAATCATGACTTGGGAAAAAGAAATTAAAGAACTAAAGAAAAGGGAAAAACTGGCTGAAAAAATGGGTGGTCCAGAAAAACTAAAAAGGCAAAAAGACAATAATCGATTAAATATTAGAGAACGAATTGATTTACTTCTTGATAAGGACTCCTTTCACGAAATTGGTAAAATCTCAGGCAAAGCTAAATATGATGAAAAAGGCGAGTTGGTGAATTTTACTCCCGCGAATTTTGTATTCGGGAGAGGTAAGATTAATAAAAAAGAAGTCGTAGTTGGAGGAGATGATTTCACCGTTCGGGGCGGTGCTGCCGATGCTTCTATACATCAAAAGCAAGTAATGGCTGAACAATTGGCTAACGAGTATCGTCTGCCAATAATAAGATTGATTGAAGGTACCGGAGGGGGAGGCTCAGTTAAATCGCTTGATACGGATGCCAGAACCTATATCCCTGCAAACCCAGGATGGGATTGGGTAGTAGAGAATCTTTCAACTGTACCAGTTATTGCACTTGCGTTGGGACCCGTTGCCGGACTTGGCGCAGCAAGGATGGTGACAAGTCATTTCTCAATTATGGTGGAAGAGTTATCCCAAATGTTCGTTGCTGGTCCACCGGTAGTGAAGCGTTTGGGAGAGGATCTTACTAAAGAAGAATTGGGCGGTTCTCACATTCATGCAAAAAATGGGGCAGTAGACATAATAGTGAAAACTGAATTAGAGGCATTTGAGGTAACAAAAAAAATTCTGTCTTATTTGCCCTCTTCAGTATACTCCACTCCTGAACGAAGTGAAACCAATGACGATCCTAACCGAAGAGTTAATTGGCTTATAGACGCAATACCGAAGAACAGAAGAAAAGTTTATAAATCCAGAGATATAATTACTTCCGTTGTAGATGAAGGAAGTTTTCTTGAATTCGGAGAAGAATATGGTCAGTCTATCGTTGCCGGTCTTGCAAGACTAGACGGATGGCCGGTAGCTATCATGGCGGGTGACCCTTACTTTTATGGAGCTGGCTGGACTTCAGACGCCTCAAACAAAGTGACAAGATTTGTAGATATTGCAGAAACCTTTCATCTTCCGGTTGTCAATTTTGTTGATAACCCAGGATTTGTAATAGGTTTGGCAGCAGAAAAAGATGCGACCATAAGACATGGTGCGCGAGCTTTGACAGCCGTTTACCAAGCTTCTGTACCTTGGTGTTCCGTAATTTTAAGGAAAGTTTTTGGGGTAGCTGGCGCTGCTCATATGAACGCTTCAAGAGTTCATTATAGATACGCATGGCCCTCTGGAGATTGGGGATCATTACCTATGGAAGGAGGAATTGAAGCAGCCTTCAAATCAGATTTAGAAAAATCAGAAAACCCTGAAGAATTACTTAAGGAAATAGAACAAAGAATGGATAAAGTTCGCTCACCTTTCAAAACAGCGGAAAGTTTTTTGGTAGAAGAAATTATTGATCCTCGAGACACAAGAAAATTGATTTGTGAATTTGTTAATCTTGCGGCGCCTCTAAGAAAGATTGGAAAAAGCTCTTTTGGCTTGAGACCTTAAAAAATTACTTGTAGACGTAATATCTATCTTTATTCCCACTCAGTAGTGACTGATTTAGCCAAATTTCTTGGTTGATCTATGTAACTCTTTTCCATTCATAAGTAATATCGGCTTTTGCTCTTTAGTTGCTGACATTAGTTCCTACTTTTAGGTACTGGGTAATTTCTGATTTCTTCATTTATCTCTTTCAATGTCATTTTCATCTTATGTTCCTACTCCCACTCAAGATAACGTCAAAGACTATAAAAATTAACCCCAATCATAACTCTATCTTTTTTTCCACTATAAACTGCTGAGTGTTTCCTACTAGAGGGAATAATAACTATCAAGCCTTCACATGGAAGAATGTCTTCGCTAGGATCATAAAGTTTTAAAATACCTGGCTTGCTGCAATTTTGATCTCCCTCCGAAAGGTAATACACAAGGGAATACTTTTGGTTACTTAAACTAAGCCCCTTGTTTTTGTCCAAACTGTTTAGGTGAATGTGAGGCGTCGTTCCACCTCCAGCACCTAAAATATTAAAGAAAGAATCTTTTATATAGATTTCTGATTTAACAGCCTCCATCATTATACTCATTAAATCTTCTGCTACAGTTTTTATGATAGCTCGATTATCTTCAAACATAGAAAAGTCTGGCGAGCATCTGCCATTCCCATAACGAGCATCGTCACTTCCCGTTTTATCTAATTCTCTAGAATTCATTTCGTACAGGGTAGGAATCAGATCGGCTTCTACCACTCTGTTTAAAATAAGTGGATTGGACGTTAATCCCATAACACCACGTAGATTGCTTATGTTATCAACGCTGACTTCACTCTCCTTGCGAGACTTTCTTGACTTTAGAACACTCAACAATAGTCTAGCGAGCTTTGACTTTGGATCGATGGAGCTTGCTTTTTCCATGCTTTCTAACGCTGAATCTATATCTCCATTACTATAAAGAATAATACCCAAGTTGAAGTGAGCTTCGGCATAGTCAGATTTCAGCGCTATCGCTTGCCTGCAGCTTGCTTCAGCCTCTTCTAATCTGCCCA
>CETV01052614.1_pt1 | contig 11079 bp, 9 predicted proteins | sample 531451 | NCBI WGS metagenome assembly CETV01 (sample SAMEA2623155, study PRJEB7988) | marine metagenome | isolation source: saline water (ENVO:00002010), including | reverse complement strand
CCGCCGGCGGCGGCGGCACGCGGCCCGGCGGGTCGAACAGCATCGTGTACTCGCGCACCAGGCGGCCGCTGGACCAGCCGATGTCGAGGATCACGTCGACGAAAGGCTCCTGCACCGCGCGGTCGCTGGTCAGCCGCACGTAGGGCCGGCCGTCGGGGCGGCGCTGCAGCTGCACGCTGGTGCCCGGCAGCACCGGGTTGTAGTCGACGCCAGCGGCGCGGTAGGCCTCGGGCGAGGCCACGCGCAGGCGCAGCGTGGCGGCTTCTTCCGGCGAGATGCTGGTGACGTCTATCTCGGCACGCAGCGCTTCACCGAGCGCGGACTGCACCGTCACCCGGCCCAGGCCCAGTGCCCAGCTGGCCGGCGCCACCGCGCACAGCAGCGCGGCCACGGCGACGGCCGACAAGGCGGGGCCGTGCGCCGTCAAAGAGCGTTTCTTCAAGATGTCTCCCGGGTGCGCTCGGCGGACCACGCACCCGCAGGTCCGGCGCCAACAACGCGTTCTGGATGGGGGCGCCGGGATGTCCGCGGCAGCCTGAAAACCGTCGATTTCACAGTATCAGCAAGCATATAGCCTAGTCAGCTCATGCAAGTTCTGATGTGTGCGGTCGACGGTGGTCAGCTTCAGGCTTCCAGCAGGATGCGCAGCATGCGGCGCAGCGGCTCGGCCGCGCCCCACAGCAGCTGGTCGCCGATGGTGAAGGCACCCACGTACTCGGGGCCCATCGCCATCTTGCGCAGGCGGCCAACCGGGATGGTCAGCGTGCCGGTGGTGGCCACCGGCGTCAGGTCGCGCAGCGTGGCTTCGCGGGTGTTGGGAACGAGCTTGACCCATGGGTTGTCATTGGCGATCAGGCTTTCAAGATCGGCCAGCGGCACGTCCTTCTTGAGCTTGAAAGTGAGCGCTTGACTATGGCAGCGCATGGCGCCGATGCGCACGCAGAAGCCATCGACCGGCGTTGCGGGGCTGCCGAAGCCTTCGCCCTGGCCGAGGATCTTGTTGGTCTCGGCCATGCCCTTCCACTCTTCCTTGGACATGCCGTTGCCCAGGTCCTTGTCGATCCAGGGGATCAACGAGCCACCCAGCGGCACGCCGAAGTGCTGCGTCTCGTCGGCCGACAGGCTGCGCTGCTGCGCCAGCAGCTGGCGGTCGATCTCGAGGATGGCGCTCTTGGGGTCGTCCAGCAGCGGGCGTACCGCGGCGTTCAGGGTGCCGAACTGGGTGAGCAGCTCGCGCATGTGCTGCGCGCCGCCGCCCGAAGCCGCCTGGTAGGTCTGGGTGCTCATCCACTCGACCAGGCCGGCCTTGTACAGCGCGCCCACGCCCATCAGCATGCAGCTGACGGTGCAGTTGCCGCCGATCCAGTTGCGGCCGCCCTTGGCCAGCGCGTTCTTGATCACCGGCAGGTTGACCGGGTCGAGCACGATGACGGCGTCATCGGCCATGCGCAGCGAGGAGGCGGCGTCGATCCAGTGGCCGTTCCAGCCAGCGGCGCGCAGCTTGGGATACACCTCGGTGGTGTAGTCGCCGCCCTGGGCCGTGAGGATGATGTCGCAGCGCTTGAGCGCCTCGATGTCGTAGGCGTCGTGCAGCCTGGTTTCGTTCTTCGCCATCGCGGGGGCGGCGCCGCCCGCGTTGCTGGTGCTGAAGAACACCGGCTCGATGTGGTCGAAGTCGCCTTCGGCCACCATGCGGTCCATCAGCACGGAGCCGACCATGCCGCGCCAACCAACCAGACCTGTGAGTGCCATTTCAGTTCGCCCTTTCGTGTTGAGAAACCTGGTGTCCCGGCTCGCTTCGCCGGGATCCAGGGTTGGGGCGAGACGAACCGGAGCTTGCTAGCTCTTGGTAATGCCCTTGGTGGTCTTGATCGCTTCGACCACGGCGTCGCCCATCTCGCGGGTGCCCACCTTCTTCGTGCCTTCGCTCCAGATGTCCGGCGTGCGCAACCCTGCGGACAGCACAGCGCTGACGGCCGACTCGATCCGGTCGGCGGCCTGGGGCTGGTTGAGGGAGAAGCGGAGCATCATGGCGGCAGACAAGATTGTAGCCAGCGGGTTGGCGATGCCCTTGCCCGCGATGTCCGGCGCGCTGCCATGGCTGGGCTCGTACAGGCCCTTGTTGTTTTTGTCCAACGAAGCCGAGGGCAGCATGCCGATGGAGCCGGTGAGCATGGCCGCCGCGTCGGACAGGATGTCGCCGAACATGTTGCCGGTGACGATGACGTCGAACTTCTTCGGCGCCTTCACCAGCTGCATGGCCGCGTTGTCCACGTACATGTGGTCCAGCTGCACGTCGGGGTAGTCGGCATGCACCTCGGTGACCACGTCCTTCCAGAACTGGAAGGTTTCCAGCACGTTGGCCTTGTCGACGCTGGTGACGCGGCCGCCGCGCTTGCGCGCCGCCTGGAAGGCGACGTGCGCGATGCGCTCGATCTCCGGCCGGCTGTAGCGCATGGTGTCGAAGGCTTCTTCGGTGCCGGGGAAGTGCCCGTCCACCGCGGTGCGGCGGCCCCGCGGCTGGCCGAAGTAGATGTCGCCGGTGAGCTCACGGATGATGAGGATGTCCAGGCCGGCCACCAGCTCGGGCTTCAGGCTGGAGGCATGCGTCAGCTGCTCGTAGCAAATGGCCGGGCGGAAGTTGGCGAACAGGCCCAGGTGCTTGCGCAGCCCCAGGATGGCCTGCTCGGGCCGCAGTGGGCGGTCGAGCTTGTCGTACTTCCAGTCGCCGACGGCGCCGAACAGCACCGCGTCGGCGGCCTTGGCCAGGTTGAGCGTGGCCTCGGGCAGCGGATGGCCGGCGGCCTCGTAGGCCGCGCCGCCCACGGGGGCGCTTTCCAGCTCGAAGTTCAGGTCGAGCACGTTGAGCACCTTGACCGCCTCGTCGACGATCTCGGGGCCGATGCCGTCACCCGGCAGCACTGCAATCTTCATGGCGTGGGTTCTTTCGGTCGGGTTTACAGCGTGCGGGCCAGCCAGGGCTTGCGCAGCAGCCGCTCGGCCTCGTAGGCGCGGATCTTGTCGGCATGGCGCAGCGTCAGGCCGATGTCGTCGAAGCCGTTGGTCAGGCAGTACTTGCGGAAGGGCTCGATGTCGAAGGCCAGCTCGCTGCCGTCGGGCTTGACCACCACCTGGCGCGGCAGGTCGACGGTCAGGCGGTAGCCGACGAAGGCGGCCACTTCATCGAACAGCTGCGCCACCTGCGACTCGGGCAGGCGGATCGGCAGCACGCCGTTCTTGAAGCAGTTGTTGAAGAAGATGTCGGCGAAGCTGGGCGCGATGAGCGCACGGAAGCCGTACTGCTCCAGCGCCCAGGGCGCGTGCTCACGGCTGGAGCCGCAGCCGAAGTTCTGCCGCGCCAGCAGCACCGAGGCACCCTGGTAGCGCGGCTGGTTGAGCACGAAGTCGGGGTTGGGCTTGCGGCTGGCCGGGTCCTGGCCGGGCTCGCCGTGGTCCAGGTAACGCCATTCGTCGAACAGGTTGGGGCCGAAGCCGGTGCGCTTGATCGACTTCAGAAACTGCTTGGGAATGATCGCGTCGGTGTCGACGTTCTCGCGGTCCATCGGGGCGACGAGCCCCTGGTGCACGGTAAAAGCTTGCATGGTGATCCTTGTTGCGACGGGCGGCTGTTGACCCAGCGACCGCCGCGGAACTGGCTTGGCCAGGCCGCTGGCGGTGCCCCCTTGAGGGGGCGGCCGTCAGGCCGTAGGGGGGTGGGCTTGTCCTATGCGATGCGGCGCACGTCCACGAAGTGACCTTCCAACGCTGCGGCCGCGGCCATCGCGGGGCTGACGAGGTGGGTGCGGCCGCCGGCGCCCTGGCGGCCTTCGAAGTTGCGGTTGCTGGTGGAAGCACAGCGCTCGCCGGGCTCCAGCCGGTCGGCATTCATCGCCAGGCACATGCTGCAGCCGGGCTCGCGCCACTCGAAGCCGGCGGCCTTGAACACCTGGTCCAGGCCTTCCTTCTCGGCCTGCGCCTTCACCAGGCCCGAGCCGGGCACCACCATCGCCAGCTTGACGTTGGCCGCCACACGGCCACCCAGGCGGCGCACCACGGCGGCGGCTTCGCGCATGTCCTCGATGCGCGAGTTGGTGCACGAGCCGATGAACACCTTGTCGATGCGGATGTCGGTGATGGCCTGGTTGGGCTGCAGCGCCATGTACTGCAGCGCACGCTCCATCGCGCCGCGCTTGTTGGCGTCCTTCTCACGGTCGGGGTCGGGCACGCGGTCTTCGATGGACAGCACCATCTCGGGCGAGGTGCCCCAGGTGACCTGCGGGCGGATGGCCGCGGCATCCAGCTCCACGACCGCGTCCCAGTGGGCATCGGCGTCGGAGTGCAGCGTGCGCCAGTAGGCCACGGCCTGGTCCCATTCCACGCCTGCGGCCGGGGCCAGCGGGCGGTGCTTGACGTAGGCCAGCGTGGTCTCGTCCACCGCCACCAGGCCGGCACGGGCGCCGGCTTCGATGGCCATGTTGCACACCGTCATGCGGCCTTCCATGCTCAGCGCACGGATGGCGGAGCCGGCGAACTCGATGGTGTAGCCGGTGCCGCCGGCGGTGCCGATCCTGCCGATGATGGCCAGCACGATGTCCTTGGCGCCGCAGCCGGCTGGCAGCTTGCCTTCCACCTTCACCAGCATGTTCTTGGCCTTCTTGGCCAGCAGCGTTTGCGTGGCCAGCACATGCTCCACCTCGCTGGTGCCGATGCCGTGCGCCAGCGCGCCGAAGGCGCCGTGGGTGGAGGTGTGCGAGTCGCCGCAGACCACCGTCATGCCGGGCAGCGTGGCGCCCTGCTCCGGGCCGATGACGTGCACGATGCCCTGGCGCAGGTCGTTCATCTTGAACTGCGTGATGCCGAAGCGGTCGCAGTTGCTGTCCAGCGTGTCCACCTGCAGCCGCGACACCGGGTCGGCGATGCCGCCCGAGCGGTCGGTGGTGGGCACGTTGTGGTCGCTCACCGCCAGGTTGGCCGAGATGCGCCAGGCCTTGCGGTGGGCGATGTCCAGGCCCTCAAAGGCCTGCGGGCTGGTCACCTCGTGCAGCAGGTGGCGGTCGATGTACAGCACCGCGGTGCCGTCTTCTTCGGCGTGGACGACGTGTTCGTCCCAGATCTTGTCGTAAAGCGTGCGGCCGGTCATGGTGGCTACTCCAGGCAGGTAATCAGGACAGGGAAAGGGAAGCTGCGGGCGCCGCCTCGGCGGGCACGCCCAGCGCATCGATGAAGCGCTGCACCGCGGTGGGCAGCACGGGTTGGTCGCGCACCGCCAGCCGGTACTGGCGACAGGCCCAGGGTTCGGTGAAACCCAGCACCTTGAGGTCGAAGAGGCGCTGCAGACGGTCGGCCACGCCGGCGGGCAGCAGGGCCACGCCCAGGCCGGCCTCCACCAGCTGGGCCACGGCGTCGAAGCCGCGCACCTGCACCCGCACGTTCAGCACGCGGCCCGAGCGCTGGGCATGCTCCAGCATGGTCTGGTGCAGCGAACTGCCGATGGGCAGGCCGACGATCTCATGGTCGAGCAGCGCGTCGAAATCGACCGACTTGCGGCGCGCCAGCGCATGGCCGCGCGGCACCACGGCGCGCAGCAGCGCCTCGCGGTAGGCATGGGTGCGCAGGCCCTCTTCCAGGTGCTGCGGCGGCACGTACACACCCACGTCGGCGCGGCCGTCGGCCACCGCGGCCAGCACCTGGGCGCTGCCCAGGTCTTCCAGGCTGATGCGGATGCCGGGATGCGCCTGCGAAAAGGCCGCCAGGTCGGCCGGCAGCGACTCGGCGATGGCGCCGGCATTGGCCGCGATGCGCAGGTGGCCGCGGATGCCGCGCGAGAACTCCATCACCTCGCTCTCCAGCGCATGCAGCGAGGCATGGAGGCTGCGGATGTGGCGCACCAGCGCGTGGCCGGCCTCGGTCAGTTCCACACCGCGGGCGCGGCGGTCGAACAGCTTCACGCCCAGCCGCGTCTCGACATCGGACAGCCGCCGGCTGGCCGCGGCCAGGGCCAGGTGCTCCCGCTGGGCGCCAGCGGTGATGCTGCGGGTTTCAGCGATGGCCAGCACGAGGTTCAGCGTGACGAGGTCGAAGCGCATGGGCGGCGGCGGCGCGCGGTCAGGTGGTGCGCGCGGCTATTCGGGCGTGATGCCGGCGCTGGTCACGGCCTTGGCCCACTTCACCGTTTCCTTGGCGGCGAACAGGCCCAGGTCGGCCGGGCTGCTCGGCGTGAGCCGGAAGCCCGACACCGCCAGCTTGGACTGCACGCCGGCATCGGTCAAGGCGGCGCGCACCCACTGGTTCATCTGATTCACCTGGGCCGGCGCGGTGCCGGCGGGCGCGTACATCGCGAACCAGGCGGTCATCTCGAACGCGGGCACCACGGTGGACATCGGCGGCACGCCGGGCAGCATCGGATGCTCGGCGGCCGAGGTGACGGCCAGCGCGCGCAGCTTGCCGGCCTTGATCTGCGGCACCGCCGAGGCCAGGTCGGCGAACACCAGCTGGATCTGCCCGCCGATGGCATCGGTCATGGCCGGCTGCACCCCCTTGTAGGGCACGTGCACCATCTTGAGCTGGTTGGCCGAGACCAGCGCATGGCCGGGCACCAGGCTGCCGCTGGAGCCCGAGCCCCAGGCCAGCTTGTCGGGGTTGGCGCGCACATGGCTGATGAACCTGGGCGCCGTGTCAGCCGGCACCGTCGGGTTGATCAGCAGCACGAACGGGATTTCGCCCAGGCGCGACACCGGGGTGAAGTCCTTGATCGGGTCGTAGGGCAGCTTGCGGTACAGCGAGGCATTGGCCGCATGCGTGGTGCTGGTGGCGATCAAGAACGTGTGGCCATCGGGCGCGGCCTTGGCGGCCTGCGCAGTGCCGATGGAGCCGTTGGCGCCCGGGCGGTTTTCCACCACCACCGGCTGGCCGGCGGCTTGCGCGATGCGCTCGCCCATCACGCGGGCGAGCTGATCGGTGGCACTGCCGGCTGGAAACGGCACCACGAAGGTGATGGCGCGCTGCGGGTAGGCCGGCGGCGCGGCAGGGGCCAGTGCCGGCCAGGCCCCAGCAGCCAGGCTCGCCGCCAGCAGACACAGGCTGCGGCGGCGCCGGGCCACGGGCATCGAGGGCAGGAACATCTTGCAGTCTTCGCGCATGGCGCCAGCATAGACCGCCGGCGAAGGGGCGGCGTGCGAGATTGGACGACCAAGCCTTCGCGCGGCGCGAAGGCTGCACCACGAAAAACGCCCCGGAGGACCGGGGCGTTGGCGTGGTGCGAAGAACGATCAGCGCTGGCCGATGGGCTTCACGTCGCGGGCGGTGGCGCCCGAGAACAGCTGGCGCGGACGGCCGATCTTGTACTCGGGGTCGCCGATCATCTCGTTCAGCTGGGCGATCCAGCCGACGGTGCGGGCCAGCGCGAAGATGGCGGTGAACAGGCTGACCGGGATGCCGATCGCGCGCTGCACGATGCCCGAGTAGAAGTCGACGTTCGGGTACAGCTTGCGCGACACGAAGTAGTCGTCTTCCAGCGCGATCTTTTCCAGCGACATGGCCAGCTTGAACAGCGGGTCGTCGTGCAGGCCCAGCGCGTCCAGCACCTCGTGGCAGGTCTCGCGCATCAGCTTGGCGCGCGGGTCGTAGTTCTTGTAGACCCGGTGACCGAAGCCCATCAGCTTGACGCTGCTGTTCTTGTCCTTGACCTGCTTGATGAACTCGCCGATCTTTTCGGCGCCGCCCTGGCGCTGGATGTCCTCCAGCATGTTCAGCGCGGCTTCGTTGGCGCCGCCGTGCGCCGGGCCCCACAGGCAGGCCACGCCCGCCGCGATGGCCGCGAACGGGTTGGTGCCCGACGAGCCGCACAGCCGCACCGTGGAGGTGGAGGCGTTCTGCTCGTGGTCGGCGTGCAGGATGAAGATGCGGTCCATCGCGCGCACCAGCACCTCGTTCGGCACGTACTCTTCGCACGGCGTGGCGAACATCATGCGCATGAAGTTCGCGGTGTACGACAGGTCGTTCTTCGGGTAGATGTACGGCTGGCCGATGCCGTACTTGTAGGCCATGGCCACCAGCGTCGGCATCTTCGCGATCAGGCGGATGGCCGAGATCTCGCGGTGCTGCGGGTTCGTGATGTCGGTGCTGTCGTGATAGAAGGCCGACAGACCGCCCACCAGACCGGTCATCACCGCCATCGGGTGCGCATCACGGCGGAAGCCGCGCAGGAAGAACTGCATCTGCTCGTTGACCATCGTGTGATTGGTCACCGTCTTGACGAAGTCGGTCTTCTGCGTTTCGTTGGGCAGCTCGCCGTTGAGCAGCAGGTAGCAGGTCTCGAGGAAGTCGCACTGGGTGGCGAGCTGCTCGATGGGGTAGCCGCGGTACAGCAGTTCGCCCTTGTCACCGTCGATGTAGGTGATGGTGGAGTTGCACGAAGCCGTCGACAGGAAGCCGGGGTCGTAGGTGAACTTGCCGGTCTGCGCGTACAGCTTGCGGATGTCGATGACGTCCGGGCCCACCGTGCCCTTGTAGATGGGCAGGTCCATGCTGGGGCTGCCGTCAGTGAACGACAGGGTGGCTTTCACGTCGGATGGGGTCATCTCACTTCCCTTTCTGGAGGATGGTTCCGGGGGTTCTCATCATCCCGAGCAGCTGATGGACTTCTGGACGGTCCATCTCGCCACTCGGTTCTGTACGCATCAACATCAGATCCAGCAGATCGTTGTCCGACAGATCCATCAATGCCAGCAAGGCCTGGGCCTGCGATTCGGTCAGATGATGCTCATGGCGCTGGAAGAAGCGCTCGATGAACAGGTCGTTCTCGAGCAGCCCGCGGCGGCACCGCCACTTCAGGCGATTGATCGCACCAGCATCCAGCAAAGTTTCCATCATCACCCTTGCTCAGGCCTGACCTTGTGGCATCGAGCGCGCCCTCAAACGGCGCGACGAACCATCAGTTCCTTGATCTTGCCGATCGCCTTCGTCGGGTTCAGTCCCTTGGGGCAGACGTCGACGCAGTTCATGATCGTGTGGCAACGGAACAGACGGTACGGGTCCTCGAGGTTGTCGAGGCGCTCGGCCGTGCCCTGGTCGCGGCTGTCCGCGATGAAGCGGTAGGCCTGCAGCAGCCCGGCGGGGCCGACGAACTTGTCGGGGTTCCACCAGAAGCTGGGGCAGCTGGTCGAGCAGCTGGCGCACAGGATGCACTCGTACAGGCCGTTCAGCTCGTCGCGCTCCTCGGGCGACTGCAGGCGCTCCTTGTCGGGCGGCGGCGTGTCGTTGATGAGGTAAGGCGTGATCGAGTTGTACTGCTTGAAGAACTGCGTCATGTCCACGATCAGGTCGCGGATCACGGGCAGGCCGGGCAGCGGCTTCAGCACGATCGGGTCCTTGAGCGTGCGCATGTTGGTCAGGCACGCCAGGCCGTTCTTGCCGTTGATGTTCATCGCGTCGGAGCCGCACACGCCTTCACGGCACGAACGCCGGAAGGAGATGGTCGGGTCCTGCGCCTTGAGCTTGTTCAGGGCGTCGAGCAGCATGCGCTCGTGGCCGTCGAGTTCGATCTCGACGACCTGCATGTAGGGCTTGGCGTCCTTGTCGGGGTCGTAGCGGTAGATGTGGAAGGTGCGCTTCGTCATGGCTGGGTAATCCTTGCAGAGCCTTGCAGAGCCGGTTCGGGGGCCTGGATCAGAACGTGCGGACCTTGGGCGGCACCGATTCGACGGTCAGCGGCTTCAGGTTGACGGGCTTGTATTCGAGCCGGTTGTCTTCGCTGAAGAACAGCGTGTGCTTCATCCATTCGGCGTCGTTGCGGCCGAGCGGGAACTGCGGGTCGTCCGCCGGACGCTCGTAGTCCTCGACCGTGTGGGCGCCACGGCATTCGGTGCGGGCCGCGGCCGAGATCATCGTCGCCTTCGCGGCTTCGATCAGGTTCTCGACTTCCAAGGCCTCGACGCGGGCAGTGTTGAAGACCTTGGACTTGTCCTTCAGGCCGATGTTGGGCACGCGCTGGGCCACTTCGAGGATCTTGCGCACGCCTTCGTCCATCGACGCCTGGGTGCGGAACACCGCCGCATGCTGCTGCATGACCGAGCGGATCTCGTTGGCCACGTCCTGCGCGTATTCGCCGCTGGTGCTGCTGTCCAGGCGGGCGACGCGTTCCAGCGTGCGGTCCACGGCGTCGGCCGGCAGCGGCTTGTGGTTCTTGTTCTTGTTGTTGAACTCGACGATGTGGTTGCCCGCCGCGCGGCCGAACACCACCAGGTCGAGCAGCGAGTTGGTGCCCAGGCGGTTGGCGCCGTGCACCGACACGCAGGAGCATTCGCCCACCGCGTACAGGCCGTTGACGATGGCGTTGGGGATCTGCCCGTTGGGCGTGACCACCTGGCCGTGGATGTTCGTCGGGATGCCGCCCATCTGGTAGTGGATGGTGGGCACCACCGGGATCGGTTCCTTGGTGATGTCGACGTTGGCGAAGTTGTGGCCGATCTCGAACACAGAAGGCAGGCGCTTCATGATGGTGTCGGCGCCCAGGTGGGTCATGTCCAGCACCACGTAGTCCTTGTTGGGACCACAGCCACGGCCTTGCTTGATCTCCTGGTCCATGCAGCGCGAGACGAAGTCGCGCGGTGCCAGGTCCTTCAGCGTGGGCGCATAGCGCTCCATGAAGCGCTCGCCATCGCTGTTGCGCAGGATGGCGCCTTCACCGCGGCAGCCTTCGGTCAGCAGCACGCCCGCGCCGGCCACGCCGGTGGGGTGGAACTGCCAGAACTCCATGTCCTGCAGCGGGATGCCGGCACGTGCGGCCATGCCCAGACCGTCGCCGGTGTTGATGAAGGCGTTGGTGCTGGCCGCGAAGATGCGGCCCGCGCCGCCGGTGGCCAGCAGCGTGGTCTTGGCTTCCAGGATGTGGATGTCGCCGGTTTCCATCTCCAGCGCGGTCACGCCCACCACGTCGCCTTCAGCGTCGCGGATCAGGTCCAGCGCCATCCATTCGACGAAGAAGTTGGTGCGGGCCTTGACGTTCTGCTGGTACAGCGTGTGCAGCATCGCGTGGCCGGTGCGGTCGGCCGCGGCGCAGGCGCGCTGCACCGGCTTTTC
>CETV01077028.1_pt1 | contig 11088 bp, 13 predicted proteins | sample 531451 | NCBI WGS metagenome assembly CETV01 (sample SAMEA2623155, study PRJEB7988) | marine metagenome | isolation source: saline water (ENVO:00002010), including | reverse complement strand
TTAAATCCAGAAATTTGGGATGCTGCGAACGTTCGCTTTTGTTTAGCAGCGCACCGATCGAGGCGCCCGGGTCATTCCTTGCCCGCAACATAGCTTGGAACAACCTACAACCCGTAAGAACATCGCCGGGATTTGCTCTACAAGGCTGGAAGAGATCCCTCCTTGGATCATCGGACTGTTTTTAATAGCTCAATATATAAGATTCTCCAGGCTTGGAATGTCGACCTTGTATTTAATGAAATCCGGGCGGCCGTTGCCAACAAAACCATAGACCTCTCCGTTTAAGAAAAGCATGCCTGGGGCCTCCTTTTGAGTCCCCCAAACCAAGCGCTCCTCCTCGTAAATGGTTCGCATGATCGCCGAGCCGAGTGCGGTCCCTTCCATCTTGTATTTGACCATCGGATCGATCTTTCGGTTGCCGGGGTTAGGCTCGTACTTCAGCTCGCCTTCGGCGGTGTATTCACCCTCAGAGTAGATTCGAATCTCGGCACTATTGCCCGGTAATGTCTTCCAGGCCACCGGAAAGCCCAATAGCTCCGGCAGTACGCTGTCTGGATCCACCTCAGAAGCGCCACCCACATCAACTGTGATGACAAGGTCAGAGGGCCAATAAATAAACGCTGGACTCGGGTTTTGTACTGGCAACTGCATCGTAAAGACCGAATCGGATCGCTGATCACAACCCTGAACACAAGTAAGCTGGGCGCCCAAAAGATCTGATGCCTTCTGTAACCTTTCACGAATCAATGCATTGGTTGCAATTTTCGCCTCTTTGGCATTCGTGATGGTCTTTCCATTCCATTCGGCCGGCAAGAAGGCCTGGCTGACGTAATCGAGGCTCCCGTCCCCTGAGAGAATGCCAAGCATCATTGTCGTTACACCAAGCGTCAGGCCAAGATCAGAGGATATTTCACCGGCAATCGCATCGCCCGCCATGCTGGCGTTGGTGGATTTTTCTGCAGTGGTCCACTGACGAACATACTCGGTCTTGAGGATGGCCGACTCTATTTCTGCTCGTGTGTTTTCTTCCGCCAAATAGCGGCCGAAAAAAGCGACACGGGTAAGCTGATCGTCTGTCATCTCCGCATCTTTATAATCCGGATTGTGCAGTGCATCTTTAAGCCATGGGGATGAGGCGCAACCAGTCATGAGGGTGACGAGAGAGAAAATTGCAATCTTTGTACAACGACGTAGGGGATGGCTCATCGGGAGTGGGATCCTTAACAGCGGCGGATTCGAGTTTTAAAACAGGGCTCAGAAGATACCACCTATGTTATTGATTCAAAGGCACAGAGGATAAATTTAACTTTGTTTGGCATCTTTTACTCACCAGATGTGTTAGTGCGGATTTCCAGAAAGGCCTTAAAAAACTGCACTCTCCGTCAGATACACAGTAAACTTGGCGCAGTATGGATGATTGACGAGTTATTGGAGAGGAAACGCAGTAGTGGCCGATTACAAAAGGATGGCAGGGGAAAAACAGGAAACTCAGGTTGCGTACTTTCTGGATCGATACTTTGGCAGTGATGACAGTTTCAGAATCCTTAACAACCTAGCCATTGAGGTGAATGGTTTTAACTCTCAAATCGATCACCTGATCATTTACAAAGCCGGCTTCATCGTCGTTGAAAGCAAGAGCATTCAGGGTTCAGTCCGGGTAAATTCCCTGGGCGAGTGGGAAAGATCCTATAAAGATGAATGGTTCGGCATCCCCTCCCCGGTACAGCAAGCCGCTGTGCAGATTGATAATCTCAAGGCTCTACTCAGGGAAAACAGCTCCCAGCTGCTCGGGAAGCTTTTGGGCATACAGAAAGGTTTTTCTCTACGACAGTATAAAACCGTGATCGCCATTTCCAGTTCTGCAAGGCTTGACCGAGACAATATCCCTGCGAATATCTCGCAACATATCGTCAAGACTGAGTTTCTCGTCGATAAGGTCAAAGACCTCACCCAGGCGGCCCAAAACGGGCTTAAAAGCTTTGCCAAGTCTGAGCCACGATTCACAACTGAGGAGATGGATCGGATTTACGTCTTCTTGAAGGCTTACCAGCAGTCCAGCGAACCAGCACTGAAACCTGAGACTAAGCCAACAGTGCAGTCTGCTGGAGAGCCGGAACTGCCGGCCCAAAGGCTTGTAACGATGACTTGCAAACAATGTGGCGAGACCGAAGCCCTATCGGCGCAATATGGCCGCTTTGGTTACTACATGCATTGCGCTAGATGTTCAACGAACACTGCTCTGAAACACGCCTGCCCAGCTTGTGGTTCAGGTTCCACTAAAACAAGAAAATCGAAAACCGATATGTTCCTGGATTGTCAGTCTTGCAGGGAAAGCACCCCGTTTACCGTTAAATGGGGTACTACCGCAGGATCCATCTGACTGACTCGCAAGCGCTTACCGGTCGCTGGCGTTTCCCGCATTCATTGGGCTATATAGAAGAACATCGCCTTTTGGTACCAGGGGGTTCCGTGGAGCACATTGACAAAATCACCCGGCAATCGCTTTACGACGAAGTTTGGGCCGAGCCCGTTTCCCGGATCTCGCCTCGCTACGGAATCTCAGGAGTCGCACTCGGGAAGGTTTGCCGAAAATACAAAATACCGCTCCCGCCACGAGTATACTGGGCCAAAGTAAATGCCGGACATTCTCCGAAAAAGCCCCCTCTTCCAGCTTCGAAGAAGTTTGATAATTGCTCATTGCCTCTCAGCCGGTCCCCCACCCATGATCCCCATAGCTCAGACCAAGCCCGGGAAAAAGCCCTTACAGCCCAAGAACGCGTCGGCTTCATTGATGTGGCTGAGGAACTTCAATCACCGCACCCATTGATTCAGGCTGCCTCAAAGAGACTCAGGCTCAAAACGGGTTGGGATAACTACAAGGGCCTACGTTCGGCCCCCGGAGAGGTTTTTCATTTCGAGGTGACTCGCGGTGCCCTTGATCGGGCCCTGTTGATCGGCGACGCCTTGATAAAAGCCTTTGAGTGCCAAGGCCTCAAGGTTTGGATCGACGCTGAAAAAAATCTCACCCTCATTGGCTTGGGCGAAACCGCTCTCGCATTAACAATCAGCGAGCATGTTGCGCGAACAAAACACGAGATCACTGCGGCTGAGCAAAAAGCCATTGATCGCTGGCGCCGTTCTCCGCATCGCTGGGGCATTGGCGGTGGCTATCCTAGCCCACCCGATTACGATTACCACCCTACTGGCAAGCTGACGATATCGATCGGGGCTTACCCATCCAGAAACTGGGGAGACACGCCCAAGACACGATTAGAGAAGCGTCTGCACCAGGTTGTTGCCGGAGCATTGGATCTGATTGAGGAATATCGCATCCAGGCGGAAAGACGAAAATGCAGGCGAATGGCTTGGCAAGAAGCTAAAGATCGGTACGACCGCCGAATAGGGCTAAGAAAACACGAACAGGCTCAGCTCGAAAGACTGAAGCTCAAAGCTTCCCAATGGCAGGAGGCCCAACGATTGCGGCAATATATCGAGGCCGTTGAACACTCTGCGGCCCAAGACGGCCAGCTCAACGAAAAACTCTCAGACTGGTTGAGCTGGGCTCGGGTCAAAGCGGATTGCATCGACCCATTGATCGCGGTATCCGATATTATTCTCGATAGCCCGGAGCCTAAGTCACCGGGTCCTTATTATTAAACTTGGAGGCGCACTGCCTTTGATCGGAGAGGCTCTCTACTGGCGCATCACCCCGAAACACAGTAATTGGGCATGGTTGGACAAAAGTGAAAAAGGGCCGCAAACAGGGTCACGACAGCCAATATCGACGGAACTAGCACCGTAGTGGACTCCAAATGCACTTTCGAGTCTACCGCCTTTAGTCAGCAGTCGGATAAAGATTTTTACCTACTCACTGAGTCCACTTGGAGTCCACTTGGAGTCCACTTGGAGGACACTCGATCGGCGAGCCCGCTCCTCAAAGCTTCACGTTCAAAGCCAACGCCCTGAAAACACGTAAAAATTGCGTTAACTCTGCTGGACAATCCGTATCTCGGCAGGCAAAGTTAAAAGCAGAATTGAGGCATCAGCCTCCGCGTGTAGCTGGCACCGTAAAACCAAACAGCTTTTCCACGATTGATCGCTTATCGGTCAAACCAAAATGCCCGGCAGGGCAAACCTTACGCACATTTCCTTTCTGGAATCATCCTTTCCAAAGGCCCAGCGGGCCAATCTGGATGCGCAACGCCTACGCGTTCGCGACTTCTTTGAGATCGAAAATAGCTTTTGTCAGCCTCACATCACCCATTGATCGAGGCTGAGTATCGAAAGCCCTCCCCCACCGCGGTGTCACCGCGACTACAAAATTGGTTTCATCCAAGGATGCCTCCACAGAGACGTTTTGTATGAAATGTTTCAAAGAAGGCGTAGTTGAGCCATCTAAAGCCTGTTTTAGCCAAGCAGAAACAGGACGAAACGCGACGAAAGCCAGATTCACCCGATCGTCGCACCTCCACTTCTGCCCAACAGGGCATCCAATGATTCTTGTGAAAGGCACCGCAAAGGGCAGCGGTGACGGGGGCACCCCGTTAGGCCGGAGCTTTCAAGCGCGTTGTAAAACGTTGCTTGACGGCATGCGACTGACTCTCGCCAAAGCACCAACGTCTCACAAGCGATAACTAACAAATGCCCATGGCAGCGCGGCCTGCCGGATGTCTTCAACCACATCAAAAAACCGCTTCCCTATGGGTCTGCGAGCGCCCCTTATCAACTCAAGACTTGCGAAAAATTTACCATTACAGGATTCAGTTCGGGGAAAACCATGAGTAAAAACTTTGGCTTAGGCAGCAGGAGCATGAAAAAGGCCGGCATGTTCGCCTTAAAACATGCAGAGATGGTTGGTGCTATCTCGTTTCAGACTGCGGCAGATCTGGGCCAGCGGTGGGGTCAATTCTGCGAGTTTGCACGTGAACACGGAGTGCGACAAATGGAATATGTTGGTGGCGAGCTCGTCGTCGAATACGGCAACCAACTAGCAGCACGGGTCCGCGATAATCTCAACCGCTTACCGAGAGAAACCTATTTAAATACAGAGCTGCCATTGATCTGTGCATCAACCGCTCAGAACCGGATCAGTGCGGTGAACACAGTCATGAGCCTGGCCACGAAGGGTCAGTGGGTTCCGATTAGCCCAACCGCCTCCACAGAATGCGGTATCGCCAAACGGTCCAACGTTCGAATAGTCCCACCGACCGGTCTCAATCGAGACCATCTGCAACGAGCAATGGCGCGATTGGATGCGCGGGGGCGTGCGATCACATGCCTTGCCCGGGAACTCGGCCTGCGCAGCAAAGAAGCAAGTTTGCTTGATGCTGTTTCTGCATTGAATGAGGCAGTTAAAACTGGAGAAGTCACTATCGAGTACGGTACCAAAGGAGGGAAATCGCGAAGACTCAAAGTCAGTTCGGACTGGCAGCTTTCGGCAATGCGACGAGCAGCCGATATTCAAGGGTCCGCACGGGCTGTAATACCGTCGGAAGAGGATTGGAAGTCCTGGCGAGAGAATGGCCTTCGCTTCATCCGTGAAACCCTTCAGCAATCTGGCATCCGAGGCATTCATGACCTGCGAAGTGCTTATGCCTGTGAACGATACGAACAGCTAACCGGCTTCCGTGCTCCGGTCTTGGGCGGCAATGCACCCCGCGACCTGGATCGGGAGGCCCGTCAGAAGATTTCTGCCGAACTCGGCCACAGTCGTATCGACATTACCAATGCTTATCTCGGAGGGCAGCGATGATGGCCTTTATTCGTCGGGAGCTTCGACATCAACTCCACCTCTACGCGCGTAAGGGCGGCAAAAAATCACGGCGGAGGCAGGTCGAGCGAATTGAAATATTTGTGGAGTGGTGCCATCGACCGGCCGAACAAATCGGTCGACGGCAGGTTCATGAATTTTTCGAGACTCACCAGTTCGCGCCGACCACAGCACGCGATTACTACTATGCCGTCTGCAAGTTGTGGACCCTGCTGGGTCGGGTGGGAAAACCGCCCTTACCTCCCATCCTTCGCGAATGAGCCCCCTTTAGGCGTTCACTTTCACCTTACCGGCCCACCGCGACAGTGGCTGGGTCAGCGTCCATCACCGAACAATGCATCAACGGCTTGCCAGATGTCATGCTTAAAATACCGTTCGCTAATTGGATAATCCGTGGAGGGGATCTCGGCCAGCCTTCTGGCAAAATAGCCTCCGATAGACAGCCACGCTACCTTCTCGCCCACGACAATTACTCGCTCGAATTCCTGTTGTTCCAGCGCATCAAACAAATCTGCCGACCGATCACGAATCTCATTAATCAACGGTTCATATTGCGTCCCGGTTGCCATTACAGGCAACACAATCAGCGTGTCTGCGCTGTCGCACGGCCCGCCGGCGTAGCAGAAATTCACACCAGCCAGTCGTCCCGCTTCTGCAAGCCTGCTTGTGCTTTGGAGTTGACTTAGCATTACTTCGTGGTGCGTCCGAAGCATCGACATCACCGAGACAGATGACTGTGTGTGATCCATCAGCGAAGTGAGGAGGATTTCCATTGCGTCAATTTGTTGTGGATTTGACCGGTAACAATTGAGGCGCCCATCATGCATACGATCACCGTCGTAACATGGCAAGTTGATCCAGTGGATGCGATCTTTCAATTTCATAAGCTTCTTCCTGTTGTGTATTGATACACACTCAGGATACTCACTTCGATCCCCTCGGAATTTCGTCAAATTGTCCGAAAATCGCAATTAGAGCCGAAAAATGAAAAAAGTCTTTGAATCCCGCCGGCCAGCTTCAAAGAAGATAGCCATTTAACCTCCGAGCCCAGAGGCTTCGATCCACGTGCGGTATCGCTTCCAGATCGCGCCGAAGGCTTCGTCGTGGTTTGTACCAGCTGCCATCCCGCTCCCAGTCATGAGGCGCGCTCGGAAATACTTGAATTCAAGGGTCTCTTCCGCCGGATCAAAAAACTCCATCGCCGCATCGAGGAGCAGATCCCAGAAAACCACAATGTTTCCGCATCGTTCTACCAGACAAGGATTCATATCCTTTGACAGTGCAAGAACGATCGGATGGTCACTTTTGTCTGGCGCTTGAAACTCTGGATGAGCCTGTCGGTATTCCTCAACCAACGCTTCCAGTGTTTCCCGTCCCATCGAATTGCTCATATACCTCCTCGCTGCTGAATATCCGGTTTTAACGTCACTCCGAGACTGGTCATTTCGAGAGTCACATTACCCAGAGTGTGCTGCGAACCTTCTCCAGCACTGACCATTAAGACGAGAGTTCCATCTGATCGCTATTCTCCCCAAAAAGAGTTTGGCGAAAAGAAACCCCGCGCACCCTTTTCATAGTCGTTCATTATTTTTGATCAATGCAAATAACCTGGGCAATTTACAATTTGTCACACTATTTGACAGAAAAGGAGAGTTTATCTGAATTTTGTAAAACCTAGGACTGGGCGCCTAAAACTCGCTGTCGAAGACGGACAGCGTCAATATATCTTTCACCGTCCGACCTCGACGGCGATGCCATAAAAACTATTTTTTATCATTATTTATAGATATTTAAGTTTACTTGCAATTAAAGTAGCAGTGCATCATAACGCATGCTACTTACTCTGTTCTGCATATAATACAACCCTCAATTTCACCGTCGAAATAGGACGGCGAGTTACATACATTTACGTTCTGCAGCAATTCATCCAATTCAGCATCTTGCCCATTCTAGGCCAGTTGCGCTCCGATGAGAGGCATGATTATTCTAAAAATGCGAACACGATTTGGCTCTCCCCAAAACATGAATCCAGTGATTTCTGACCTCTGGTTGGAAAGATGTTTGTAGAGGGCGATCCGGGGGCGGGGGATATATATATCCCCCGCCCCCGGATCGCCATCAAGAAAACATCCCTTTCCAGGTAGTGACTGAAATTGACTCTGAGATCTCAGCAAAGGAAACGCCGCGACGTGGGTCGAATCTATCAACCATTAGAGAATCAAACATGAACTATGCCGTCCTAAAGAAACAACTTCAGAACCCAGACCTCACAGGTGCTATGGAGAACCCAAGCGCTTACTCCGAGGCCTTTTTCTCAGTAAACAGCTCAGATATCGAACCAAGACTGGCGAGCTCGCTCCAAGATCGGCAATACCTGGTTGAGGGATTCGTTCCTCAGGGTATCGCGGGACTTTTAGCTGGCCCCGGCGCAGTCGGTAAGACAATGTTAACTATGCAACTCGGCGCTGCAGTGGCCACTGGAACCGAGTTCCTCGGCCAATCGTGCAACAAAGGTTCAGTCCTGATGTATCTAACTGAAGATGATGACTGTGAGATAGCCCATCGCCTACAGCGAATTCGGCAAACCCTGGACGGGAATACCTACCCAGATTTCGTGAAGAATCTCAAAATTTTCCCAAGTCCATTGATCCACTTGCCGATGTTTGATTACGACCCATCAACCGGTGCTCCTGCTGCCACGCAACATTTTGGGAATTTCTGGGCTGCGGCACAGAAACTTGAGGATCTGAAATTAATCGTGATCGACAGCTACACGCGCATCAACAATCTGGACGAGGTGAATCATTCCAATGCGAGTTACGTGGCGCTCTGCCTCGAAATGTTGGCGCGCGACACCGGCGCTACAGTTCTGATGATTCATCATCCTCCCAAACATGGGAACAGTGACACCAGAGGATCCGGTGCCCTGCTCAATGCGCTTAGGTGGACCGCCAACCTGGGTTACCCGAAGAAAGGGTCCGCAGGAAGCGGTGGGCCGACATTGACCGTCGCGAAGCACAATTACGGACCAACGGTTTATTACCCGCTTCAACGTCAAGAAAATGGACTTCTGTGCGTCAGGCCAACAAACCCACAGGAAACCCAGGAAGAGCGTGATTCACGGATGATTGATGAGGTTTGTAGTTACCTTGAGGAACACAGCGATGAAAAGAGCTTCGTGACTTTCTCAGAACTTCGGGACCTCGCCGGCTTGGATCCAGAAAAGCGTTTCCAAATGCGTCAGGCAGAAATGAAGAGCCTCCTCAAAGAAGCTTGCAAGCGAGGAAGACTTAGTCATGACCAAAAGAAAGGATACACGCTGGCTTTGGCGCAAACTCGGAGTGCCCCAAAGCCAAAGGCCAACGTTCAAAACTATGAGGTCATTTAGCAGTATGCATTCAACGTCGGCGATCACCTCAATCCGGTCTGAGAATCTCACGTCGCACCTAGGAAGCCGAGACGAATTGCGAAATTCGATTGATTAGACCGAAAACACACAGGAAATCAAAGAGTATGGTTATGGACATGAAAACTCAGAAGCAATGGGAAGACCTGTTGGATGGCATCGCTATCGAGAGCTCCGTCCAATACATCGATGCCCAAGAAGTTTCAAAGAGCTATGACTCGAAAGTAACGGAGACGCATATCCAAGGCGTTATGATCAATGAAGGTCGCATGCCGGGACTCGGAATTGGGGTCCGCTGCTCCCGGGCCTTCACCTGCATTCAGCCAGGCCACCGCGACTATGCGGAAGCAGAGGATTTTCAGATGGCGCCCGACATCGAGTGGAAATTCTTCTATGAGGACGTCCATGGCGACACGATGGACGAGCGTTGGGACGAAGCTGAGATGATAGATATTCTGCGTTCGAGCACTGACATTGCCAGCTTTGACCCTATGTTGGAGATCGATAGCTACAGATAATTAAAGAAATATCCATGAAGACCCTTTAAAATAGCGACCAGCTACACCCCAATCGCTTGGTGGGTTCAAGGATTCATGTATGCTAAAGAAAAGCCGGGCCAGCCAGCGGTGCCCCATAACACTGGCAGCACGCCACGAATGCCCTCCGTTCGGGGGCGTGCAAAATTGCTTTTAACTATCATCTCTAACGAACACCCTTGGCTACCAGCCGGGTGATTAAGAAAGACCTAGGAAACATGTAATGCTCCACAAATTTTTGCTCGGTTTTGCCCTAGCAGGTCTCGCTCTCAGTGCCAATGCCAACACCAACACTGACAAAGCGTTCCACCATACCCAAGAGGAGTTATCACAACACCTGTCTATGAACTCATATTCCATGGCGTGTGAGGCACTAGGCCAAGCGTCCATGATTATTGCGATGTTCGCACATGAAATGGGCCTATCAGCCCCTGAAAATGCCCATGCGTATTCCGGCGAACGTGACCGGTCATTCCGGGGATCGTGACCGATTTGCACACGGCCATCACGCTGGAGTCGATTTTGTACTCTGAGCGGTCACGATGGGTCAACAGATTCCGTCTTTTGTGTTTTTGCTTTTCGCAGTGATTCCCCCTTCAGATTGAGCCGGTGAGCGCCGTGCAGGAGCCGGTCCAGGATGGCGTCGGCGAGCGTGGCGGAGCCGATGTAATCGTGCCAATGCTCCGTGGGTAACTGGCTGGCAATGAGAGTTGAACCCCTGCCGTGCCGGTCTTCGATCACTTCCATCAGGTCCTGTCGCTGTTGCGCGGTTACCTTCTGCATGCCCCAGTCATCCAGGATCAGCAGGTCGGTTTTTAGCAACTGGTTCATCAGCCGGGCATAGCTGCCATCGCCATGGGCGATGCGTAGTTGTTCGAACAGACGCGGTACCCGCAGGTAGCGAACTGAGAGGCCTTGCCGGCAGGCCTGGTTGCCCAGGGCGCATGCCAGCCAGGTCTTACCGCACCCGGTGGGCCCGGTGATGCACAGGTTCAGGGATTGGCGGATCCAGTCACAGCTGGCCAGTCCGGCCATGCGGGAGCGCTCCAGCCCTCTCGGGTGATGGTAGTCGATATCTTCAATGCAGGCCGGCACACGCAACCGGGCGGCCTTGAGCAGCCGCTCCAGTCGCCGGTTTTCGCGGTGCAGCACTTCGCGATCTACCAGCAGGGCAAGACGCTCCTCGAACGCCAGGTCGTGGGTGTCAGGCTGCGCCCGCTGTTGTTCCAGGGCATCGCACATGCCGGTCAGCTTGAGCTGGCGCAGGGTGTCGAGAGTGTTTTGAGTCAACATCAGTGTCTCCGGGATCAGTGGTAGTAGTGGGGGCCACGAACGTTGGTGTGAACGGGCAGATCGGCCAGTTCCGGTTCTTCCTC
>CETV01020793.1_pt1 | contig 11091 bp, 9 predicted proteins | sample 531451 | NCBI WGS metagenome assembly CETV01 (sample SAMEA2623155, study PRJEB7988) | marine metagenome | isolation source: saline water (ENVO:00002010), including | reverse complement strand
AATATCGAAAGCTTAAACACATTATCTTTTAATTCTATAGAATATGATGAAAGATTTTTAGATGAAGAGCTATACTCTGAATTTCTCAGGGAATATATATTTTCTCAACCTGAATTTGCGTACGCAACAGCCATTCAAAATGAAAAATCACTCTTATTGAGAGGTGCTAGAAGGGAAAGATTTCCAACCTTATCGGGAAGGGTAGTTAATGATGAGATCCTTGATAGAAAAATTGATGACTATTCTTCATTAAGAAAACGACAAGATGATAGTTTTGATGTTGTAGCTGAAATTAACCAACCCTTATACCTTGGGGGTAGAATCAATAGCCAGATTAGATTTGCTGAACATGAGGCTAAGGGAGCTAATATTGACAAAAAATTAACTACTTCTCGGCTGGTGCTTGAGGCAAATGAAACCTTTTTATATGCAATGATTTATTATCATCTTCATAAATATTCATTGGAATTACTAGAGGGATTGGAACCTTACAGAGAAAAAATGGGGAGTCGAGTTCAATCTGGTGCCATAGACCCAGTTGAACATGCTGTATTTTCAGCTCGTCTAAATAAGTTCCAGTCTACAATATTTGCCCTGGAAGCAAGATCAAAAACAAGTATTGCAAACTTTGAAAATACCTTTCGAATTTCCTTTGAATTTTTAGGTTTTCCGAAAATTGGGATTTCAATGGATAACGAAATTTCAAAAAATGATTCATTTGGACTTCTTTTCAAAGAAAGCCAATATTTTGCAAGCTTAGAAAATGTTAATGTAACAAAAAGTGATTACATGCCAAAATTGGGGGTACAAGCAAGATATACAAAATACGATATAGACCAAAGTAGCAATGAATCGGATATTAGGGGCGGCATATATCTAAGTTTTCCTATCTTTGACTTTGGAAGGGGTAGAGCAAAAATTAATGCTTCCAAAGCTAAAGCAAGATCTGCTCAGGTTGAAATTGACATTGAAAAAAAGAGTAACGATGTTAAAGAAAACGAGTTAATTACGATCATCGAAAGCTCTTATAAAGCAAATGAAAAACTTAAAGATATTTTTCAAGATACAAAAAAACAAAGAACTATTATTCGTGATAGAATCTTGCTTAGCGGCTTTTCCCCAATAACACTGATTGAAGCCTCAGAAAATGAACTTATTCAACTTCAAATTCTGTTAGAAAGCGAATACAAACTTCTTGCGAGCTATTATTCGCTTCTTCATCAAAACAGATTTCTACTTAATCAATTGAAATTGAAAATATGATGTCAGAAAAAGAACAAGTCATAAAAAAAGACCTAAAAGATCACTGGTTTTGGGGTGCAATCCTTGAAAATAGAGCTGTTTATGTTCAAGTTCTTCTTGCATCCGTATTTATTAACATGTTTGGTTTTGTCAGTGCCTTTTACATAATGACAGTTTACGATAGGGTCCTACCTAATTATGCCATGAGTTCCTTATTAGCATTAACAATAGGAATGGCAGTAGTTATCCTTTTTGATTTCATCCTTAAAATGGTGAGATCCTACTTCTCTGATATTGCCAACAAAGATTTGGATGAAAAAGTAAGTAAGAAATTAATAAATAAACTTCTAAGTCATGATGAAAAGATAATGAAGTCACCAAGCCAAATATCAAGCACAATCAGAGAGTTTGATTCAGTTAAGGAGTTCTTTACCTCTGCAAGTATAATGGCTCTAATTGACCTTCCTTTTATGTTTCTATTTATAGGGGTAATCTTCAGCATAGCTGGACCACTTGGTGTAGTTCCTCTATTAATAGTCCCTCTTGTTTTAGGTGTATCAGCACTAGTTCAACCTTTTCTTAAGAGATTTAGCGAAAAAGATCTCTCTTTTAGGGTTGGAAAAGCTAGAGTTTTGTCAGAACTAACTAATAATCTGGAAAGTGTCAGAACCGTTGCTGGTGGAGAGTTTTTAAAAAAAAGATGGCTAGACTCGGTTAATAGACAAAATGACTCATCAATTTTATCAAGAATAGCGTCAAATATTTCCATTACTTTTGGACAAACGGGACTTCAAATTAGTCAAACCGCAATTATCGTTTATGGAGTTATTTTGATATCAAATCTTGAAATCTCGTCTGGAGCGTTAATAGCTTGTGTTATCTTATCAGGTAGAACTCTTTCTCCTCTAGTACAGGCGTCTCAACTTTTAACTAGAGCAAATTTTGCCATTGCTTCATACAAAAATGTCAATTCGCTAATGGATTCCGAAGCAAGGGATGAAAAATTTGATGATTTGGTTGCCGTTTCTCTTGGCTCAGGAAACTTAGAAGTTACTAAACTTAATTATGCATTTGATGAAACTAAGGTTCTAGAGGATGTTAGCTTTAACGTAAATACGGGAGAAAAGATTGGAGTTGTAGGAAACCTTGGTTCTGGAAAATCCACTCTCCTAAGAGCTATCATAGGATATCACCTTCCTCAATTGGGCATGATTAAAATAGATGGTTATGATATAAACAATATACCTTCAGAAATACTTCGTCAGGAAATAGGTTATTGTCCGCAGGATATTCAACTCTTCTCTGGTTCCATTTATGAAAACATTGCCTGTGGACTAGAAGGGGCTAACGAAGAAGATGTTATTTATGCATCTCAACAAGCCCTGTCCCATAACTTTATTGCGGCAATTCCGGGTGGCTATAATTATATATTAAGAGAAAATGGGACGAACCTTTCTGGAGGTCAAAGACAGGCGATATGTTTAGCGCGAGCGATAATAAAAAAACCCCAAATGTTAGTATTAGATGAGCCAACGAGCTCCATGGACTCTGAAACTGAAACTAAAGTAATACAGAATCTCCATTCTCTAGAAAATAACCCTACGATAATTATGACCAGCCACAAGCTAAATATTCTTATTAATTGTGATAAAATAGCAGTCATATTAAATGGTCAAATTCGAGCCTTTGGTCCCACCAGTGAAATTATAAAGAGAGAGGGATAATTAATGCTCAAAAAAACCTTTGAGAAATTCCTAGTAGCATTAAATCGAATTCCTTCTTTTTTTAGGAATATTGAACTAAGGGCTGTCACAGATTTATTTAAGATTTCGGACACAATGGCCATAAAAAAGTCCCTGCTTGTCAGTTGGATTATTATGATTTTTACGATTTTAATAGTTACTTGGGCGGGCCTTTCAGAAATTGATCAAGTTGTCGTAGCTAATGGCATAGTGACACCTGAATCAGAAGTACACTTTATACAGAGCGCTGTCACCGGACCAGTAGAGAAGATAAATGTAAATTTGGGAGATAAGATAGTTAAAGGTGAACTCATTTTCCTTATAGCAAATACCCAACATTATGAAAGCCATAGAACAACTTTATTGGAAGTTGAAGCAAGGAAAAGGAAAGTAGCTATCCTCCAAGACTTGTTTGATAAAGGTGCGGAATCAGAGATTAGATTAATTGATGAGAAGTTATTATTATTGGATGCCGAAAGAAGATTAGCTTTAGCAAAAACCGCACTGGATTATTCGGAAGTTAAATCATCGGTTAGCGGTACGGTAAGTAAGGTACATGCAAAAAATATTGGGGTAGTAGTAAACACAGGAGCGAACTTAGCAGAGATCGTTCCCGATGATTCGAATTTGCGTCTGAATGCAATGGTGCAAACTAAAGATATACCTTACGTAACACCAAATCAAAAAGCTAAAATCTCATTTCTATCTTTTGACATGGCAATTTATGGCCAGTTTGATGGAACAGTAAAGACGGTGTCTGCTAGCACCACAGTATTTGGGGAAGATCCTACACCATATTATGAGGCTATAATTGAAGTTGATAAAGAAGAGATAAAAAGGTTAAATAATATTGAGATTCAAAGTGGTATGCATGCATCAGTTTCAATTATTGGTAAAGAAAGAACTATATTAAGCTACTTGTTTAATCCTATCACAAAATTATCTAAAACAGCCTTGCGAGAATAAAACCTAAAATAAATCAATATTTTTTTTCTTTAGGTTCTCAACTATTATTGATGCCTCCAATAGAGAATCCTTTGTACCAGCATCAAGCCAGTAACTGTTTTCATCAATAAAATTGATATCCAGTTCATTTTTCTTAATATAAATATTATTTAGATCAGTAATCTCTAGCTCGCCTCTTTTGGAAGGTTTTAAATCCTTAACATAATCTATGACATTATTATCATAAACATACAGACCAGTTACCGCCCAATTGCTCTTAGGAATTTTTGGCTTTTCTTCAATTCCTATGACTTGATTGTTTTTATCAAGCGTAACAACTCCATATCTTGACGAATCTTTCACCTTATATCCAAATATCGTTGAGCCTCTATTTTTGTTCATTGATGCCACCAATAACTCGGAAACATTTCCTCCTAGGAATAAATTGTCACCCAAAATTAAAACACATGGAGATGTTGATAACCATTCTCTTGAAATATCAAAAGCCTGAGCAATTCCATCTGGTTTATTTTGTACGATGTAATCTATAGCTATCCCAAAATCTTCACCCTTGCCTAATAAATTCATATAGTTATTTTGCTGTTTTTCGGTTGTGATTAACAATATCTCTTTAATTCCAGCCTTAATTAAAGTTTTTAAAGGGTAAAAAATCATTGGCATATCATATACAGGAAGAAGTTGTTTGGAGATAACCTTAGTGAGTGGATGAAGTCTTGTTCCCTCCCCCCCAGCTAATACGATGCCTTTGTATTGATTAATCTTTTCAATCATTTATTGTTCCTTAAAATAAAGATTAAGAGCTTTTTCTATAGAATCTTTCCAATACGGCATACTCACTTGGCCTAATTGATCTATTTTGCCACAAAACTCTAATCTAGAATCTTCGGATCTTGGTGTATTGACTTTCCAATCTTTAGAGCTAATCGGAATTACTTCAAGATTAGCATAATTTACATGATATTGTTGCATATATTGGGCAATATACATCGCAACGTTATACCAACTTGTATAATCGGTATTAACTAAATGTAAAATGTCTATAGCTTGTCTTTTCCTCCATTCTTTGGAATTCTTAATTAATGTTAAAATCTCTACTAATGCTTTAGCCAAATCGTAAGCCCAAGTAATAGATATCTGTTGATCATTAACCACTTCTATCTTTTTATTTTCTATAAGAATCTCTGAAAAAGTTTTAAAAAAATTCTTTCCGTAAAGGCTGTAGAGGGAAGCAGTTCTTATGATGATAGCTTTTTTAGAAAAACTTAAAATATTTTTTTCTCCCAAATATTTTGACTCTCCATAAACATTGATTGGTTCATGATTGTCTAAAATCTTATATGGGCCCTTACCATTTCTTCCAAAGACATAATCTGTAGAAATATGCAGCAAGGGGATTTGAGCTTCGTTTAATTCATCTACAACATTTTTAACTCCCAAATTATTAACTTTCATTGCTTTTTGGGGCTCTAGCTCAGAATTATCAACATTAGTATATGCTGCAAAATTCAGCACAATCTCTGGTTGATGAATTTTTAGGTAAGTTCTAAGTGAATCTTTCCTTGTAATATCTAAAGAAGCTGAAGAAGGCATTAAAAAAGAAAGCTTATCATCTTTCTCCATAAGGTAAGAAAACTCTTTTCCCAACTGACCACTTGAACCAATAATTAATGTTTTCATTATTTTATTTGGCCTAGCCTTTTTCCGTCATACCTAGAATCGGTAACACTAAAAAGCCATTCCTCGTTTGCCAAATACCATTTAATTGTATTCTTTAAACCTTTTTTAAAATCTATTTTTGCAGTCCAGTTTAATTCTTGATTAATCTTACTGGTATTTAATGAATACCGTAGATCATGACCAGGTCTGTCTGTCACGAAACTAATTAAATCAGAGTAGGTCCCGGATTTCTTCGGCTTTAGGATATCTAAGAGAGAACATATTAAAGTTACGATTTCAAGATTTGATTTTTCATTATTGGCTCCAATATTATATCTTTCTCCTATTCTTCCTTTCTTCATAACAGCTAAAATACCATCAACATTGTCTTCAACATTTATCCAATCCCTAATGTGATTGCCCTTTCCGTAAATGGGTATCGCTTCTTCTTTTAGGCATTTTTTAATTACCAAAGGAATCAATTTTTCAGGAAATTGCCACAAACCATAATTATTTGAACTATTTGTGGTTATTACAGGAAAACCATAGGTCTTAAACCATGATCGAGCTAATAAATCCCCTGAAGCTTTAGTTGCGGCATATGGGCTATTTGGTTTCATTAAATTATTTTCACTAAATTGTTTTTTATCGAGTTGTAATGATCCATAAACCTCATCTGTTGAAGCATAAATGAATTTAAACTTATTTTTATTTGCATTAAGATTGGACCAAAGTCTATAGGAAGACATTAATAAATTATATGTCCCTACAACGTTACTAAAAACGAAATTTTCTGGGCTATCAATAGACCTGTCTACGTGAGACTCTGCTGCAAGGTGTATTACATAATTTGGTTTGTAGCTAGAGAGTATTTTGTCGACATTTTTAGCATCTTGTATGTCTTTTTCTATGAGCAGATAGTTTGACTTGTTAACATTTCCAACTGACTCTTTATTTGACGCATAAGAAATATTGTCGTAATTGATAACAAAATTTTTTTTGCTCTCTAAAAGCTTCCTCACTAAACAAGAGCCTATAAAACCGCAACCTCCTGTTACTAAGTATATCTTTTTATTTTCAGTTTTCATAAGATTAGAGTCCTAGGGATTAATTAACCGAGAAATTAGGAAGCTTCAAATCTTTTTCTGATAAACGGCATAAATCCTCAGAAAATGGCCATTTTATAGATAGTTGTTGGTCATTCCAAATAAACCCGGTCTCATAATCAGGGTTGTAATAATTGTCCACTTTGTAAAGGATCAAGGTTTTGTCTTCCAGAGTACAGAAGCCGTGAGCAAAGCCCTTAGGGACTAGAATAAAACCCGATTCCTTTGTTAATTCCATTGATCCGTATTCACCATAGGTTGAAGAAGATTTTCTAATATCCAAAAAAACATCAAAAATTTTTCCTGAAATAACATAAATTATTTTAGATTGCTCAAAAGGATCAAGCTGGTAGTGGAGACCTCTTATGGTTCCTGCTTGTTCAGAAAAAGATAGATTGTCTTGCACACAATTAAAGTCGATCCCTTTTTCTTTAAGGTCTCTGTAATTAAAATTCTCCTTGAAATAACCTCTTTTATCCTTATGAGTTTGCGGTTCAATATACAGCACTTCAGAAAATATTTCTTTAATTCTCATCGCAATCACTCAGACAAAATGTTTTCTACAAATTCTATAGTTTTTGGAAGACAGACTTTTTTTAAATCATAATTTTTAATCATATGTTGTCGAGCAGTCTCGGTTAATTTATTGTAATTTTCAGGTTTATCCAAAACAGCATTAACTTTATTAGCAATCTCTTTATAATCAAAAAAATCTGTCAAGATTCCATTCTTCTTGTCTTTTATAATTTCACTTACCGGTTCAGTGTTGGACCCTATTACCAGGCAACCACAAGATAGTGACTCTAGCAGAGACCAAGATACTACAAAAGGATAAGATAAATAAACCTGAACACTTGCCATTTGCATTAGTGCCGTGAGACTCTTGTGCTCCAATAAATATCCAGTAAAAATGATTTTGGAAAGATCCACCTGATCTTTGACTTCGTTTAAAAAAATATTCTTCCAAGTTTGTCCCTTAGGAGGTTTTTTCCCATAACTTGTCCCGTCTGCCCCAACAATCAAGATTAGTGCATCTGGGTGTTTCTTTTGAATGTACGGTATTGAACGCAAAAAAATATGGTATCCTCTGTAAGGCTCAAGATTCCTGTTAACAAAAAGAACAATTTTATCTTTCCTAGATAAAGTTACATTATCTACAGTCATTGTCATCTTTTCGTTAGGAGTAAATACATCTGTATCTATACCTTCATGGATGACGGTAATCTTTTCTTTTACGAATTCAGGGAAGGTGGATTTCTGAAATTCTGTTGGTGTAATTAGATAATCGCTAGAGATATATTGTGAAAAACCTGGAGCATTGCGGGCAATCAATTTTCTTCTTAAAAATATTTTATCCTCACCCAACATATGATCTTTATCAAAATCAATATCACTATTATAAAGATTGTAATGAAATTCCACATAAGAAAGTAATTTTGAATTTGGCCAAACTTCTTTTAAGAATAGAAGCTCACCCCAACCTGCATGGCCTATAATTAAATCAGGATTTAAGCCTTCATCTTTTAATTTATATGCCAAATCGGCACAGGCCTCAGCTCTTAGAATCTTTGTTTCAAACTCAGTTGCTAACAGATGAATATTCTTAGAAGATTCTTGGTACGGCATATATCTAAAATGCTTTACTCCTTTGGTATCGCTAGGATGCATTGAAAAGGAATGAACATTGTATTTCCCAGCCAATGCAGGGGCAAGATGCTTATACTGCCCTGGGAAATTTTGGTGAACAAATAATATCGTCTTTTTCATCTGTCTAATTATCCATAACCAAATCAATAATATCAAATTTCATCATCATAATTATTGTTCTTTGAATTTTCTGACTCGAAATATCTAATCTACCTGATATTTCTTTTAAAGTTAAAATCTTATCTCCTAAAAGATCTAAAATCTGATTAACTTCACCAATATTCAATGTTAAACCCATATCCTCTGCGTTAGTACGGTTCATGTCCGTTGATACATTTATACTTAGAGAAGTAAAAATATAATGTTCCTTATCTAATGGTTTATCTACATTGCTTTTTATTAAGGAGCTATCTTTAAGGACTGTACTTGGATATGAAGCAAATAGCTTATAAGGATCATAACCTTCCATATAGTTATAAGTACTTTTATCCCTTTTAGTTGATCTTTTCTTATTTAAGTGATCGCGAAGATCACAATATTGAATCATAATCTTATCCCAAGAAAATTCAGTCTCTGCCCTTTTTTTTGCGGATTTGGACATTTTCTTTCTGATACTCTCATTTAAAATTAACTCACTTAAAGAATTAATACATGATTGAATATCTATTGACACGGTTTGGCTAGAATAGGCTAAAAATTGATCATAATTTATAACTTGGGCATAATAATGGTATAGTAAATCTTGGCCGTTCCCTTTATCCAATGTTACAGTAGGCACTGTAAATCCATCCAAACCATTCCTAACCGTGTCCCTATAACCATTCCAATCAGACACTACAGCGGGAATCCCTGCCGCCATTCCCTCAAGTGGTGTTAATCCAAATGTTTCTTGAAAATTATCTACCAAAGATAGAAAAATGTCCGCTGATGCTAAACTTAGATTCTTTAAATCTTGGTCCAAACCGTCGATAAAGTGGCATTTAACATCTGGGCATATCATATCAACTTCCTTTTTCATAATGTCACCAATATAATCATTGGCAAACCAGCCAACTTGTATCAGATGAATACTTCTTCCTTCATCGAGATCCTTAGTAAGTTTCTGTAGAGATTTATACATAGGAAAATGATGGGCTTTTGAGTGAAAAGACAATCTTCCGACAAATATTATAATTATATCGTCTTTAGAAGCGCCTATATTCTCTCTAAATTTATATTTTTCCTCTTCTTTATGATTATAGTCTTCCATGTGAACGCCTAAAGGGATTATGGGAAGCTCTGGTCGTATAAATTTTTTTGCCCCCAAACGATCTCTAAGTATCTCCTCACCGTTTGAAAGGATTATTTCAATACTATCCCTGACGCATCTAGAGGTACAAATTAGAGCATCCCATTCTTTGACGGGCTTTGTATGAATATCGTTAATAAACTCATGAATTCTCTGGGTTAAAGTTGTGTGTGTTATCCCAACGATACTATAGGAATCATGACCAAATTTGGATCTCAGAACTGAATAATTCCCTAATTGCGGATCTCCAATAAAAATTCCACCGAATTCATCTGAAAGTTGAGGAGATGTCCAAGGTATAATTTTAACATCTATAGAATCTTTTTCTTTTATAAAAGGGGTAAATAGATTGACAAAGTTATTCTTTTCATAAGTATTTCTTACCAAGACGCCTGCTTCTTTATAATCCTGCTGAGCAATAGCCCTTAAATAAGATGTACCAGCTGCACGGCGCCCGAAAATTTCTCCACCCTTTGAAAAAAAAGCATCATCATTATACATAATACACCAAGGTGCCCTTTCTATATCTTGCTTTGACGTCATATTCCTGTCCTTATTGTGGAGTTATACTTTTACAAGCCCATCTAGGTGCTCTCTTAATTTACTTTCTGCTAATTCGTCAGAGTTTTTTTCAATCAAACCGAGAACATATAGATCCATGTTATCTGAAGTCCCAGCAACAGTATTAAACCCATGGGCTTTTAAAAGACCCAATAATATTTTAAGAGTAAAACCTACCCTGTGTGCCATGTGATGTTGTCCATTTCTAAGACTTTCTCTGTGCCCAAAAAGTATGTCAATTGCACTTATTGGTCCTGCACGAGATTCGTAAAGAACGCCTAAAAAGTTTCCCTTAATGATCTCTTCTGCTGCCCTCGCCATATCAGGACAAGTAATAAAGATTTCTCCTTCATTATCCAACACTCTGCTAAATTCCTCTAAGGCTATATCAACCTCATGCGCAAACAAATGCTCAATATTATGCGAGGAGTAGATTGCATCATACTCATTATCCTTAATCATTGATAAGTCTGTCATGGTTGTGACGATATCCGGTTTTACCTCTTCATCTATATCGAGACGTGTTTCTTTCCATCCTTCTCCTGCAAATACTTTAGTAGTATTAGTTTTATTTTTTGGTCCGCACCCAATGTGTAATAGCTTTTTCATTTATCTTGCCTTTATTGCTCATTTAAATGTTTAATCTGATAATATAAAGTCTTGTTTATTTAATTTATATTGATTTATTTAAAAAAATCTTTCGACATAATGAAACAGACAAAATTATTGAACTGTTCAATTAATTCGGAAAAGGAAATTAGGAATGTAGCTCAACAGGTAGAGCGCTGGTCTTAATCGGAGTCATGGATTCAAATCGCTCCGCTTCGACCATTAAATTAAATACAAAAATAAAAATTTTTCAAACTATTTTCTTTACTAGTTT
>CETV01078807.1_pt1 | contig 11159 bp, 9 predicted proteins | sample 531451 | NCBI WGS metagenome assembly CETV01 (sample SAMEA2623155, study PRJEB7988) | marine metagenome | isolation source: saline water (ENVO:00002010), including | reverse complement strand
CAAATTTATCATTTCATATGGTTTCTCAGGAAGTCTTTAATATTTCAAAATAACGAAAAGGGAGAAGAAAATGTTTAAAATTTTGAAAAAATTATCCTTAATTTTTGGAATAGTTTTTGTAGTGATGACCGGTAGTGCGAATGCTGAAGTAAGCGCTGAAACAGCTTATATATTCAACACTTTCTCGTTCCTCGTCCATGGTTTCTTAGTCATGTTTATGGCTTTAGGATTTACATGTCTTGAAGCGGGGCTGGTTAGATCAAAAAATACAGCAGCAATTTGTCTTAAGAATATTGGTCTTTATAGTTTAGCGGGTCTTATGTTCTATCTCGCTGGTTATGGCCTTATGTATACCGACGTAAATGGTTATTTCGGCACTATTGGATTAACAAATCCCGAAACCGAGATATCTATCGCAGGGGATGGTACAGGTTACTCCGTGATGTCGGACTGGTTTTTTCAAATGGTTTTCTGTGCCACCGCAATGTCTATCGTGAGCGGAACTATCGCAGAAAGGATCAAACTTCTTCCTTTCTTTATATTCACAATATTATTAACAGGATTAATCTATCCCATTCAAGGTTCATGGGTATGGGGCGGAGGCTGGCTGAGCGAAATGGGTTTCAGTGACTTTGCGGGCTCTACTCTTGTCCATTCCGTCGGCGGTTGGGCTGCTCTAACCGGAGCAATAATTATTGGCCCAAGGCTCGGAAAATATGGTCCTGGAGGAACTGTTAATCCTATGCAGGGAGCAAATTTACCCTTAGCCACTATAGGCACATTTATTTTATGGTTTGGCTGGTTTGGATTTAATGGTGGATCTCAATTAGCTCTAGGAAGCGCTGCGGATGCTACAGCTATCGCAAACATCTATGTTAACACTAATATCGCTGCGTGTGCCGGTTTAGTTGTGGCTATGATAGTTGCAGGATTTCTATACGGTAAGGCAGATCTCTCCCTCGCATTAAATGGTGCATTAGCCGGTTTAGTTGGCATTACTGCTGGTCCAGATGTTGCCACTCCACTTCAAGCTATAGCTATAGGTGGAATAGCAGGAGCATTATGCACTCTAGCAATTCCATTGATTGACAAGGCTAAAATTGACGATGTTGTTGGTGCTATTTCTGTTCACCTGGTGGGAGGAATATGGGGAACTCTAGCAGTTGGTATACCCGTCCTTAATGGAAGTGGCGACTTTTTGGTACAGCTGATTGGTGTTGTAGCAATAGGTCTATTTGTTACTATAGCCAGCGCAGTAGTTTGGTTAACAATGAAATATACTATTGGGTTGAGACCATCTGAAGAAGATGAAATAACCGGATTAGACGTTTCTGAAGTAGGTATGGAAGCTTATCCTGAGTTTAGAAGGTAGTCGTTTAATTTTGCCTCCACAAAAAAACGACGAAACCACCGTGTCGAAAGACACGGTGGTTTTATTTTAGAGCTTCTTCTACAAAGTCTAGTCTGTCTTGCCCAAAAAACATTTCTTCACCTACAAAAATAGTTGGCGCACCAAATGCGCCTTTCTCAACAATTTTTTCGGTATTTGCGATTAGAGAATCTTTAATTTTCTGATCTGATATTCTTTCCATAAATTCGTTAGGATCAAAACCACCTCCTAACAATGTCTCGGCTATCTCCTCAGGTTTATTTAAATCTTTTGGCTCAACCCACATAGCATTAAAAATTGTCTCCAAATATTTGTTAAAATCTCCTTCCATTTGATAAGAGATAGCACCCCTCATTAATGGTAAAGTGTTAACCGGAAAATGAGGGTTGTGCTGGAAAGGAACATTATATCTTTTAGCAAATCTAGGAAGATCTATTCCCATATAAGCCCCTTTTGCAGGAACTGCAGCAGGTGATTGGTTGCCAGTTGCTTTAAAAATTCCTCCCAAGAGAATAGGGTGATATTCAAGAATGGCTCCATTCCTTTCAGCTATTAAAGGTAACTGTGTTGAAGCCAAGTAAACTGTTGGACTTCCAAAATCAAAATAAAATTCAATGGTTTTAGTCATTTCCTAATCTCCAAATTTATAAAAGCTATATACAAATGTATTTGTTACAAATCCCTAACCAAATGGCCTCCGTCTACTACTAGTGTTGAACCGGTAATATAAGATCCCGCTTCGCTGGCTAGAAGAAGAATTGGTCCATCTATCTCATGAATTTTACCAAGCCTACGCATTGGAATCCGTCTTATCATATCATTACTTAAATCTGAATCAACGAAATCACTATTTAGGTTAGTACGAATATAGCCAGGCGCTATCGAATTAACTCTTACTCCATATTTAGCCCATTCCAAAGCCATTTGCCTTGTTAGATGAGATAAACCGGATTTTGAAGCGGCATAGATACCGTTACCTTTTTGTGGGTTATCTCCAGTAATAGAAGAAACATTAATAATTACCCCACCCTTTTTCTTAGCTTCTAATCTTTGATGTAGCCAATTTTTTGACAGTATCCAAGGACCTCTAAGATTAGTGTCCATAACACTATCCCAATCATCAATTTCATGGGAATCTATAGCACCTACCACTGTGACTCCTGAGTTATTTACTAAGATGTCTATATTTCCCAATTTTCCTTTAACTGATTTTAAGCATTCGACTACTGTATTTTCCTTGGTGACATCCATTGAAAATATCTCAACTTTTTGAGATCCGCCTTTTAAATCACTCTTGGTTTCTTCTAATTTTTCTTTACGCCGTGCAGCAAGGGCTAAGTTAGCACCGGCTTCATATAATGTTTTTGCGATTTCTTGACCTAAACCACTTCCTGCTCCCGTAACAAGAGCTGTTTTCCCTTCTAAATTAAATAAATTATCTGGGCTCATTAAAAACTCCTATAGCCGCAGCGGTCATTGCTGACACGCCTGTTTTAAGGGTTGGTTCTGGATCTGGTGCAAATAAGGGAGAATGATTTCCTGGTATAGATATTTCACCTTTTTCTGATTTTTCCCAATCTAAAAGTGATGGTCCGCCTATCCAAAAAAGAAATGTTGGTATTTTTGGTTCAACTCTTCCAAATCTCCCAAAATCTTCTCCACCCATTACTGGAGGAGTTTCAAAGACATTATTTTCACCGATAGAATTCTTAATATGTTTAATTACAATATCTACAAACTCAGGTGTATTATAAAGGGCTGGGGTGAATTCATCTCTTAATTTTAACGTTGGCATTTTGTCTTCAGGAATACCCATTGAAATTGCTTCCCCTCTGATAATTCTTTTAATTTTTGAAATAATTTTTTCTCTAACTTCATCTGTATATGATCTGAGAGTAAGTTGAAGTTTTACCTCATCAGATATTATATTATGCTTAAAACCTCCATGAATTGAGCCAACTGTTACAACAGCAGGATTTAAAGGGTCTATCTCTCTACTAACAATTGTCTGAAGTGCTAGAACTATTTTTGATGCAAGAACTATTGGGTCTTTAGTGGTATGGGGGTAAGCCCCATGGCCCCCCACACCGAAAATAGTTATATCAGCCATATCTACATTAGCCATGGCGTAACCCTTATGGTAAGCAACAGTTCCAGCAGGTAATGTGCTTCCTACATGAAGTGCAAGATTATAATCGGGACGTGGAAATTTTTCAAACAAGCCTTCTTCAAGCATTCTTGCAGATCCCTGTCCTCGTTCTTCAGCAGGTTGAAAAATCACCATCAAAGTTCCAGACCATTTATTTTTGTTTCTAAGTAATTCTTTTGCAGTTCCAATTGCTACAGCCATATGAACATCATGCCCACATGCATGCATTACATAAACTTCGCTTTTATCAGTATAAAGTGATCTAACCTGTGATGCGTATTTCAATCCTGTTTTTTCTTGTACGGGGAGACCATCCATGTCTGCTCTTATCATCAGCACTGGTCCTTTTCCATTTTTATAGATTGAAACTACACCTGTTTTAGCAAAACCTTTCGTAACCGAAAAACCTAACTCTTCCATTTTCTCAGCTAATAAATCTGAAGTTTTATATTCTTGCCAAGATAACTCAGGATTTGCATGTAGGTACTTATAAAGGTCTAGAATTTCATTTCCTACTACAGTTAGAGAAAAAATAGGCACTATAAATATTGCAATAATTATTTTTTTAAGAATCTTCATCTTTAATTATTAATAATTTTTGATTTTATCTTCAACAGCATAGCCCTCAAAGGGTATAAGTATTTGCCTCTTGAATGTGCAAATTACTTTTCCATCTTGGTTAACACCTGTAGTTTTGATAGTAACGATACCTTGTCCCTTTCTCGATGAACTTTCTCTCTTTTCAAGCACTTCGGATGATCCGTATACGGTATCGCCATGAAAAACGGGTGCAGTAAATTTTACTTCGTCCATACCAAGGTTTGCTATAGCTTTCTGACTACAGTCCGACACACTCATGCCTATAAGTAAGGATAAAGTGTAAGGGGAAACGACTAAATTTTGTCCAAATTCAGTCTCCTTTCCGTATTCTGAATCAAAATGAATAGGATGGGTATTTAAAGTCATTAAAGTAAAAAGATGATTGTCATATTCGGTAATAGTTTTTCCTGGTCTATGCTCATAAATATCACCAATTTCAAAATCTTCATAATATCGACCAAAAGTTTCTCTGTATCGATTAGGTCCTATTTCTTTTGAGGATTTGATCATTCAAATATTTCCAATTGCATTATTTAAGCTTCAAAGTTAAGCATTTTTTTTTAATGAACACTACTCCTTCTTCCTGTTTTATTAGGTTCTTTTAGTAATTATTTTGTTGATAGGTGTTTTTTTAAATTAAATATAAGAATCTCTTCTATTTCCTTTTTTTTCTTTTTTGAGAAAAGACGCATATCTCTCCAGAAAGCGAATGACAGGATTTGAAATATAGCTTCTTGCTCTCTTTGGTCTTTGCTTTCAATTTCAGGGAGAATTTTTAAAATATTCATTCTGATTAATTTGTACATAGTAATAGCATTTTTATAAACTTGCTCTGATTGAACTATGTTTATAGCAGTCCAATAATATATATATTTATCCCTAGAATACATGTTGCAAAGAAAAGAAATTAATGATTTCATTCTTTTTTCTAAAGTTTCATTTTCAGATTTTTTTGGAAAATTATTAACGATGTTTTCTTCTGCTTTTTTGCATAAGGCCTCAAGCAAAGCATCTTTGTTTGCAAAATGTCTAAAAATTGTTCTTGCACCTAATTTTGCTTCTTTAGCAATAACATCAATATTTATGTCTTGATTGCCCGCTCTAGCAAGTCTATATATCGTCGATAAAATATGATCTGAGGTATTTTGGCTTCTTAATTTTCTTCCGTCTTTTGTTTTTTTATTCATATCATAAGAATTGGCAGTGTATATGTCATATTGTATTGACAGTAATACTGTCATATAATATATTTATAAAAATTACAAGTTATATTGCGAGAAGAGCTGAAAAAATGAAAATATCGATACCATGGTGGCTTACACTAATTATTGTCATCGAGACCTTGCCAATGTTTATTGGTCCAATGGTTGCGTTAACCAATCCGGGGTTCATGGGAGGGCCGGGCGCGACAGCGATCGGTTTCGCCGCCTATATCTACACTGCCAGAAACATCGCCGTTGGCCTTGCTTTTATCATAGCCTATTTTCTTAAGAACGGACCAATGCTCTTTATACTGATCTTTATTCGACTGATTACCGACCTTATCGATCTACCGACATTTTTGTCTTTCGGACTTGCCACTAATGAGGTTCGTGTCATGGCGATCTTCGTTTTCCTTTACTATATTCCAGCGTTTATTGCTTTGCGCTATCTCTGGAAACAGATGACGTATGAGAAAAGGATCTAGTTTGCAATTGAATTTGGGTATAATGTTTAAGAAAATTTTTTATATTTTTATTTTGCTAATTTTTTTATCTGAAAATATTTTGGCTGAAATTCACAATACTAAAGATGAACCTAATATACTTCCCGGTGTATTAAGAACTCCAGATAGTAGATTTGAGAATCTAATAGATTATCCTTTTGAGCCGAACTATATGATTATTGATGGTTTAAGGATTCATTATCTTGATGAAGGTCCAAAAGATGCTGATCCAATTATCTTGTTTCATGGAGAACCAACTTGGAGTTATTTATTCAGAAAAATGATTCCAGTTTTAACTGAAGCGGGGCACCGAGTAATTGTTCCCGATATGGTTGGATTTGGGAAATCTGATAAATTTATTTCTAAACATGACTACAGTTACAAACATCATATTGATGTGATGAAGGAGCTTGTAATGAGGTTAGACTTAAAAGAAGCTACGCACTTTGGTCAAGATTGGGGCGGATTGGTAGGTTTAAGGGTTGTGGCTGAACTACCTGATCGTTTTGCAAGAGTTGTGGTGTCTAATACTGGAATGGTAGCAAGAGATGGGTTTAGAGGCTGGCTTTTTGAAAACTTTGTTAAGATTCTTGTTTGGTGGCATGGTGCTATAACTTTTGAAGAATTAAAAGCTGCATCAGATGAAGTTTTAACAATAGAGAATCCATCTCCTTTGCAAGGGGCTAGAATGTTCTCAAAATGGATAGCTCATTCTTATTATGCAGAAGATATGGATGTTGTTGGAATAATTGAAAATTTTGGAAGAATTGATCTTACAGATGAAGAGGCAAGAGCTTATGAGGCCCCTTATCCAACAGGAGAATATAAAGCAGGTGCTCATGTGTGGCCTTATCTCATACCAACTCAACTCTCAGAGAACGAGAAATATTGGGTTAAAGTTTACGAGAAATGGGATAAGCCTTTTTTAGTAGCTTTTGGCAGTGAAGAAAGGGTTACCATTAGAATGAAAGATGACTTCTTGAATCGAATACCCAATCCAACTGTAGTAACATTAGAAAGGGCTGGTCATTTTGTTCAGGAAGAAGTAGGTCCTGAACTCGCAGCTTTAATGAATGATTTTATAGCTGGTAAACCTGTAAGAGGATTTAGTAGAAAAAGATAAAATTATAGTATAATGCTTCTGATTCTTTTTGATTGCCCTAGTTTTAAAAATGCTAAATAAAAACCTTAAAATTCTTATTATTTCTATAAGCTTAATAGTTACTGGTTGTGCTTCAAATAAAAATCAGTCGCTTAAGGAGTTGCCTGAGCTTCCTTCAGATTGGGCCACTCCTTATAAAGGCCAAAGCGAATCCACGGGATGGGTATCATCCTTTAATGATCAAAATCTCCCTCAATTAATAAATGAGGCTCTATTAAATAACAGAGATCTAAGATTAGCTGCAGCAAATGTGAAGATAGCGAAAGCTAATGCTGGAGCATCTTTAGCACCAATCCTTCCCTCGATATCTATTGGAGCTTCAAAAAATCAAATCTCTTCAATTTCAGAGATAAATGGAAATGTGGATAGGAATTTTACCTATAGAGAAAGCTTAGTAGCTCAACTTAATTGGGAAATTGATGTCTGGGGACGTCTTTCAACTCGTTCTAAAGCTGCATATATGAACGTTAAATCTGTTTTTGCAGATTATGAAGCAGCAAGATTATCAATAGCAGGTCTTACAGCGCAAGCTTGGTATTTGTTTTCCGAAGCTAAATTGCAAACCGATCTAGCCGAAAGAAATCTTCAAACAAGAATAAGTACTTTGAAAAAAGTTGAGAGCAGATATCAAAAAGGCATTGCTCAAAGCAGAGATTTGAGACTTTCGCGTTCTGAGGCTGAGTCAAGAAAGGCAGAGTTGATACTTAGAAAGCAAACACTCAAGGAAGCAGCGCGTAATCTTGAAATTATAATAGGAAGATATCCAAGCGCCAGCATATTACCGAATGATCTTCCAAATTTACCTCCCAAACCTGAAATAGGCACTCCAAATTACGTCCTTTCTAATAGGCCGGATATCGTTAGTGCTGAAGCACAACTTGAGGCGGCAGGACTAGAAGTGACTGCAACTCGACTGGCATTTTTACCAAACCTGTCTCTAACAGCACAATGGAGTACTTTGGAAAGAAATTGGTCTGATGCTTTTGATCCTGATCGACTAGCTGGGTCTATAATTGGATCATTAACACAATCGATCTTTCAGGGAGGAAGGAGAATAGCCCAAACACAGATTTCTGAGCAACAAATGAAAATCGTTCTGGAAAATTATGCTAAAACTCTACTAAACGCAGCTAGAGAAGTTGAGGATTCTTTGTATTCTGAAGAAATCTTGCTTGAAAGAGAGACAGCCTTATCCAACGCCTTCAACGAAGCAAAGGCGGCAGAAAAATTAACCTTTGATCAATACAACAAGGGAATAGCAACAATTTTTGAGCTTCTTGATGCACAATCAAGAAGATTGTCTTCTGAGAGTCTTTTGATTAATTCTCGACTTTTAAGGATAACTAATCGTATAAAGTTGCATCTGGCAATATCTTCGCCATTATTTGAAGAGAAAAAAGATCAATGAGATTTCTGCTAAGAATTATCTTCAATTCACGTTATACTCCCTTACTAATAATTTTGTTAGGAGTGTTAATTTCTTTTCTAATTTCTTCTTTGAGTCCGAAACCTAAAAAAGGAATTGAAATCCCTAAACCTACTCCTGTATTCTTTGAAAGAGTTAACCAACAAGACTTTAACCTAAAAGTTCTGACTAACGGGGAAGTAAGGTCGGTAACAGAAATAAATGTTATTCCTCAGGTAAACGGACAAATCATTCTTGTAGCAGATGAATTTATTGACGGGGGAAATTTTAAGAAGGGGCAACCTCTTGTCTGGATTGATGACCGTGATTACAAATTAGGGGTTATTTCCTCGGAATCACGTGTAGCACAAGCAAAAAAAATGCTTGAAAGAGAAATTGCTGAAAGCGAATTAGCCAAAAAAGATTGGGAGGAACTTGGGCAAGGAGAAGCTAGCCCACTAACCTTAAGAATTCCTCAACTTGAAGAAGCCAAAGCAACTTTGAACGGTGCAGAAGCGGATTTAGAGAGAGCAAAACTTAATTTAGAAAGAACAGTTATTTCTCTACCTTTTAACGGTATAATAAAAAGGAAAAATGCCGGAATAGGGCAATATGTAAATGCTGGTTCAGTGTTAGCTTCAGCATTTTCTACCGAAAAAGTTCTTATCCCCTTGCCTCTTACAGATACCGAATTGTCCTATCTCGGTCTGCCTCTAGGATATGAGGCAAAAAGTTTCTTTTTGGGTCCAAAAGTCATCTTTAGATCTTTTGTTTCCGGCAAAAATATTGAGTGGGAAGGAAGAATCACTCGAACGTCTGGATCCATAGATAGTCAAACAAGACTCGTTTATGGTTATGCTGAAGTCTTATATCCTTATGAAGAAGATCCTCCCCTGGCAATAGGGACATATGTGGATGCCGAGATTGAAGGAAAAAAAATTAGGGAAGGATTTATTCTTCCCAATTCATCTTTAAAAAATGACAACACGATTTATGTCATTGATGCAAATGACAGATTGAAAATTAAAAAAATAGAGGTTGTCGGAACAGATGGGGATAATATTATAGTAAAAGGAGAAATAAACCTTAACGAGAGGATTATTATTTCTACCTTGAATTCGGGATATGAGGGAATGCAACTTACACCAATGATGCTAGAAAAAAATGAGAAAGAATAAATCTTATGTATAAAATGATTTCCTGGTGGGCAAGGAACCCCAAAGCAGCAAATCTGTTGATGGTTAGTATTATTATTATTGGAATCGCAACCTTTGCAAGAGTCGAACAAGAAGTTTTTCCAAAAATTAGCCCCCCTGTTGTATCCATTCACTATGCCTGGCCAGGAGCATCACCTAGAGAAATCGAAGATCAAATTTTGGTTAGAGTTGAAGAATCTTTAAGAGATATAGAGGGAGTCGATAAAATAAGTGGTTTTGCCCGAGAAAACTTTGGAGGAATTTATGTACAAGCATTTACGGGTAACAATCTTGATTATCTATTACAGGAAGTGAAGAGAGAGGTTGATGCTATCGTCTCACTGCCTAACGATGTAGAGCCTCCAGTGGTCAGTGATGCATCATTTGATTTTCCGCTTGTGATGGTAGCAATTTACGGGGATGTTCCAGAAAAATTATTAACAAGAACCGCTCAATCTTTACGTGATGAAGCTTCCCTTCTTGAGCATGTTGATGTCGTTAATGTTCTTGGTAATAGGAAAGAGGAAATTTCTATTGAATTATCTGAAACTGCCATGCGCAGATATGGATTAACTTTTGATCAAGTAGCTATCGCTATCAGGAAGTCCTCAATCAATTTTTCTTCTGGCAGTATTAAAGGGGAAAATGGAACCCTCCAACTAAGCACTAGAAACCTAGGAGATAATTTAGAGGATTTTAACGAAATTATAATTCGTCAGACAACAGATGGAGGAAAAATAAGAATATCGGATGTTGCAACAGTTATTGATGGCTTTGAGGATAAAGACAGAAAAGATTACTACATAGACGTTGAAACAGGAATAAGTGTTCCAGTTCATGGAATAATGGTTATGTCCACAGACAATATGAACGTCGTTAAAACATCAAAAGCTATAAGAGATTGGATACCGGGAGCACAATCAAGATTACCTGAGGGAATTAACTTACTTTTGTGGACAGACATGTCTGACTTATACAAAGGAAGGATGTCTCTAATATTGAAGGCAGCTTATGGTGGTCTTATTCTAGTTTTTTTCATTCTTGTGGCTTTTCTAAGACCGCAAGTAGCTATTTGGTGCTCGGTGGGAATCGGAACAGCCTTTACAGGCGCATTAATATTTATGCCAGCTTTTGATATTTCCTTAAACGTAATTTCTCTTTTTGCCTTTTTGTTAGTTATTGGAATCATTGTCGATGACGCCGTAATAGTGGGAGAGAATATACATCTAGAGCATGAGAGAGGACGAAGAGGAACGGATGCTGCAATCACAGGTGCATATCTAGTTGCAAAACCTGTCTTTTTTGCCGTTATCACAACTATGATAGCATTTCTTCCTTGGTTATTTCTTACTGGATGGCAAGTACAATTCGTTAGGAATATCTCACTCATTGTCTTGTTTGCCCTTTCCTTTTCTTTAATCGAAGCGTTTTTTATTTTACCCGCACATCTTTCAAACCTAAAACCCTACAAGGCAAAGAACCGACTTTCAAAATTACAAAAAAAATTAGCAGACGGCATAGTAAATTTTGGAAAAAAAAGATATATGCCTAT
>CETV01080746.1_pt1 | contig 11181 bp, 10 predicted proteins | sample 531451 | NCBI WGS metagenome assembly CETV01 (sample SAMEA2623155, study PRJEB7988) | marine metagenome | isolation source: saline water (ENVO:00002010), including | reverse complement strand
TATTAATTATTAATTATAGTTATTTTCAAGAAAAATACTGCACAATTATATAAAAAATCTTAAAATATTTTTAGAATCATTCCGATATGCTAAGAGGTAAGAAAATAAATGAAATTTTTTTTTAAAAACTCTATTGTAATATTAGCTTTTGTTATTTCTTTCTCACCTTACTCTTGGTCACAGTCACCAGAATCTATTATTGATGAGGTTGAAAAGCTTTATCAAGGTAATTCAAGTAGAGTAAAGATAACAATGAAGATTGTTACAGAAGATTATGAAAGATCCCTCTCTTTAGAAGGCATAACTGTCGGTGATGATCTTGCGAATTTTCGAATTCTATCACCAAAGAAAGATCGTGGTGTAGCAACTTTGATGAGATTTAAAGAAATGTGGAATTTTCTTCCAAAAATTGATCGCGTTATAAAAGTCCCACCTTCCATGATGATGAGTTCGTGGATGGGTAGTGATTTCACAAATGATGACCTTGTAAAACAAACTCATCTTTCAGAAGAGTATGATCTTACTCTATCTGAGAAAGAAGACAGTTACATAATAACTTTAATTCCTAGGGTTTCGACAGTTACTGTTTGGGGGAAAATTCAATATCATATATTGAAAGAGCCTTTAATGCCGACTAAGCAAATATTTTATGATGAAAAAGGAGTTGCTATTCGTCAGTTGGATTTTATGGATCCTAAAATTTTTGATGGGAAACTATTACCCTCTAGGCTTGTTATGGTTCCGCTAAATAAAGAGGATCATAAAACTATCATAATCTATGATTCAATTTCTTTTGATCCTGATGATATTTCTGAAGACATGTTTACCCTCAGATATCTTAAAAGGAGATTTTAGTGCTTTTACTACGCATGGCTTTTAGGAATCTTTTTCGTCAATACAGAAGAACAATACTTACAGCATTATCAATTGGTGGAGGCTATATCGTTTTTGTTTTAAGTGTCTCTCTTGTTGAGGGTAGTTACGGCAATGTTATCGATATATTCACAAAAGATAGTGTAGGGCATATACAAATACATCGTAAAAGTTATAGAGAAAAACCTAAGACATATTTAACGATAGATAATAGAAAAGAATTAGAAGAGTTATTTCATAAAGAATCTAAAATTATTAGCTTTGCGCCAAGAGTTCTATCCATGGCTCTAGCATATGGAAAAGAGAAATCTACTCCTGTAAAGGTTCTTGGAATTGATCCAAATCTTGAATCAGGTGTAACTAGAATTAAAGAGAAAATTTTTAGTGGAGATTATTTTGACAGCATTCCCAATGCTGATGGTTACTACAAAGCCATGATTGGCTCTTCTATTGCTAAGTCATTAAAAATTAATATTGGCGATGAACTAATTTTAATTGGCCAAGGAGCAGAAGGGTCAATTGCTAATGATATTTTTATCGTAAGTTCAATTGTTGGAAATGAAGATTCTTTTGATAGAATGACCGTTTACCTACCTTTAATTGCATCACAAAGTTTTTTATCTTTATCCGATGAGGTTCATCAATATGCTCTCTTAGTAAATACTCCGAAGAGAAATGTAGAGATTGCGGATGAATTACAAGAAACTCTTTCCAATTTAGAGGTTGCGCCCTGGCAAAGAATTGAAACTACTTTTTATCAAACGATGCAGGCAGATAAGAAAGGAAATAATTATACTCTTGTATTAATTGTGTTCCTTGTTTTTGTGGGGGTGTTAAATACTATTTTAATGTCAGTGCTTGAAAGAACAAAGGAATTTGGCGTAATTCGGGCAATAGGTTGTAGACCTTCAAAATTAATACTTCTCATAAATCTTGAAACCATGTTTCTTACTTTCTTAAGTATTTCCCTTTCTCTCGTTATAGTTATTCCTATGATCTACTGGTTTGCTAACACTGGGTTTTTACTTTCAGAACCTATTGATATGGGTGGTGTGATGTTTCAACATATGAGGGGAGAATTTTCATTATATGTATTTTTAAAACCTATGATAATTATCTTTATAACTTCAATGTTAGTAAGCCTTCCTCCAGGTTTTCGTGCTGCTAGAATGACACCTAAGAATGCAATGGATATTAATTAAATGTTAATGATTAGACAGGCTTGGAGAAATATATTTAGGAATATCCGTAGAACGGTATTGACTTGTACCTTAATTGCAAGCTCGTTAATCGTTATAATTTTAGTTGATACTTTAATCAATTCAATGACCGGGTTAATGGTTAAAGGAATTACTGAAACTATAGAAGGTGAAGCCCAAATTTATCATTCGGGCTTTAGAGATCAATATGATCCAGAATTATATATAAGCGATCCCAAATCCATTATTTCAAAATTAGATTCTGATGATGAGATAAAGACATATGCATCAAGAGTAATAGTCCCATCAATGATCGGCTCTAGCTACAACTCAGATGGAGTTGTGCTCTATGGAGTTGATGCAGAAAAAGAATCAAACACCAGCAGATTACAATCAGCAATTATTGAAGGCGATTATTTAAGTGGCTCTGATAGGGAGTTATTACTTGGACGACTTATTGCTGAAAAATTAGAAGTAGGTATTGGAGATAGAATTGTCATAACATCTTCAGAAATAAATACTAATCAAATGATTCAAGAGTTATTTAGAGTATCAGGAATTGTCCAATTTGGCCCAAAAGAGTTAGATGAAGGTTTTGCTTTTATAAATCTTTCTACCGCACAAAGAATATTTAATATTGGAGAAGGGGTTCATCAAATAGCTATAAGATTTAATAATCCGGAATTAGCCAATTCGCCAGATTTAGACATTTATAAAACCTTACCGTCAGATACTTTAGAGGTAAAAGGTTGGTTAGCTTTACAACCTGGATTGGGGGCTATGCTTGAAATGACTGGCTTATCAACACTTATAATGGGCACAATTCTTTTTATACTTGCTTCTTTAGGTGTTGTTAATTCGATATTTATGTCAATTTATGAACGAACTTATGAACTTGCGGTAAGCAAGGCAATTGGCACGCGTCCATCAGGAATTGCATCTTTGGTTTTACTTGAAGGGTTATTTCTTGCTTTAATAAGTTGTTTTTTTGGTATCATAATAACTTTTATTTTAGGGATTTTTCTTCAAGAAAGTGGATTATCTTTAGGGGTAATGGAATTTTCAGGAGTTGCCTTTCCAGATAACATACCTGTTAAACTAACATTAGACCAATATGTTAATTTCCCTTTTTATGTTGTTTTATTAACTTTAGTAGCTGCAATTTACCCAGCAATTTTTGCCGCCCGCATTGTACCAGCGCAAGCTGTTCAAAAGGCTTTATAGGAGAAAGTTCGTATGTCTATGGTTATTGAAATTGAAAATCTTACTCGCAAATATGGTAAGGGCATAGGAGAAGTTGTGGCAATAAATGAGATCTCCCTGAATATTGAGTACGGCGAATTTACAGCAATTATTGGTCCTTCAGGTTCTGGTAAATCAACTTTACTTAATTTAATCGGGGGTTTGGATAAGTCCGATTCTGGTAGTGTCCTTCTGGCTGGAAGGGATATAGCAAAAATGTCTGGCTCGCAGATGTCAGATTTCAGAAGAGATCGTATTGGGTTTATTTTTCAGGCGTATAACCTGATTCCGGTTCTCTCAGCAGAGGAAAATATTGAATACATAATGCTTTTACAAGGTATTCCTTCGGTTAAACGTAAGGAACGAGTCCAAGAAATGCTTTTTCTCGTTGGTTTGGAAGGATTAGGACATAGGAGACCTTCCGAACTATCTGGGGGTCAACAACAAAGAGTCGCTGTTGCCAGAGCAATGGCCTCCAAACCTGAAATTATCCTCGCTGACGAACCTACTGCGAATTTGGACTCTAAAACTGGAATGGCTCTACTGGATATGATGAGACAACTAAACGAGGATCAGGGTGTAACCTTTGTTTTTTCCACACATGATGAGATGATTATGAAACGGGCACGCAGATTAATCCATCTTCGCGATGGTTTGGTTGCACTTGATGAAAGAAATAGTAATGCCACGCCTTAGCTTGGTATTGATAATGCTAATCTTATCATCAGAAGCTTATTGTGCTGAATTTTCTGGTTATTTAAAAACTTATGCAGTTATGCAAAAAGAAAAAGACCTTGATGTTATAGAGGTTCCCAAAATGGATCTCTTGCAGACTACCCTACGCCTAAAACTTGAATCCAAGGGTGAAAGATCAGCATGGGAAGTTCACTATGAACTCAATACAGTAAATAGCTCAAGAAGATTGTCCTCATACGTCCTACCAGGATCATCGGATGAAAGACTACCTGTAAAGAGAACATATCGATACAATGACTTAAATCGTGAAATTTCGAAAGACGATCAGTATTCTCTTCAACAGAACCTGGATCGTTTAAACATTCAGTTTCAACTCGACTCTGGAGACCTAACTTTGGGTCGTCAAGCAATATCCTTAGGAACTTCGCGGTTTGTAAATCCAATGGATGTGTTTTTACCTTTTGATTTACGAGCATTGAACACAGAGTACAGGCCCGGTATTGATGCCATACGATTTCAAAAACCATTGGGAAATCTTGGAGAATTGGATATTGGATGGGTTTTTGGAAGAGATGGAGAATGGCAAAATTCAGCTGCTTACGCCAAGATTTCCAGCCGTTTACGTGGTCAGGATTTTCAGATTACCTTTGTGAATACCGAGTCACTCTTACTGGTGGGCGCTGGAATCCAAGGAGCAATTGGCAATAGTGGATACTGGTTAGAGGTTGCTAATGTCTCAGGTGATGATGACTATACGAGAATTTCTATTGGTCTTGATCATGCTTTAACAGACAATATTTATTTTATGACTGAGTACCATTACAATGGTATTGGAACGACTTCTCCACAGAAATATTTTGAACAATACGAACGAGATGCGTACCAACAACACGGGGTTTTTCTTTTAGGGGAACAATATCTTGCCAGCAGTTTGAATGTGCAAGTCTCGCCAGTAACTGCCACAGGTCTACAAATGCTTTATAATCTTGACGATCGTTCGGCGTTTGTAGCATTAAGCGTTGAACGTCATCTGACCGATGATTTGTATCTAGATCTTGGGATTTACAGGTTTTTAGGTGATGAAAAGTTAGTATTTTCTGAAAAAAATGTGGCTGTCCCAACATCAGAATATGGTTTAAATCCTGACATGGCATACATAAGTCTTAGATATTATTTTTAATATTTCCAAGGAAAGTATTTACTAAAGTTTAATTTTGTCTTTAAATCTGATACAAACTCTTAATACTTAAGGTTAGGAAGAAGAATGAGCGAGAGAATTAAAGAAAAAGAAGAAAATTTAGAACCGGGAGAGGCCCGATCTCCATATACAAGTTACACTGAATATTTAGGAGAAGACTCAAAAAAATTACCAGATTTTATGATGGAAGAAAACTATGAGTTTCTTGGTTCTGAAGATATTTCAATAGAAAGATACACTTCCAAAGAGTTCTTCAAAAAAGAAGCGGAATGCATGTGGACCAGAGTCTGGCAATTTGCTTGTAGAGTGGAAGATATTCCTGAGGTAGGTGATAGCCTAGTTTATGATATTCTTGATTACTCTTTCCTAATCGTAAGATCTGAAGAAAATAAGATTCAAGCTTTTTATAACTCATGCCTTCATAGAGGAAGAAAATTAAAAACAGAAAGAGGTATTAGTAAAGATCTCGAATGCCCATTCCACGGATATTGCTGGAATCTTGATGGTACATTGAAACACACACCGGCTGCATGGGATTTTCCTCATGTCAAAGCAGAAGAGTGGAGTCTTCCGGAAGTAAGAGTTGAGCTTTGGCAGGGTTTTGTTTTTATTAATATGGATGATAATGCGGTTTCTCTTGAGGAATATTTAGCCCCATTACCCGAACATCATGAAAGATGGAATTTAGCGGATTGTAAAAAAGTTATTCATGTTTCTAAGGTAGTCCCAGGAAATTGGAAAACTGTTCAAGAGGCTTTTATGGAAGCTTTTCATGCTACAAAAATTCATCCTGAGATACTTCCTTTCCAAGCTGATGAAAACGCAAGATATGATATTTATGGCGATCATATGAATAGAAACCTAGCTCTTGTTGGTAAGCCCGGACCACATTGTTGGCCAGTTACTGAGCAAGAAATACTAGATACAATCTCTTATGGTTCTGGGAGAGTTTTTGATGAAAATAAGACTGTAGTTCCAGAAGGAGAAGAAGCAAGAAAAGTAGCAGCAGAAGCTGCTAGAAAAGCTTATAGTACAGCTGATGGACATGATTACTCAGATAAATCCGACGCGGAAATGCTCGATGCTTTAGTCTATAATGTTTTTCCAAATTTTTCACCTTGGGGTGGATTTCCTAGAAATCTTATTTATAGGTTTAGGCCAAATGGTACTAGAGAAGATTCAGCTATTATGGAAGCTTTCTTTCTTCAAAGAAATCATAAAGACCCTGAAAAACAAGAACCTTACGAACCTATCCCAATTCACTACCTTAGCGAAGATGAGAATTGGGATGATGCTGAAGAGTTAATAGGAATTGGAGTTATTTTTGATCAGGATATGTCAAATATACCGGAAGTTGAAAGAGGAATGAGAGCCTCGAAAAAAGGCACAGTGACTTATGCAAACTATCAAGAAAGCCGCATCCGTCATTACCATCAGACAATAGATAAATATATTTCTAAAGGACCTTTTAAGCCTTAATTAAGATAATAAGTTCTAATGATTCCACCAAGCTAAGTCGGAGAAAGCTCTCATGTCTATTTCATGAGTCCAGCTTGATCTGTGTTGTTGTGATAAATGGTAATATGTTTCAGCAATTTTCTCAGGCAAGAGCAATCCATCATGTTCCATACCTTTTGTTTCTCTCAATTGTTTATATATTTTAGGACCTAACATTTTTCCTAAAGTATCTGGAGCATCGACTGCCCCGTCAATAACAATATGGGCAACATGAATCCCTTTGGAAGAAAATTCTGCACTTAATGATTGGCATAACATTCTCCTTCCTCCCATTGCAGATGTATGAGAATGTTGATTTTTGTTTCCTCTGACGGCTGCTGTTGCGGAAGTCACTAGAATGGTGCCCTTGCTTCTTTCTTCCATGATAGGACATAAAACCTTTGCGGTTCTAAAAAGGCCAAAATTCGCTATTCTCCAACCCCATTCAAATTCCTTATAAGTGGTTTCATTTAGAAGCTTCATACCGGTTTGAGCGCCTAAATTATATACAACGACTTCTATAGGACCTATATCGTTCTCTATTGAGGTTATAAGATTCTCAATAACATCATCTTCAATTGCATTGATTAGAAACCCTGTTGCCGAACCATCATCGTCTTCTATAATTTTAACCAGGCGATCTAAACCACCTTGGTCTGTTCTTCGGCATAAACATGAATGATATCCCTCTTTAGCAAATTTTATCGCAACAGTGCCTCCTATGCCGGCACCTGCTCCAAGAACTAAACATACTGGCTTCATATTATATTTATCCCTTCTCAATAGTTGCATAATCTAAAAATCTTTACTAAGAAGAGTTTTAGAGGCATGCTTTTGTTCTATATATAGAGGTAATTATGCATAAAAGAAAATTTAAACCTTTTGGAGAGGTAAGCGCACTGACATTGGGGGGTGGCGGTTTAGGTCAAGTTTGGGGAGAGACAACTCGAGAAGAAGCTGTCCGAACTGTTCACTTGGCTCTTGAAGCAGGTATCAACCATTACGATGTTGCTCCAATGTATGGAAAAGGAGAAGCGGAGAGAGTTATAGGACAAGCTTTTGAAGGAAAGGAGTTGGATAACATATTTATCACTACAAAATGTGTACTTGGTACTTTGCCTTATGAAGATGTTTACCCAAGTTTAAGTAAATCTTTAGAACGAAGTCTCAAGACTATGAATATGAAAAAGGTAAATCTTTTTCTGTTGCATTCTCAATTGATAGAAGATGATTTTAAGCTTTCCAACTACAATGAAATGAAAGAGAGTAACACAACATCATTAAGCTGTTATTTTAATGCAGTAATTCCTGCTTTTGAAAAACTGAAACAAGAGGGAAAAATTGATCACTGGGGTATAGGAGGAATGGGTCAAAATGAAGCTTTGTTACAGGCTATTAATTCTGAAACTCCACCTGAAGCAATTCAGTGCGTGGTGAATCCTTTGAATTCAGCTGGTGCGATTGGTTTTATCGATAATAATTTTGATGCGAATAGAATTTTAAAAGAAAGTCAAAACAAAGATATACCTATCTTAGCGATTAGAGCAGTGCAAGCGGGTGCTCTAACTGCTAAAATGGATAGGAATCCTGATCCCTCAGGATTTGATAAAAAAGATTTCGATGACTACGAACGTGCCATTCCTTTCAGAAAATTATCAAAAGAGATGGGCCAGTCTCCTGCCATTTTAGCCCATAGGTATGCTTTGAGTATCCCCAAAATAAGCTCAGTTATCCTGGGTGTTAAAAATAGATCTGAGTTAAAGGATTGTATTGATGCCGAAATAAAAGGAAGCCTGAAATTGGAGGAGATTAAGACATTAGAGAGTCTTTTTAAGTCTTAATAAAGTTAAGAAATTTCCATGAGATTTTTTTCATTTTTATTCATAATTTTAACATTTAATATCTCCGTTTTTGCCGAAGAAAGGTTCACAAATACTGACGGAAAATCAAACAATAAGTCCCTTAGCGAAATAATCAGATGGAGCTCAGAAAGAAACAGACCAGATCCTGAATATATCGAAGTTAAAAATAGGCATGACTCCAAGATTTTTAATACAGATGAGCCTTACGCATTCTGGATAGGGCACGCCAGTTTCCTAGTTTTTAATGGAGATATAACAATATTATTTGATCCCATCTTCTCGGAAAGAGCCTCTCCATTTAAATTGTTTGGACCAAAGAGGTTGATCAAGCCAGCTATTGAAATTTCGAATTTACCTAATATTGATTTGGTGGTGATTAGTCACAATCATTATGATCATTTAGATATCCAAAGTTTGAAAGATCTTCAAAATAGATTCCCTGATATTGTAATTCTTATACCGAAGGGAGATAGCCAACTACTAGAAAAATATAATATAAAAAAGGCTAAAGAGTTTCTTTGGTGGGATAATTATAAAATAAAAGACAGTACTATTACCTTTACACCTGCACAGCATTGGTCGGCAAGGGGGCTAGCTGATAGAAATAAGAGCTTATGGGGTAGTTGGTATGTAAGTTATATGGGAAGGAACATTTTTCATGCCGGGGATACGGGTTATTCTAACGACTTTAAAGAAATTAGGAAAAGGTTGGGAAAAGTAGATTTTGCAATGATACCTATCGGAGCATATTCACCGAATTGGTTTATGAATTATTCTCATGTAACTCCCGAACAGGCCGTAGAAATAGCAGTTGATTTAAATGCCAAAGAAAGTGTCGCCATGCACTGGGGTACATTCATCTTATCAGACGAACCCGTACTAGAACCCAAAGAAAGGCTTAAGGTAGCAGCAAAAGACAAAGATATAAATTTTTATACAACCTCTCCAGGAACTTTATTAAGAATAAAATAATTAGTAATCAGTAATTGATATTTTTTCTCTATTGCTGACAAGACGTATGTCATTATGAGAGACGAGATTATTTAATTCTTTTTCGTCTATTTCTAGCAGTAATTTTATCATACCTACCTCATTTGTTGTCTCTTCTACAACCCTGTCTAATGAATAAAGTTTAGACCTAATTTTTCCTTGATCAGGTTCTAACTCTATCCATTGTCTCATAATATTTTTTTGTCTATGAAAGTGGATTGAACTGACAAGTTCATTTATACCTTGATTTCTTAAAGCTGATATCAAGACTTCATAATTAGACTTCTTCGCTAAATTACGTTTTACATTTAGCTCAATCTTGTCGCATTTATTGTGAACTCTTATTTGAGGTATGCTAGATAAACCCAACTCTTCGAGAATTTTTAAGACTTGTTCAGATTTAAAAAGAAAGTCGGGATCAGAAATATCTATAACATGGATTAACATGTCTGCTGCTTTCAATTCATCTAATGTAGCTTTGAATGATTCAATTAATTGTGTAGGTAAATTTGAGATAAACCCTACTGTATCAGAGAAAAGAATATCATCTAGACCTAAAATGGAATTTTTTCTGGTAATTGAATCTAGAGTGGCAAAAAGCTTATCGTCAGCATATAGCTGACTCTGAGTTAATAAATTAAAGAGGGTAGTTTTCCCTGCATTCGTATACCCAATTAGAGCTACTAAGGTTTGACTACTTTTCTTTCTTGAATATCGGTTAACCGCCCTTTGTTTGTGAGTTTTATCTAGCCTTTTCTTTATACTCTTAATCCTATGATTTAGGAGTCTCCTGTCGGTCTCTAATTGAGTTTCCCCTGGACCCCTTAGACCTATTCCACCTTTTTGCCTTTCCAAATGACTCCATCCTCTAACAAGTCGGGTTGATAGATGAGATAACTGGGCTAACTCAACTTGCAATTTTCCTACATGGCTAGAGGCTCGAACAGAAAATATATCTAAGATTAATCCAGTTCTATCTAAAACTCTTTTCTGAAAGATATTTTCTAAGTTCCTTTCCTGAGAGGGAGATAAGTCGTGATTAAAAATTACCAGGTCTGAATGTGTTTCTTCTGCAAGAATCTTAATTCTTTCCACCTTTCCTTTACTTATAAATAATCCTGAAGTTGGTTTAGCTTGCTTAAAAATCTCTTCGTGAGATATATTGGCGCCCGAGGAAAGAACCAACCCTTTAAATTCTGCAAAAGCATCCATAGAAGAAAATGCTTCTCTTTTTTTGGGAAAATCAACCTGTATAATTATAGCTCTATGATCAAAAGATTCTTTTATTTCTAATATATCTTTCATCTCAACATATTATCTTTCTAAAGGTTTCGATATCACAGACTGCTTTCATTTATTCCCAATTAATAACCATCCTACCCCTAGTTCCACCTGCATCAAGTCTCTTATGTGCTTCAGAGGCATTTTCCGGTGTTACAGTATCAGCAACTCTTAATGTAATTAAACCGTCTTCAACTTGTTGGCGAATTTTATCTAGCTTTTCAAAATCACAATTGTAATCTCTAACCCATGTCGTTGAAAATTTGATATCTCTTTGTGGATCCCCTTTAAATCCCCTTATAGAGGTAAAAGATCCACCATCTTTTACAGCCCCAATAGCTAA
>CETV01106239.1_pt1 | contig 11231 bp, 7 predicted proteins | sample 531451 | NCBI WGS metagenome assembly CETV01 (sample SAMEA2623155, study PRJEB7988) | marine metagenome | isolation source: saline water (ENVO:00002010), including | reverse complement strand
CGGATGCTGTCGGCAGACAGGTCCGAGGGCGGGTCCATGGCGATCAGGCACAGCAGCTGAAGCAGGTGATTCTGGATCATATCGCGAATCTGGCCAGCTTTGTCGAAATAGCCCCACCGTCCCTCGATTCCAACGCTCTCGGCCACCGTGATCTCCACGTGGGAAATGTGGTTCTGGTCCCACTGGGAGGCAAACAGGTTGTTGGCAAAACGCAGAGCGATCAGGTTCTGGACCGTTTCCTTACCCAGGTAATGATCAATCCGGAACAGCTGGTTCTCGTTGTAGACCTCGCCAAGCTCATCGTTGATCACCTTCGACGACTCCAGGTCGTGACCGATCGGCTTCTCGACCACTACCCGCGTCTTCTCGGTGCAGCAACTGGCGGCCCGCAGATTTCGGGCTATGACGCCATACATGGACGGCGGGGTGGCCATATAAACAATAAGCTCATTATTGGCATCATCACGCCACTCGTTGAGCACACCAAAAGCGTCGGGTTCGTTAAAATCCAGAATCTGGTAATCGACCCGCTTAAGGAAGGATTCGGCCAGTCCAGCATCGAACTCTTCCGACTTTACGTACTGCTTCAGCTTGTCAAACAACTGCTGGCGCACGGTCTCGGTATCGGCATCTGAGCGGGCAATGGCCAGAACCCGGCTCCCCTCCGCCAAGAGGTTGGCGCGCTCAAGCTGGTACAGCGCCGGAAACAGTTTTCGCTGGGCAAGGTCACCCAAGGCTCCGAAGAGCATCAGGTCACAACGGGTATTGATCTTGTTGACCATTGGTTCCTTCTCTCTGGTGGGCAGTCCGTCGCAAAAACTCGACGACAGAACTCAATGTAGTAATTTTAACCAAATAATGACATCCAAAAATCGTTTTTCCAAGAAAAAACTGCGTTTTGTGATACTTTTACTACCCCAAAACCGGTAAAAAAGCGGTATAATCACCGCGTTTTCAAGACAACGACCGCCCATGATTCAGGGAGTACCATTGATGGCCGCGAACCAGGCGCACCGTGACGACAATCTGCTTGAGGACATCCAGTCCAGGCTGGAGACCCTTAACAAATCCGAGCGGAAAGTGGCCGAGGCCATTCTCCGTGACCCAAGCGCGGCCACCCGTTACAGCATAGCTGCCCTGGCGAGAGCCGCCGACGTCAGCGAACCCACCGTTAACCGTTTCTGCCGGGGTTTCTCGGCAACAGGTTTCCCGGATTTCAAGATTCGCCTCGCCCAGAGTATCGCTACCGGCACCCCCTATATCGGCCAGAACGTGGAGCCCGACGACACCGTTGCCGAATTCGCCGACAAGATCATGCTCAGTACCATTGCCAGCCTGGACAAGGCTCGGCAAGCGCTCGACCCGAAAGCCCTGGCAACGGCCATCGATTACCTGATCCAGGCCAAACAGATCAATTTCTTTGGCATGGGCGGATCTGCTGCTGTGGCTATGGATGCCCAGCACAAGTTCTTCCGCTTCAATATCCCGGTCATGTCCTACGACGACGCCCTGATGCAGCGCATGGTGGCGGCCGGGGCAAACGTGGGCGATGTTATCGTGCTCATTTCCTACACGGGCCGCACCCGGGAAACCGTGGATATCGCGCAACTTGCGCGGGCCAACGGTGCTACGGTGATCGGTATCACCAACCCCGATTCCCCCCTGGCGGAAAGCTGCACGGTGGTGCTGGGCGTCACCGCGCCGGAGGACACTGAGGTCTATATGCCAATGTCCTCTCGCATCATTCATCTGAGCGTTATCGACATTCTTGCAACCGGCGTAACCCTCAAACGCGGCGCGGATTTCCTCGGGCACCTCAAGAAGATCAAGGAAAGCCTCAAGCCCACCCGCTTCCCACCGACCTGAGCCTCAGTGCCACAATAGAAGAGGTCAGCAGATACAAGAAAGCCCGGGCATTCGCACCGGGCTTTTCGTTGATCGCGGGGCGCCATTCGGCGCCTTTTTCATGAGGCGGGTATCAGGGTCTCTCGACCTCCGCCCGGTTTCGAAGGAACTGCTGGTACGCGGCGTATTCCCTCTGGCCTTCGAGAGATGCCAGGAATTCCCGAAGCTGGTTCAGTTCGGTACCATCTTCCGAGACCTGCCCGTCCGTGACCTCGTCCAGCGCGATCACCGCGGCAGAATTGGCCATCACAGCCTTGCCAAACCGGGCGCCATCCGCCGGGCGCGGCAAAGAAAACACCTGCTGGAGAATGGCGGGACCTGCCTCGGAGGCGTTCCGTGCCAGCCCTTCATAGCTGGACCACTCACCAATACCCTCGGGGCTCTGACCTGACTCAAGGTCAGCGATAATCGCGTCAGCCCTTTCAGAAAGAGCTTCCCGCGTCTTGCGCTGCTCCAGCGTCGTCCGGATCTGATCGCGAACCTGATCCAGGGGCAGCTGCTCGGCTTCATGATACTTATTCACCCGGGCAACGACAGACACGTTGTCACCCACATCGATCAACTCGGTGTTGTAACCCGCGTCCAGAACATCTTCGGAAAACAACTGTCGTACCAGACCGGCGTGGTCAAACGGCGCCTGACCACCGTCACGGGTAACGCCGCTGGCCTCCCGCACCTCAAGCCCGAGCTCTTCGGCAGGGCCGGCCAGATCATCGGCGGCATACGCAGAGTCGGCAAGCTCTGCCCGGACTTCAGCAAACTGCTCACGAGCCTTTTCACGGGCCAGCTCACGACGAAGCTGGTCTTCCATTTCATCCAGAGACGGCACTTCTGACTCCCTGACATCCTCGAGGCGAATAAGATGAACCCCGAACGATGTCCGAACCGGCTCGGAAACTTCGCCTTCCTCAAGGGCAAACAGGGCTTCTTCGAAGGGCTCGGCGTAAATGCCACGACCGGCATAGCCCAGGTCGCCGCCGTCTTCGGCCGAAACGGTATCAATGGAGTACTCCCGCGCCAGGTCAGCAAATGACTCCCCGGCCGCCAGGCGCTCCTGGATCGTTGCCATGGTTTCGTCTGCGTCACTGCCCTCTTCGATCAGGATGTGGGACGCCCGACGCTCCTCACTGGCCAGATCGGCAGCCTGCTGCTCGTAGTAGGCCTGAAGCTCCGCATCGTCAACTTCAATGCTCTCAGCAAGGGCACCCAGCGAAAGCGTGATGTAGGCAGCGTCTACACGCTCCGGCTGCTGAAACGCACCCGAGTTTTCTTCATAAAAGGCTTCAACGTCAGCATCAGAAACCGATACCGCGTCCGCCACTGAGCTGGCAGGAATATCCAGTACCCGGAAACTGCGTGTCTGGTTCTGAATCTGGAGCAGCTGCTCGGCATTCTCATCCGCCACCAGGCCACTCTGAACGATACCCGCACGGATCTGGTTCACCACATATTGCTTGCGCATGGCCTCCCGAAACTCGCCCACGCCCATGCCCATATTACGGACTGTGGCCACAAAGCGGTCGCGATTGAACTGGCCATCCACCTGGAACTGCGGCATCTGGGTAATCAACGCATCGATATCAGCATCATTGAGTTCCAGTCCCTGAGCGTTGGCATCCTGGATCAGGACCTGCTCCTGGATCAGGGAGTCCAGAACGTCCGTGCGAATCTGGTCTTCGTCAAGCATCGAGGGATCCGGGTTTTCCATTCTGGATAGCCGGCGCTGGCTCTCCATCTGGACCACGCGGAGAAACTCCCGCTCGGTAATATCCTCGCCGTTGACGGTTGCCACCTCAGGCTCGCCGGAGAAGCCGCCGACAATGGCGTCCATCCCCCAGATGGATAGCGACACAATAAGAAGACCAATGATGACCTTGGCGATCGTGCCCTGGGCATTGTTCCGAATATCTTGAAGCATGTTTCTCCCGGATCCCTGTTCAAGGTAGTGCAGTTTTATTCGTTTCAGCGCGCGGCGAAGGGCGGACCTAACGTAAAAAGGCGCACCCGGTGTGGAATGCGCCTTGAATTCTTCTTGGGTGGCTTCCTGCGACAGAAGCCACCGGAGAAAGAACCGTTACTTAACGGCGTCTTTCAGGGCCTTGCCTGCTTTGAACCCAGGCACTTTGGAGGCCGGAATCTTGATCTCGGCACCAGTCTGCGGATTACGACCGGTACGAGCAGCACGCTCTTTTACGGAGAAGGTACCAAAACCGATCAGAGTTACCTGATCGCCTTTTTTCAGGGCACCGGTGATTGAGTTGGTCATTGCGTCCAGAGCACGGCCAGCGGCGGCTTTGGAGATATCTGCGGACTCTGCAATTGCATCGATAAGTTCGGACTTGTTCACACTAAACCCCTTCGATTTCAGGTTGAAGATGTTATAGGTTGGTTTGTTTTTTCTCGGACGTTCTCGACTATCGCATAAGCGGTCGGAGAATTCCATTCTTCACTTTTCTTATTCCTTTCGGCTTTATACCGGCATTCGGAATAGGGACTGACTGCGCGGGAGCCCTTGGTATTGGCTGCTTCACGGCCAAACAGTTATACCAATGGGCTCTCAGGCATGTCAACAACTCATCAAGGCTTTAATGTGTATTTATGCGCTCTGACGCGTCGCCTTCTTCGTCACGCGGCTTGCCAGAACCCGTTTCCGGAGATGAATCTTCAGCCCTGGGCTCGGGTGGATAGGCCAGTGCAATATCCAGCACTTCGTCGATCCACTTCACCGGACGAATCTCCAGCGACTCCTTGATGTTTTCAGGTATCTCCTTGAGATCCCTGACATTCTCATCTGGAATGATCACCGTCTTGATGCCACCCCGATGCGCTGCCAGAAGCTTTTCTTTCAACCCACCGATGGCAAGAACACGTCCACGCAGAGTGATTTCACCGGTCATTGCAACGTCGGCGCGAACCGGAATCTTGGTCAGTGAAGAAACCAGCGCTGTGCACATACCGATACCGGCACTGGGACCATCTTTCGGTGTCGCACCCTCCGGCACGTGCACGTGCAGATCGTGCTTCTCGTGGAAATCATCGGCAATTCCAAGACCGGGTGCCCGGCTACGTACCACCGTCAATGCCGTCTGGATGGACTCCTGCATGACATCACCCAGGGAACCCGTTTTCACGACCCGGCCCTTGCCAGGCGTGAGGGCACACTCAATGTGCAGCAGTTCGCCACCCACCTGGGTCCAAGCCAGACCGGTCACCTGACCAATCTCGTTCTTTTCCTCGGCGAGGCCGTACTTGAATTTTTTGACCCCCGAGTAATCTTCGAGCATGTCCTGCGTGAGAGTGACAGAGACCTTCTCTCCGCTCTCCACATGGTCACGCACCACCTTGCGGCAGATCTTGGCAATCTCGCGCTCCAGGCCACGTACACCGGCTTCACGGGTGTAATAGCGGATCAGGTCGCGCAGGGTGTCCTCTGGCAACTTGAGCTCATCCTTGCGCAGGCCGTTGGCCTTGATCTGCTTCGGCAACAGATAACGCAGCGCAATATTGACCTTCTCGTCCTCCGTGTAACCCGGGATACGGATGATTTCCATCCGGTCCAGCAGGGCGGGAGGAATGTCCATGGAGTTGGAGGTACACACGAACATCACATCGGAGAGATCGTAATCCACTTCGAGGTAGTGATCGTTGAAGGTGTGATTCTGTTCCGGGTCGAGGACCTCCAGCAGCGCTGAGGCCGGATCACCACGATGATCCATGCCCATCTTGTCAATTTCATCGAACAGGAACAGCGGATTCTTCACGCCCACCTTGGACAGCTTCTGAAGAAGCTTGCCGGGCAACGCACCAATGTAGGTCTTCCGGTGGCCGCGGATTTCAGCTTCATCACGCACGCCGCCCAGGGCCATCCGGGTGTACTTCCGGTTGGTCGCACGGGCAATGGACTGACCGAGCGAAGTCTTGCCCACACCGGGAGGACCAACCAGGCAGAGCACAGGACCCTTGACCTTCTTCACACGGCTCTGAACCGCAAGGTATTCGAGAATACGCTTTTTGACTTCATCGAGGCCATAGTGGTCCCGATCGAGAATTTCACGGGCTTTTTCGATGTCGTGACGGACACGGCTGCGCTTCTTCCAGGGAATCGCCAGCATCCAGTCAATATAACCACGGACGACGGTCGCTTCCGCAGACATCGGAGACATCATCTTGAGCTTGTTCAGCTCCGTTTCAGTCTTTTTGCGGGCCTCTTCCGGCAATCCGGCTTCTTCCAGCTTCTGCTCAAGCTCTTCGAAGTCGTTGTTGCCTTCGCCCAGGTTACCCATCTCTTTCTGGATAGCCTTCATCTGTTCGTTCAGGTAGTACTCGCGCTGGCTGCGCTCCATCTGCTTTTTCACGCGGCCACGGATGCGCTTCTCAACCTCGATCAGGTCGATTTCGCCATCCAGCTTACCGAGCAGCAAGTCCACCCGCTTGCGGATATCCAGCGCTTCCAGCAGTTCCTGCTTTTCCGGAATACGCATTTCCAGGTGAGCAGCCATGGTGTCGGCCAGGCGTTCAAGCTCCTCAATACCGGTGAGAGCATTGGAGACCTCGGAAGGGACCTTTTTGGAGAGTTTCACGTACTTCTCGAACTCGTCCATCAGGGTCTTTATCAGGACCTCCTGCTCGCGCTCGGGCAGCCCTTCTTCATCCATCAGGACAGCGCCACCGGACAGGTACTCACCCTCGGAGATATCGCTGATGGTGGCTCGGGCGTTGCCCTCTACCAACACCTTGACGGTGCCATCGGGCAGGCGAAGCATCTGCAGAACCGTTGCCAGCGTGCCCATCTCGAACACATCCTTCGGACCCGGCTCATCAGTAGAGGCGTCTTTCTGGGCTACCAGGAGGATTTCCTTGCTTCCTTCCATCGCGGCTTCGAGAGCCTGAATGGATTTTTCTCGGCCCACAAACAGTGGGACCACCATGTGCGGAAACACCACTACGTCACGCAGCGGAAGCAGCGGGTACTCTTGCACGGCATCTTCGGGTATACGGGTCATTGGGAATCCTCTGACGGTATTTCTTTCAGCATATCACCCTTCATTGGGGCGCCCGCAAAAATTGCAATCTTTTTACTAAACGAAACAGGGCAGGAATATCGCGATACAAAAACGCGAAAAGGGGCGTTGCCGCCCCTCTTCATTTCAACCGCTAACCTAGACTCAATCCTCGGGCACAGCCTTGGCGTGATCACTGCTGGCGTAAATCTTGAAGGGCTCGGAGTCCCCGCTGATCACGCTCTCATCGATCACCACTTTGGTCACGTCATGCTCAGAGGGAATCTGGTACATGGTGTCCAGAAGCGTCGCTTCCATAATGGAACGCAGACCACGGGCGCCTGTCTTTCTCTCCATGGCCTTGCGGGCAACAGCCCGAAGCGCATCTTCACGAAAATCAAGCTCGACCCCTTCCATATCAAACAGCTTCTGGTACTGCTTGGTCAGGGAGTTCTTGGGCTCGGTCAGAATCTGCACCAGCGCTTCTTCATCAAGTTCGTTTAGGGTTGCCACTACCGGCAAACGACCCACAAACTCCGGAATCAGGCCGTACTTCACGAGGTCCTCGGTCTCCACATCCTTGATAACGTCGCCGGTGTTCTTGGCATCGTCCTGACTGGCAACCGAAGCAGAGAAACCGATGCTGTTCTTCTCGGTACGCTCGCGAATTACCTTGTCCAATCCGGCAAAGGCGCCACCGCAGATAAACAGCATATTGCCGGTATCAACCTGCAGGAATTCCTGCTGCGGATGCTTGCGACCTCCCTGCGGCGGGACCGATGCAACGGTACCCTCGATCAGCTTCAACAGTGCCTGCTGAACACCCTCACCGGAAACATCCCGGGTAATGGAAGGGTTGTCAGACTTGCGGGAAATCTTGTCGATCTCGTCAATGTAGACTATGCCCCGCTGAGCCTTGTCGACATCGTAATCGCATTTCTGCAGCAGCTTCTGGATGATGTTCTCGACATCCTCACCAACGTAACCGGCTTCAGTCAGCGTGGTGGCGTCGGCGATCGTAAAGGGCACGTTCAGCATCCGCGCCAGAGTCTCGGCCAGCAGAGTTTTACCACTACCGGTTGGGCCAATCAGCAGAATGTTACTCTTGCCTAGTTCGACATCACCCTTGCCTTCGCCATAACGCAAACGCTTGTAGTGGTTGTAGACCGCCACCGACAAGACGACCTTGGCCCGATCCTGACCAATCACGTATTCATCAAGGGTATTGCGGATCTCGGCCGGTGTAGGAAGGCGATCGCTCGGCTCTTCCTGTGCATTCTCCTGGATTTCCTCCCGGATAATGTCATTGCACAGGTCGACACACTCGTCGCAGATGAACACCGAGGGCCCTGCAATGAGCTTTCGGACTTCATGCTGGCTCTTTCCACAAAACGAGCAGTAGAGCAACTTGCCGTTATCGTCGCCCCTGCCGTTTCTTTCATCTGCCATTGAAATACCTCTGATCTCGTTTTGCCGGCGTCACTGCCTGATACGCCGGCCAAGTATGATGCGATTACTTCCAGTATTATTTATTCGGTACGCGCTTATCAAGTATTGAATCGATCAGCCCATACTCTTTCGCCTGAGCCGGATCCATGAAGTTGTCACGGTCCGTATCCTTGGCGATAGTCTCCAGATCCTGACCGGTGTGATGGGCCAGGATCGAATTCAGGGTATGACGAATCTTCAGGATTTCACGGGTGTGAATCTCGATATCCGTTGCCTGACCCTGATAGCCACCCAGCGGCTGGTGGATCATCACTCGGGAGTTCGGCAGACACGCCCGCTTCCCGGCAGCACCGCCCGCCAAGAGGAAGGCACCCATGCTGGCCGCCTGGCCAACACAAAGTGTGGCTACATCCGGCTTGATAAACTGCATGGTGTCGTAGATAGACATACCTGCGGTTACCGAGCCGCCGGGGCTGTTGATATAGAGGTGAATATCCTTGTCCGGGTTTTCAGACTCGAGGAACAGGAGCTGGGCCACAATCAGATTCGCCATGTGGTCCTCAACCGGACCCACCATGAAGATCACCCGCTCCTTGAGCAGACGGGAATAAATGTCGAACGACCGCTCGCCGCGAGCTGTCTGCTCGATAACAATCGGTACCAGTCCGGAATTGGTAACCATTGCGGGACCATCAATTGGTTTCTGCGTCATGATGCGCCTGAACTCCTTATGGACAATGGGTCGTGGACTCGCGCCACGGCAGTTTCATTAAAGTTGCACCCCATACTTTGCCAGCAGCGGCCCCAGATGAAAACAGCCGGGCATGCCGGCTGTTCTCGGGGGTCGGCCTTCGGGACCGGCTTTCTACTCCGATCCCGGGCAAAATCAGCGCTGGGGCTGACCGGCCTGAACGGCCTCTTCATATTTGACTTTCTTTTCCTTGACCTGGGCCTGCTCCAGCACGTGGTCAACAACTGCATCTTCCAGGACTGAAGACTCGATCTGAGACTTCTGCTCCGGGTTGCTGTTGAAGTGTGCAACCACTTCTTCTGGCTGTTCATACGTAGACGCGATCTCCTGGATCTTTTCGTCTACCTTGGCCGGGTCGGCTTTCAGGTCGTTTTTCTTGACCACTTCCTGGAACAGCAGGCCAGTCTTCACGCGGCGCTCAGCCTGCTCCTGGAAAATTTCCTTGGGCAGCTGCTGCGGATCAATCTGGCCGCCGAAACGCTGGACGGCGTCCTGACGGAGACGATCGATTTCCTGATCAACAAGGGCAGCCGGAATATCCAGCTCAGTGGTTTCCAGCAGACCGTCAACAACGTCGTTCTTGACCTTGTTGGAAACCGCCTGCTTGAGCTCGCGCTCCATGTTCTTTTTGACTTCTTCGCGGAAAGTCGCTTCGTCTTCGGCATCAATACCGAACTTCTTGAAGAATTCGGTGTCGAGTTCCGGCAACTGCGGCTCTTCAACCTTGTGAATCTTGATCTCGAACTTGGCCGGCTTACCCGCCAGATCTTCGTTGTGGTAATCCTCAGGGAAGGTAACCTCAATTTCCATGTCTTCGCCGGCCTTACCACCAACGATGGCCTTCTCAAAGCCCGGAATCATCTGGCCGGAGCCCAGAGTCAGACGATGGCCTTCAGCGGCTCCGCCTTCGAATTCTTCACCGTCGATAAAACCTTTGAAGTCAATGGTCAGCACGTCCTTGTTTTTGGACTTGCGCTTGACTTCTTTCATGGTGGCCTGCTGACGACGCAGGTTGTCGATCATGTTGTCGACATCTTTGTCGGTGATCTCGGAAGTCAGCTTTTCGACTGAAATCTTGCTGAGATCGCCCAGCTCGATTTCCGGCAGCACTTCGAAGATGGCGACAAATTCAAGGTCTTTGCCCTCTTCCATGGTCTTTGGCTCGAACTTCGGCCAACCTGCCGGGTTGATATCCTGTTCCTGCAGTGCCTTGATGTAGTTGTCGCGCATAACCTCGCCAACGATTTCCTGGCGGACGCTGTCACCGAAACGACGCTTGACGACGCTCATGGGCACCTTACCCGGACGGAAACCGTTCAGGCGCACGGTACGCGCTGTTTCCTGCAGGCGTTTCTGGACCGCCTGGTCGATTTCCTGGGCGGGCACACCAATCGTCATTCGACGCTCGATGTTGGAGGTCGTTTCAACAGACACTTGCATGGAAGATCCTCAAATTACAGGTTCGGTATGTGAATGAAATTAAACCTAAAAGTCCGGTCCAAGGGAGATTCCCGGAAAAGGACCGAAAATTAAAAGCCGGTAGTTTATCATGCTTTGCACCGCCGAGAGAATCACCCTGCAATGCAGTTTGATGCCGCACAGTCACGGGACCGACTGAATCTTGAAGACAGAGATGGGGACGAAAGAGAAAAAAGAAAGGGGTGGTGCGCGAGGAGAGACTCGAACTCTCACGGGTTGCCCCACTGGAACCTAAATCCAGCGCGTCTACCAGTTCCGCCACTCGCGCACAACAGAATGAAGAATGCCCGATGGCAAGCCTGCCATCAATCTATTCAACAAACGCGGAATCTACTCTGAAAGAAAAGTGGGGTGGACGAAGGGGATCGAACCCTCGACCGCAGGAGTCACAATCCTGAGCTCTACCAACTGAGCTACGTCCACCACATCGGGACATGCCTTTACTTTTCAACTTTGCTGGTTACGGTCGCTCCGGCGCGGACCAAGCCAACGACTTGATGGCGCGCCCGGCAGGACTCGAACCTGCGACCACCCGCTTAGAAGGCGGGTGCTCTATCCAGCTGAGCTACGGGCGCTTAACCGTTCGCCCACCTGAACATCCAGAAAATGGTCGGGGTAGAGAGATTCGAACTCCCGACATCCTGCTC
>CETV01138634.1_pt1 | contig 11319 bp, 12 predicted proteins | sample 531451 | NCBI WGS metagenome assembly CETV01 (sample SAMEA2623155, study PRJEB7988) | marine metagenome | isolation source: saline water (ENVO:00002010), including | reverse complement strand
GCGACTGTCGCTCGGGGGTAAATCACTGGGTTCTTTCGAACTTTGTGTACATTGCCTCCGAGTGGCATCAGCACGATGGACCCTATCTCCGCGCTCTCTACAATATGACGAAAACTCAGGGTCAAAATTTTCGTGAATGGTTCGAATCAAAAACCCGGCTCCTTAATGAATACAGGCCCGTGAAGTTAGCCGATTTTTCGTGCTTGCTGTCGTTTTAAAACAAGAATAACACTCACAGAGCATGCGTTTTAATAACCTTAGTTGCGCACGAATCGGCGGCCACACTCACTGGGTGCGCCTTGCGTATTCTTTTCTGTTCATTTTGTCACTTGCCTTTTTCGGCGCAAAATCGAACGCCGCGGTTGAGCCTCACGCGAGGCCCATCGATGCCTCAATGCTGGAAAATTATCAGCACGTAAGCGTCGTTTTCTCAGCGGCCGACCTGTCTAATCCTGAAAGTGTTTTTGGGCATGTTTTCATCGTTTTCCATAATGCTGAAATCCCAAACCCTTTGGACCCTGTGGTGGAATTCTACGGAATGATGTCAGAGGTAGAGATGGGTATGCTCAAAACAGTAGCATCGAGCATCCCAGGGGTATATAAGCTTTCGACATTTGAAGAGAAGGTAAGGGTTTATGACAAGGAGGGACGAGACCTCTTCGTACGCCGGACACGTTCGTCGATTAACCCACGAGATCTCGCTGGAAAAATCGGTAGGCTATCAAAGGGGGTGCACCCGTACGACTTCTTGGACAGAAACTGTGCTTTCTATCTGGAATACCTCCTCACCTCAAGTGAGCGATTCTCGGACGCATCTTGGGCTATACGACAGCCTGCAGATGTGTTCTATGAGTATGGAGACCCATTAACTGAATACGCCATAAAGTCCACTGAGCGACGTCGAATCGAATTCAAGCAAGCTCTTTATGATGGCAGATTCAATGCAAACCAAATCGATGAATTAAGACTTGGGCTCAAGTTCTACGAGGCCAGATCAGTTGTTCTGGCTGGTAGCGTGAGCAGTGACCTGGATTCCTCCGCGGTGGCAATGTTCGATTCTCCGCCACCCCAGGACGTTTACCCTGCTCCAAAAGCTGCGGGGCATAGGGAGTACGCGGCGGTGGCGATCTCCAAAAGAGGGTTCCTTCTTCAATATGGTGGCTTTGACACAAGAGGTTTAAGCACGAACGACAGTGTTCCCTCATTAAGTCGCCTCAAAGTAGGAGAGGTAACGCTTCGCTGTAACAAGGGAGATCAGTGTGCAAGCCAGGTGCTGGCCTTTGAAACCTTGACGTTGCCAAAAGAAGGTTTTGGGTTATCTAAGTTTTTGTCGACATCAGGCAGACTTGACCAAGAAGGTGTCGGTGTTAACGCACAAATAGGTATGGGCATAGGCTATAGGTCGGGATCCTTGGGTGTTGCCGTTGTACCTGGGCTCGGCGTCGACAATAAATATTGGAGCAAAAGGTCTTCATTGACTGATGGTTTGCTGGCGAATCGGCTTGTTTTCACGTATCTCCATGCGAGGACCTCGACTTATCTCGACTTGATGCTGTCTGACACAGTCAAAATTGATCCGATAGGAAAACAAAAGCGGTCTTTGCAAATCACGTTTGATCGCCAGGGCTTGTTCTTTCGAACATCTTTTGCGGATGACTTTCTCTTGGGAGTACAAAGGCGATTCGACTAACGTGTCATTGTGGCACTAGGCTTTCTGGATAGAGCTTGCTTGCATCAAGCGCTAGGGGAGTTTTTGGTTAAGTACGCGGACATTAAACATCTCTCTGAGAACTGCATCATCCTGATGCATCCGGCCCAAGAGAGCTTCGGTGGTTTTTTTGTGATCAGCAAAAAACGCTGATTCAGCGTCAGTTACCCTCACATAGCAAACAGGGGCAAAGCCAAACTGATCTGCTGTGATATCGACCACCCACTGTTTTTTATCTACCTCACACAGAACCCACATATGCTTGTTTAGCTGTCCATCGGGGGATTTTATTCCAGTGCTTGGCTTGAGTCCTCCGGATTGAATTGAGATCAATGCGTCTCTTGGCCCAAATCTCTTGAGAATCATGAGTAGGTAGTGGCTGCCGAAAACACAAGATTGATCCGTTGAGGAAAATCCTGACATTTTTAGGAAAGCCAGAAACTGCTCTCTGGCCATCACAGCTAGCTCAGAAAGAGGAAAGCTTGAATCGTTTTCAGGGAAACGAAATTCAGACTCTACGTCCTTTCCTGTTAGGCCTCTGTCCATACGCCATCGGGTCTTACTTCTGCACATTTGACGGCCCATACTGGGTCCCCGGAGGCTGTGTAAAAGTACTCGCCTCTTTCGTAAGGATTGTAGCGGATGTGCACTGGATGGGGGTGATCGGTTACCCCTTGAGAAAGATTATCCTCTGTGTAGCGAAGGGTAATCAGGTCTGCGCATTGCAAAGTGCCCTCTACAAAGGCGTGGACGTTTTTCTGCCTGGATTTAAGTACTTTTTGCCTAGAGGTTTCATAGACTACCATTTTGCAGTTATGAAGATAAGCTGAGTTCGCATGCGCAATTACGCGGCCTTTATTTGATCCCTCCATGGCAATAATGGACATGCATTTCTTGTGAAGGTTACGAAAAACGCGAACTCGCATGAGGGCCTCTTTTGGTTTTGCTGCTAGAGCACACCAAAATAATACCACTATTTTACATTATTTGCAATTCAGCAAATTTTCAAACTTGAATTGAATGTCCTTTTAGTGCGATCTCCATCGAATCCGCAAAGTAAATGCTGGTGGAGTTTTTCAACGCACTCGAATGCTTTAACTACGTCGCCTATGACCAATTCTGTGATGCTCTGCTGCAACATTAAATTCAGGGGGTTCGAGAAATTCTCGACAAAGCACCCTTCATGCCAATGCTGACCTTTCTCATCGATGTTCATTGGTGAAAGGCCACGTAAAAGTCTAGCTTCATTGATGGATTCAACCATACTCAATGCGCTGTCCCGATAGGCAATGATTGGCTTTCCTTGAGCGTACATGTAAGCCATCTCCCAGCACGTTCCACTGTCTGGCTCAAGCCCACGCCAGGGATTAGTGTTGGCGATCATGAAGTCTGCCTGGTCCATTAAAGCAAGATTCCCTGCAAATATCGCCTTGGAGACCTGATGCTCTGGAATAGTCGAAAAGTCAAGGTTATCGCAGGGGAACAACGCATTTAACCCGAGAACTTTAGCGGCTGCCTTGGCGCTATGAGCGAAATCGGCGACATCACCACGAAAGACATCCGGACCCGCCATATATACACTTGGCAATGAGTTTTTTTTCTTGTTCATTGTCTTTATAGAGTTAGTTGACTTTTCGATTATAGGAGCTGATGCACTCCATCTAAAAGCGAAATAGCTCTTCCTCAGGCAGACACCGCAGAGGACTCGGTAAAACCCAATTTCAATGCTGCGAATTCAAACATTGGTGTCGGGGGACAAGCCCTTCTCCAGGCTTGTTCTTGATGAATGGTTACCAACGGTTTTTGCAGCTCTTGGGCAATATTCGATTCCAGTGCCCTTGCAAAACCCTCGAGGGAGTGACCAGCCCAAGGCGCCTTAATAGTTCGTTTGTAGCAGACCCAGGTCCTTTTCCAAGCTTCAGAGAGGGGAACTTTAGATGCGGCCTCGATAAATAGTTTTTCAGTTCTCGTCAATAACGCCAAGAGCTTCGATTCAGGGTTGAGCAACGCTCCGGCGGGATAGATCGCATGACTGCGGAGCAGGTGCAGCAGGTACACTGTGCACTCGCTTGCATAGACATGAGCAAGGAAGCTTTGAGTGCCCCGGCTGTTCGTGAAATTCCTCGTTTTGACTTTCTCGTCGAATGCTCTTTGTATTGTGCCGCCTTGGCTCTTAAATGGAAGTTGAAACTTTATTGCCCCTAGATCAATAGGCTCGAGCTTGGTGCCACAACCGCTCAGCTTGAACTGTTCGTAGTCCATTTTGTAAGGGTCTTGCCTAAGGACTTTTTGTTCGACAAGAAAGTCCAACAGAGCTGCGCGTGGCCAACCGAATATTTTATAGACGTCAGAAGACGCTAGCCTTTGGTCTCTCCACACCGAGCCGAGTGAATGTTCAAGGGTTCCGATGCAAAGAGCTAGTGTGTCATCGGGTTGTTCGAGGTCTGTTTTCTGCGAACAAAGGTCGTTAAATCTCTTCTTATAAAGAGCGCGCTTTTGAGCCTCAAGGACAGCGAGCCTTGCGACCTCTGCCTCCTTTTCTTCAATTAAACGCTTCTTTTGTGCGTCTTGACTCATCTGGGCGCATTGAACACATGTATTAAGCCCAGGGTCTCTTATCTTGCTGATTGCGTCCGTTCGGCTGTCCGCGGTAAGGCGTCCTTTACATAACGAACAGATTCTTTTGGGAAGCCAGGCGGTGGCGTAGAGTGCTACCGTGTGCGCAAGCTCCCGTTTGCTTTTGTTGTGGTGCAATACAAGCAGTTCATCAAGGTCAAAAATGAAAGATCCTTTTTCATATGTCCAGTACTTCATGGCCAATGCGATCTTCTCGACATCGTCGGTCAGGAATTCAATTTTGATAACGGGATCTTTAAGGTTCATGATTAATGCTTCTCTGGTACCCAAACATTAATATCACATTTATATTTCCCGATCAATTTATATATTAAAATTAACCACTTAATTTCAAATTCTTGATCGGAACGCACATCCAGGCGTTATCATGTACACATACAAAAAGTACATTAACCATGCCTACGTCTACTTCATCAGAAATTTCTTTTTTTCGCCCTTTGAGTCATGTTGATTGCGAAATAGCAATTGGGACCCTACCCTTCCTTTATCAAGAAAGGGTTCTTGAGCTCGATAGCGAATGGCCGCAATATTTCTTAAGAAAACTAAGGGATGGATTTGGAGTTAACAGGATAGTCTGCATAGGATCCGACGCGGAATATTTCTCATCCAGGTTGCCGAAGCTTGAAGTGATCGCAAAATCCCACCAAGTGGATTTGATCCGCCTTCCTGTTTTGGGTGTGTCCGGTTTTTCCGAGCTGAGTTTTAGTAGCTTGAGGTCTCTATCTTCCTTTCTTGCCCAGAGCAATGGCGAGATCGGCAGAACTCTGTTGCTTTGTTCACTAGATGGGGAGAGGTCGACTACCTTGGCTGGTGCCGTTTCGATTTGTCTTGGCTCCGGGATTGATAGCGTTCTTTCGCGATTGAGAATGCTTCGCTTGAGCGCCTTTTCGAACCCAACAGTAGAAAAGTTTCTTCGCGCTCTTCATGAGTACGCTGAGGAGCAAAAATATACAGCGGACAGCATCACTTGGGAATTTAATAACTCCAAGGTTTTCCATGCTGGAAATGCCGCGGATTTTTTCTCTTCAAGCGAGATGGACATCATTCTGAGTTCAGACAGGACTCTGGTGCCGGTAGATCTAACTCACGAGGAGCGTCACAGGATTGCTAACTCAACTTTTGAGTTGCACCTAGCTGGGTCAAATTTAGCAAAGCAGTTGAATCTCGAATTAAAACCCCTTTACATTGAACCGGGAGCACACTCGAGCTACCTCAAGGCCTTAATTCCTGCAGCGATGGACGTCTATGATCCCTCGGCTGGCTTTGTTACATACACGGCGAACCCTGCCGAGGGTACAAGTGGCATGGATTCTGAAGGGTATGTGGATGCTGATCTGAATAAAATCCAAGGGCTGATGGAAGCTCTCGGCCTCTTCTGTGCCACCGCACAGGTACATTATCGTTGCGCTTTACCTATGGGGCGTAAAAAAACAACTCGAGCGATTCTAGCCGGCCCAATGCGAAGCTCTCGAGCCGCCGAATTTGCGTTGATGTACAAGATCGATGGATTTTTGTTCTCTCCAGTGGGCGAAACTTCGCGTTATATCAACTGCAGAGTGCACAGCACTGAAGGAAGCAACGATTTCTCCCGAAGAGTCATTTACTGACTCAAGCGGGTGAGATGACCTGCATTCGTTTGTGTCATTTCGTTTTTTTCTCAAGCCAAGACTGAAACTGTTCTTCATCGAATGGCTTTTTTAATGTAGTTCTTAACCAGTTGTTAAATTTCAGGTTTTCTGCTGCATTTTTGAATTTCAAGGAGTCAGGGTCAAAACTCGAGGTTTTTCTCCCCTCAGTCGTACCCAAGAACATTTCAGTGTAAGTTTCGAGATCCTTATTGGTTAGTGCTGCCCTCGTTTTCTTCCAGCTTTCTCTAGCGAAGTCCTCTCGAAGGCTTTGCATCTGCTCCTCGCGCTTGCGCTCGGCGGCCGTTAGCTTTGCCTCGGCGGTGGACTTTTCCTTTTTCTCGGCGTATTTTGTAGCGCCCAGTGGCGAGCCACTCTCGATCAAGGTCCTAATATACCCTGCGGTGTTGCTTTTTATCTTGCCCTGCCTGTCAAGTAGTTCGGCCTTAGAGACTGCATCCAATGCCCTCTGCTCATCAGTGGTCACCCAACTCAGTGCCAAAAGCTCTGATATACCGTGTTCAATCAGCTTCTTGAACGCCGGCTTTTCCTTGATTTCGCTGAAGTCCGCACGGTTAAGTGGGTTGAGCAGCGTTTGTTGTGCCCCTTCTTTTACAAAGAACTTGATGGCCACGACCTTGACGCCCTTCTTTTTCAGCTCGAAATCGGCCTCAATATCAGATACACGATTTATCTCTTTTACAGAAGGTACGATCACTTTTTCCTTCAGCCGGCGAAATTCGCTGTAGTACTCCTGCTGCGCTCCGATGATGTTGCGGAACTTATCAAGCTCCCACCAGCCGGTCTGACCTACGTTCTTATATCTAGCGATATTTTCGTAAAGGGTAAGAGCATATCCGCCTTCAAATTGTTTCTGCATTTGAAGGTTTATGGTCGCGTACATCTCAGGATCGTAGAGGCGCTCTGCCAGGGCCTCGTCGTACCGGTAAGAACAGACGCCATCCTTTATTCGGCCAAAAGAAAGCAATGAGGTGATCTGCCAGTCTTCTTTGCCATCATCAAGCAAGTTAAACTCAATCGATTTTGAGACCAGCCCTCTAAGTGCTCCGCGCAGATCCTCCAGATTGTTGGAAGTGGTCCACCCCAACATGCCACAGAGTATCTTGACATTGATTTTATGGAGTCTTTCAGTGAGCAGGTTGTCGTAAGCGTTCAAGAGGAGCACGTTGGCCATCTTACGTTCCAACAGCGACAGTTCGCCGCTGGTATGAATGGCGGCGACGTGCTTACGAAGTTGCTTGGCCCGCAACGTATTGATGTCCATCTCTGTGCGAGAATTTTTTTCTCGCCCCAAGCGTTTAGGAACGACGCTAAATACGTTGTCAGAATATAATTCTGCGCTCTCCAAAAGGTTTCCTTGCGCGTTCGCCAAAATAGTCCCCATGACGTTCTTGTTCAGTGAATTACTGCTTTGCCCCCAACTTAATACCATGACATGGGGGCTTTTGAAAGGGAAATTTCACACCTTTTTTTTCATAGCAAACGGGGGCTAAACGTGCGAGCTTGGCCCCGCTTGAGGAAGATTGAGATGTCCATAGTAAACAGGGGCAAACAAATAGTTCGGGTCCAAGGTAAAACGGAGTGCCGCCCCATATAGGAAACAGGGGCAAAGCCTTTTTTCTCTCATTTTCAACTCTAACCAAGTCCTCAGTTCATATTTGCCCCCGTTTGCTGTGCCTGGGAGGGAAATTTGACCTAAATATTGCCCCCTTTTCCTATGCGTTTGAGGTCGAGCAGCAGTATTTGAATCCTTCATGACCAGAATCCAGTGCACATCCATAGAAAACGGGGGCAAAGAGCACTGATGGATTGCCCCTGTTTGCTTTGTAAGCTAGGCAACGATCCTTTGAGCGGTGCCGTGGCGCGTCTCTCTGCAGGGTCAGGCACGCCTAATGCATAGTAAAGCGGGGCCATTCAACACCGGAAAACAATCTTTCAGGGCGTATTGCCCCCACTTGCTATGCAAATTAGGTTTCTTGGGCCTTTCATGACATCAGCCCTTTTAAAAATGAGGATTTCTACACAGTAAAAGGGGGCGAGACGTTTGCTCACCACATAGAATACCGGGGCAAAAGTCTCTGCTCCCCACAACATCCAGTCTGTTTTTTCCTTTATTTTCAGTGACATACGTCGCTTCAGTTGTATCCAATGCTGCTCATAGGATACAGGGGCAAACTGAAAGTAAAACGGGGCAATCTCAGTGAAACTGGATAGCAAACAGGGGCAAATAACATAGAACTTGGGGGCAAATGCCATTCCAAACCATTGAATTTATTGAGTATTTAGAACCTTAAATTTGATATAAAAGGTTGTTTATATTAAATACATCAACAAGAGGTGTTGTTGTTCCTCTTATTCAAATCTTCTCGTAGACAGCTATCAGAGACGATTTCATAGCAAACAGGGGCAAAACATCCCACCAGGTGCTTTAAGGGGACAGCATTTACTTTGGAGAAAAGCGCCGAGGATTTATTCTGGTTTGAGTTTATAGAACACAGGCCTGAACCATGAAGAATTCTGAATTCGCAGTAGGCGATCAAGTGCGCTTTAATCCATACGGCGTTGAACACCTTTGCGCTGTTACAGACATCTGCCCTCCAAGTATCTACTCCGAGGGACTGGTTGAGTATGAGCTGCTACGCTCCGATGGTGTTAAAACACGTGCATCTGGGCTAACAATCGTAGAATCGCAGCATTATGAAAAATACCCCAGTCTCGTTGATGCGCCAGCATCGATCAGATGCCTGAAAAACCTAGAAGACAAAGAGATGCACTTAATTGCGGCACGCTTTGAAAATGGCAGGCGCTCTGAGTGCGCAGATGAAGCCAAGCAAATGGCAGAAAAACACCAACACAATGGAAGAGTCCAGTTTATGACCGCTGCAATTCTTGATGCATCTGGCCAGAGAAACTCTGCTATGGATTATTACAGAAGAGCTCACTCACTGGGAATCGCCGAGGCTGAGTCAAGAATTGATCGTGAATTTCCTCTGATTGAAATAATGCTTCGTTCACCTGGAGCCCGCACGGCAGCCACTCATGTCCTGGTCTGCAATAAGGCCGATTTAAATGACGTCTCAAAAAAAGCTACGCGACTGAGGCTGGAGATTGCCGATATAAATCCCAAGCAGCTTGAGAAAGAAGAGCGTTTTCAAGTAAAGGACGTTTTTTGCGCAGACGCTAAACGTATTGGATTAAAGAGGTTCCTTGCGCTACCGGATGCTCCTTCGCCCACCCGAGGTGCCACTAAATCACCAAGCTTATAACAGTGAGCAGTTGAGCCCTGCGCTGTATCACAGCGACAGGGACCCGGGATTTTTCTTTCCCATGGTCCCCAAACTAACGTCCAGGCCCGTTTCGTCTTTGAATAGTGACCGCAATTGGTCTGCATAGACTTGTTCATGTACTGAAATCTTTTTGTACACGGGCATTTTAACGCCATATTGAGGATCCTTTTGTTTTAGGATCTTCCCAAATTCCATGCTGTACGTGTCTGAGGGCAACAAAGTAATTCGGACAACACTAATGTTGTTCTTGGCGAAGTTTTGCGGCAGTTTGAATTGGAGCCCATTCGCGATGGTAAGGAAATTTTTCGCGCCGGTCATGGCGGTGAACTTTGACCCCCCCAATTGGTCGAGGATGGTTTGAGCGATATTTGTGGTCGTGTTCATGACGTTTCCTTCCATATAGATCTCTCAGTGGTTTTGACGAAGGTATTCTGCAAGCGCTCTATCTAAGGCCTCACCCTTCAGCAGATAGAAGCTACCGTCATCGGCCAGCCGGGTAATGTCTTCGTCACAACTGTCATTGCGAATCGTTTCGTACAGTTGTGCCTTTTTAAAGACCTCTTCGATCTTCCCGGCTAAAGCTGGATCCTTTTCGGCAAGCTGCTCACGTAATTTAGTAAGGGATTCTGTATTGTTCATATAAACTCCTTTTGATAATTGTAGCATTTTTATTAAATTTTATCAACACTCAGAATTTACATGAGTACCCTGCGGATGAGGCCTTGGAGATGAGCTTTCTGTCCATGTCTCCGAGGTCCTTTATCTGCTCGCGATAATCTAATCCGAACACTTCCTTTGCGAGCTCCTCAAGCATTTGGCGGTTGAAGTCATTGATGCCTACGGATATAAGATTCACGTCGGTAGGGCCAGAGCACCGATCTTCAATGTAGGCGCACTCACTCTTAAAACGCTTAGCCAAATATAAACTTTCGCCTTCTTTCTTCCCAGCTTTTCGAAAATACTCAGCAATTAGTTCGGCGGGAGCATCAATTCGAGTGAGGCCGGGTTCATATGGGTTTGCTATGGCATGCGTTAATTGCCTGATATCCCCCTCGAAAAACCTAGGCGGTTTCCAGGTGATGGGCGGATCTAGCTTCCTTATGTAAGGGTTTTCTAGTCGTAAGCTGGCAAAATGATGATTAAAAAGTCGGCACCATTGAATTTGAGTGAGTTGGTCATCGATAACGACCCCGGCAGCACGCTCCAGGATCTCTTCAGCGTTTAAATTGTTCCTTGCCTGGTTAGCTGCTGTGGAGATTACGGCGATATTTTCCTTGGCGTAGCCTAAGCTGTTGCACATCCTCTCGACGGACCACTGGTGTCGCTCGTCGTGGTGCAGTTCATCTGACATCATATTGACCAAGCGTGTTCCTAAAATTGGGCAAAACTCAGGTGTGATTTTCTTCAAGTCATCCGGCGTCATATCCAGATCACAAAACCTCCCTTTTACAAAAGCCCTGGCCCTAAGAAAAAGCAACTTGCTTGAGTGTGGCGTTAGTGGCTGCTTGGGAGCATCGAGGCCTTTTTTGTAGCCAGACTCAATGTGGGCTCGAATCTCCGACCCCAAAGTTTCAAACCGCGAGTCCAGTTCTCTTCTTGCTGCGCCAAAGTCGAAGCCAAGTTGATCTGCGAAACCAATACGTTCAAGCCGGCGGCGGTCTCTTTCAATTGGGCTTATGGTCCTTGAGAAATACGCGACTTCATTGGGGGCGTTTGGATGGAGCTGCTTTTGCTTGAGATAAGCGTTGTAAAAAGAGCGATAGGCATTTAGCGTCATATTCATGGCGCTAGTGTCTTTCTCTTCGAAAAACCTTGTGCTTGGCTTAAGCTCGATTGGATTGAGCGCTTTCATCGATTTGCCCCCGTTTACTATGAAGCTGACGGAGTTCCAGCCTGCGCTTCCAGAGGCGCACCACCTCTTGGCTGAGCGCATTGGAACGCAGTCGGGATACCTGTCAACTGACTTCTAGTGCTAACAGCACTCACATTGAAGGAGCCTTGCTTTTCGCAAGCTTCTTTGTGGCCGACGGATCAACCATCT
>CETV01138664.1_pt1 | contig 11323 bp, 11 predicted proteins | sample 531451 | NCBI WGS metagenome assembly CETV01 (sample SAMEA2623155, study PRJEB7988) | marine metagenome | isolation source: saline water (ENVO:00002010), including | reverse complement strand
ATTATACGCAGCGACTCTCACGTCATGCATGCCGTCAGCCAACTCTGGACATCCACCGCTCGTATCGATGAAACCTTGAACGATTACAGGAAAAGATAAGGTGTTGTCATACTCCTTAAATGCTCCGACATAGACCTTATTACCACCATTGGAATCAAGTTCCTTAATTGCAACACGCTGGTCAGACCTCCCCGCCCAACCAAGGCGCAATACCTCTAACTCCTGATCGTTGTATGCTATATAGGTTTCTTCGTGATACTCCGGAGCAAAAAGATAGGATAAGTATTTATTGGCACAAATGTCTCGCACCATCGGCGGATTCAGCACCCTCATATCATCATATGGGAAACGTGCTTTGTCATACAAGAATCCCAGCTGGATGGAATCTGTGTGCTTCTCGAAAACCGGGGCCCCCGACACTAGCGACACCGTCCAATACTCCGAGAAAACTCCCTTTGACGCATACGTCTTCTCGGCACTGTGAACAAGGATTGGAGTAGCTCCCAGCGCTATAATTTTGGCAAACAAATCCTTATACGCTATATCATAATAGCGGCCCGAGAACTTTGGGCCAGTCACGTCATTAATCGGGGCTAGATATATTCCAACCCGCGTCATAACGATTTCGCCTCGTACACAATACGCTCATCTTCAATATTTGAAGGATCGGTCTTGCCTTGAAGGAAGAACATAAATTTTGTATCGTCGCCTCGAATAGATTCAAGATACTTCCACATGCTTTGGATGCCGTTATAATAGCCGAGATCCTTAAACCAAGGCAGCTCATCAGTACCACGCGTAATTCGGTGTGTCACCCTATAGCCATAGTTCTTCGCCTTCTCAATCGTCTCTTCGAGGTTTCCCTCAGAGCTTCCAGTACGCAAAGCCTGTAGCCTCCATAGTATTTCCTGCGTATCGCGAAAGTCTTTATTATCAAAGTAGATAGCCCCTGCAGCGATATAGTAGTCCTGACCTTCAACCTTATACTGGTTGGCCAGCGCCTGCTCCATTACCTTGCCGATTCCCTCTTCGGATGTATAATAATCGGCCAGTCCGTGTATAAGAGGGAGTGTTTCTGTTTGTTCACCAGTAATTGATCGAAGAACGTGTACACCAATTTCGTGCACAACCTTCAGTCTCAGTTCTTGTGCGTCCATGGCTGCACGGTCGATCGGAATAATTATCTTCTTTTCAGATGTCACTACATTAATTGATGGAGCTTTCGCAATCACGACCTCCCAGTCATCCGCTGCTCCTTCAAACTCTTCTGAAAGAATCGTTTCAAAAATCGCCTTCACTTCATCAACATCAAACGTTTCTTTATCTTCAGGTATGTGTCGCAGCATCCCCCCATATAGTGCTTTTGCTACTTCATGCATCCACTGCACCGTTTCTTCAGACGGCTGAAAAATAGGTTCGGTGATGTGTTCGTTTGCAGCAGGGAGCAAGGTATCCAACTCTTCACGAATGGCTTTCTCTTCCGCAGAAAGATCTCTCGCGTCAATCTGCTCCAACGCTGCTTTAACGAGTGAACGATATACACCCTCCTTCGGTTCACCAAAAAGCTCAACATTAAGCTCCATGTATCGCGCTTTAATTAGCTCCTTGGCTTCCTCATTACTCTCATTATTAAAATCACGGGCAAGCTGTATAAACTCAAGTTTCTTGGTGTAATCTTCTACAATCTGCTCGTAAGCCGGTGCCGTCTTATTTGTCAAAAATTCATGAGACAAGACAGCAAGCCCTGAAGTCTCGATTTTGGCTTTCTGCTCTTCTAAATTAAGTGTGTTTAAGCGATCGTACTCGTGCACGGGGTTACGGACCTCGCCAGCAAGGAAAAGCTGTTTCTGCTCGGCGGCGTTGCTTGGAACAAAGTTAACAATTGGCTTTGGATTAAGCTCTGTAAGTTGGTCGTACTGACCCCTGATACTAGGCATGTTTTGCTCCAGGTTTGTCATTTTTATATATTAGCATAAAAGTGTAAAAAAGTCAATGCTTTATTAGCGCCATCACCTCTTGTGGTGCACCATAAAATGATTTCTGCGCCAGCCCTCGTATCTCGAAGCCACTCTTCTGATAAATATGCTTTGCGCGTTGGTTACTGGCAATGACGACCAGGTCAATCTCACCATGATCAATACCGCCAAGCGAAGCCTTGAACAATGCCGAGCCTACCCCTTCGCCTTGATACTTGGGGTGAACGAACATACCTTTCTTGTGCAGGACAGTATCTGACTCACGCTGAGCTAGTGTGTAGCCCAACACTTTGCCCTCCCCTTCGGCAACCCAGAACAACCACTCCGGGTCATTGAGTTTAGCCTGCATCGACGAGACGTAACGCAGTTCACCCTCTTCGGAAAGTGTGTACCTCTGATTAAATCGCTCCTTCTCTTCTAAAGGGATAAAAGAGCCGTACCCTGCCTGGTGGGCGGCTACTGAAATAGCATACATTTCGGATAGATCTTCTGAGCGTGCACCTCGAACGGTGAATTGCATTATTGCCCCCTATCCAAATATACTACTTTTTCTCCCTAATCGAAAAGCCTCAAGCAGCTCTTTCTGCCGCTTGCTCAACTTCACCGGCGTATCAACGATAATCGTCACAATGTGTGGTCCGCGGCGATCACTGTTCATGTGTGGCACACCATGGCTCGACAGCTTGAAGTCTGTGCCAGACTGAGTGCCGGCCGGCACTTTCATGTTCACCGTACCATCAACAGTTTTTACTTCGATTTCTGTGCCGAGGGCAGCGTCTACCATGCTGACATGCTCTTCAGAGAGGATGATGTTGCCTTCGCGGGTAAAATGTTTATGCGCTTTGACGCGTATGTTGACATACAGATCACCCTTTTCACCTTGGCCAATAGCTTCACCACGTCCTGTGATACGGATAGTAGCACCGTCATCAATGCCAGCGGGGATCTTCAGCTTCACCGACTGTTTACGACGCTGCGTTCCTTGACCATTACAAACCGTGCAGACTTTTTCGGGCACTTTACCTCGTCCGTCACAGGTTTCACATGTCACCGACTGCTGAATTGCGCCAAACATCGTATTCATAATGCGCGTCTGTTGGCCGGCGCCCTTACAGGTTGGACAGGTTTTCATATCGTGGCCTGGTTCGACCGTAGAGCCCTTACAGTGCGTACAAGTGTCATTAATATCCAGTTCAACGGTGTACTCGAGGCCAAAGACAGCCTCTTCGAATGTCAGCTGCAGGTTTACCTCAACGTCACGTCCGCGCTGCGGTGCCCGGGACCGTTGTCCGCCACCAAAGAATTGTCCAAAAATATCACCTAATCCGTCGCCAAAATCAAAGCCCTGACCCTGAAAGCCGCCAAATCCTTCAAACGGGTTACCGCCCGCCTGGCCGCCGCCACTCGCTCCGCCAACGCCAGCATGACCAAATTGGTCATAGCGCTGCCGCTTCTGAGAATCTTTTAAGACATCGTACGCTTCGTTGACTTCTTTAAATTTAGCCTCATCACCACCCTCTTTATCTGGGTGATGCTGCACAGCCGCTCGACGAAAAGCTTTCTTGATTTCATCGGCACTCGCCCCCTTTGGGACACCTAAAACTTCATAGTAATCACGCTTGCTCATATCTGTTACTAGTATAAAAAATTAGCACTCATATGTAAAGAGTGCTAAGATTTTTTATTGCGCAAAAGTTCGCCGTGTGGGCTATTTGCGACCCGTGATCAACTTCCAGATGTACAGCAAAACTACCGCACCAACGACTGCGACCAAGAAGGTCCACAGGTTAAAGCCAGTTACGCCTGCTCCACCAAAGAATTCAAACAAGAATCCACCGATAAGAGCACCGATAATACCAACAACAATATTGGCAAGTACACCTTGCTGCTTATCTGTTTTAGCAATCTTTGAGGCCACCCATCCGGCAAGTCCACCGAGCACGATCCAGCCAATAAATCCTAATTCTTCCATACATACCCTCCTCAGGTTGATTTGTACGTCTTATTATACGCCTATTTCAGCAGCCTACCAGCCTCGGCTCTGCTATACTAGCAAGTACTATGCAAGCGTTTATCCACCGCCTGGGCTCCATACCTCGGATGTTGCGAGTGACAGCACGCCAAATATACGCTCGTTATTTCGGAAAGTTACGCCACTTTGAGGGTGACGCACGAGCCGTCTGTCGACAAATCGTTGACCTTTTGTGGCAAGGCTCTTTTTACCGAACAAGCCTCGGCCACTACGACTACTTCTGGATGCGCGACTTCGGTACCGTTGCCGAATCGCTAGTAAAGCTTGGCCACAAGGACCGCGTACAGCAAACGCTCCGCTGGGCACTCAAGAGCTACCAACGCGCCAAAACAGTAAGCTTATGTATCGACAAAAACGGCAACACCTTTAACGCCCCGGCAAAAAAGAGTGTTGATGCTCTTCCGTGGCTCCTACACTCGCTAGTTGTCAGTGAATACAAGCTGAATAAAACAGAGAAGGAATTTCTGCAAACCCGCCTTCGTCATTACAGTAAAAAGTTTCTTGATCGTAAAACGGGCATGCTGCGACATGTGATGTACGCCGAGCTGCGCGACGCCGTTAACTATAACCGAAGTGCGTATAGCCTGGCACTTATTGGACGGCTCTCCTTTTGTGCCGAAAAACTAGGCCTCGACGCCTTTCTCTTTCCACCCGAGACATACCGACGAGAACTGCTCGACAACTACTGGAATGGTCGCTTTTTTAAAGCCGATGCAATCACTGACGCATATAGTTCAGAGTGCGCCCTGATGCCGTTCTTCCTGAAAGTAGTCGATGACCCCAAGCTATTTGAAAAGACAGTTGCCTACATCGTCAGTCGCAAGCTAAACAAACCGTACCCACTCAAATATAGCGAGCACCCTGAAAAATACACCTATCGCTTTGGCATGGGACCGCTTGTCATGCCAAACTACACTGGTGATAGTATCTGGACCTGGCATGCTACCTTCTACCTCCATTGCCTAAAGCGCTACAAGCACCCGTTGTACGAAGAAGAATATGCGCAATTTGCCAAGCTGATCGAACGCCACGGCAGCTATCCTGAGCTCGTCAACCCCGACGGCTCATGGTACTATGCTCCCCTTTATCGCTCAGATCCTGGTATGGTATGGGCGGCGTTGTTCTTGGAACTACCAAAGCCGAAAGCTCGTTAGTCCAGCATGTCCTCAATAGAGACTTCGCTTTTTACCCGTTCACGCATCCGCATCCTACAAAATCGCTTTGCAAGCTGAGCGCGACTTTCGCTCAGGCCATAGCCAACCATCAGATCTTCTGTCACACGGTTGACGGCATCATCTGCATAATTCAGAAGATTAAAATGCTGGTCGGCATTACCTTCAAGAATCGAGAGGCCTTGCCGCTCCACCCGTTCAAGAAAAAAGCACGCGTTTTCGAGATGCTGGTCATACACCATCATCTCGAAACGCGTCGCTTCATCAAGCTCTACAGCTTCTCGCTCAACAATCCGTCGAAATACTGCCTCTTCTCGTTCATTCATATTTGAACACTATAGCAGAGGTGGGCAACTATTTCTTCTTTTTCGAACTCTTCTTGTCGCCAGCGTCTTTGTCGTCTTTATCAACCACTTCGCCTTCGACAGGACCGTCTGCATCATCTGATCCACCGGCTTCAGATTCAGCATCCTTAGCAGCGGCTTCATACATCTTGGCGCCAATCGGCATAATCGCATCATTTAGCGCTTTGGCGGCAGCCTCTAACTCTTCCTTGTCGGTAGCATCCTTATGCTTCTTTGCCTCTTCGATAGCGTCAGTGATGGCTTTTTTGTCGTCGTCACTAATCTTGTCCTTGAATTCATCGGGCATTTTTTCAGCCTGATAAATGGCGTTCTCTAGAGTGTTACGAGCGTCGACAGCTTCACGCTTTTTCTTGTCTTCTTCAGCGTGCTCTTCGGCTTCCTTGGCTGCCTTCTCGATATCTTCTTTCGAGAGGTTACCGCTGTTCTGAATGGTGATTGACTGCTCTTTGCCAGTACCCTTATCCTTCGCAGACACGTTCAAGATACCGTTAGCATCAAGATTAAAGGTTACTTCAATCTGCGGCACACCCCGTGGAGCAGGCGCAATACCGTCTAGAACAAAGCGTCCTAGCGATTTGTTGTCAGCTGACATTTCGCGTTCACCTTGCAGCACGTGAATCTCTACCTGTGGCTGGTTGTCAGCAGCAGTTGAGAAGGTCTCGCTCTTAGAAGTTGGGACCGTCGAGTTACGCTCGATCAACTTTGTTGTGACACCTCCCATAGTCTCGATACCAAGTGAGAGCGGGGTTACGTCCAATAACAGTACGTCTTTGACGTCACCTTGCAGCACACCACCCTGAATAGCAGCACCGATAGCGACGACCTCGTCTGGGTTCACACCTTTGAGTGGTTCTTTTCCAAAGATAGATTTTACTTTTTCAACAACAGCTGGCATACGGGTCATACCACCAACCAAAACAATCTCGTCAATCTCGCTTGCCTTCACGCCAGCATCTTTCAGTGCTTTTTCGACGGGTGCAGCAACGCGGTCAATCAAGTCTTTTACCAGTTCTTCGAGCTTTGATCGAGTCAACTTATATTCAAAGTGTTTTGGACCATCAGCATCAGCTGTCAAGAATGGCAAGTTAATGTCAGTTTCGGGAGTTGAAGAAAGCTCTTTTTTGGCTTTTTCGGCTTCGTCCTTCAGGCGCTGCATAGCCGCATTATCACCCTTTAAGCTAATGCCCGACTCCTTCTTAAACTCTTCTAGGAAGTGGTTCACGATAGCATTATCAAAGTCTTCACCACCAAGGTGCGTGTCACCGTTCGTGCTCTTTACTTCAAATACACCATCGCCTAGCTCTAGGATTGATACGTCAAAAGTACCTCCACCAAGGTCAAAAACGGCAATCTTTTCTTCCTTCTTACTGTCAAGCCCATAGGCAAGTGCAGCCGCAGTCGGCTCGTTAATGATTCGTTTTACCTCAAGGCCTGCAATCTTACCGGCATCTTTAGTCGCCTGTCGTTGCGAGTCATCGAAGTACGCAGGAACCGTAATAACGGCTTCGGTGACTTTTTCGCCCAGAAAGGCTTCAGCATCAGCTTTAATCTTTGAAAGAATCATAGCCGATACTTCTTCGGGTGTGTATTCCTTGTCGCCCATCTTTACTGCAACACCGGCACCCTTTTTGACGATTTCGTACGGCATGATGTCGAGGTCTTTTTGCACCTCTTTGTCATTAAACTTACGGCCGATCAAACGCTTTACACCATAGATAGTGTTTTTGGCATTCGTAACACGCTGACGCTGAGCGACTTGTCCAACCAGGCGCTCACCTGACTTATTAATAGCAACGACACTTGGTGTCGTTCGGTTACCTTCAGCATTTGCAATGACTTCTGGCTTCCCAGCAATCATGTAAGCTACAGCACTGTTAGTAGTACCAAGATCGATTCCAATGATTTTACCCATTTTTACTCTCCTTATTTAAATATATGTTCAAATTAATGTCATATTAGCGCTCTCGGGGTGAGATTGCTAGATGTTCTTATTGTAATAAAACTAGCACTCTCGTGTCAAGAGTGCTAACGCGTTTTTCTTATCATCTTGCTATTTGCCTAAAAAAGGACTATTATTTACATATCTTACTGCCTCAACAGCAGAAAAGAGCACCGGCCGCAAGCAGATGCTTGTGGTTTTTCATTGAGCAGAGAAGAGATATCGTGCCAACACGCCTCAGCACATCGGTGCCTGATGCGCTCCGAGAAGACAATGTCCGCCAACTACTGAACAGGGTCAAGCTTGACCTTGGCAAGGCGCTCGCGCGCCAGCGTCAACCAGTTCTAGCAATTTTGCGCCGACCCAAGGAGTACACCTTCGTCATCGTTCCAGAAGACGAAGACATTCCCAGGGAACTTGCGCGACTCAACTGGGCACGTTCAGCCGCAACACTGCCCCCGTTTGTTGCCACAATCGATCAGCTAGAAGTAGTGTTTGAGCTGCTCAGGTCCTATGGCTACCAGGTGCACAGTGCCAGGAACGTCGCCGAGTGCCAAATGCCCTGCATCAGCTACAAGATCCTCGTGACCGGCAACGAGCCTGACCTGTCCACCGTCACCGACCTGTGAGCACTCTCACACGCACAAGACGGGTGTTGATTTGGGTCGAGGCCGCCCTTCTCTGCTCAAATCAACACGTTATTATTTTTTTGTAACTTTCACCATTGCGTGGCGAATCACTGAACCATTCAATAGATATCCCGCCTGTAGTGCTTCAGCAACTACCTCTTTATCACCCTTTGCCTCCTCATCAAACTGAATTGCTTCATGCATATCAGGGTTAAAGGCGGTTCCCGGGCGAGCGTCAATCCGCGTCACGTTCAGCCCTTCGAGCGATTTATCAAGATGCTTCACAAGACCAGCAACACTTTGCACCCAGCTATGATCTTTTAAGTCTTCCGGGGTATAGGCAATTGCACGCTCGATGTTGTCAATTACCGGCAACAATTTCATAATTGCGCTGGCCTGACCCGACTGCCGTGCAGCCGTTTTTTCTGCCTCGACGCGTTTTCGATAATTCTCAAAATCAGCCCGAGTACGCTGCAGGTCTGCGGTGAGTTCTGCAATCTGCTGCTCTTGCTTGGTTGGCTTCTTGGCTTTCTTTGGTTCAGACATGTTTATAATACCTCCTCTAACATTGCTCCGGCGTGGCGCACCAGGCGCATCACTTTATCGTAACTTTGACGGGTCGGCCCCAATACTCCGATATAACTGCTATCACTGTATGGTGATCGGAACCGACTAATAATCAGTGTCGCGCCGCTGGCTTTACCGATTGGGTTTTCAGCGCCAATGTAGACATTTAGTGGTTCGTTGGGCTTGGCTTCGCGCAGCCACGGCTCTAAGTTATCAAGTAAGCGTGCCACGGCCTGGACGTGATCTCCGTGTAAAAACTCCGGCTGCGAGAATAGATTGCCAATCCCGCTCATATATAGCTCGTCGCCAATTGTTGCGATACCTAAGTTTTGAGTCAGCTCGACCAAACTATCTACGGCGCCCCTAATTGCTCGGTCAGCGTGGTCGGAGTGGTTTTGCACCCGAGCTTCGATCGCTCTCGCACTGCGATCAGAAAGTAATCCCGGCACCTCGTTGGCGTGCACTTCATTTAATGAGTTGACGTAAAAACGATACCCCGCGTCCGTCGGTATCCTGCCCGCGCTGGTGTGAGGCTGAACGATATACCCCATCTCTTCTAGTCGCGCCATTTCACTTCGGATTGTCGCACTTGATACACCAAAAAGCTTGGCAAGCATAACACTCCCCACGGGGGCGGCAATCTCGGCATGTTGCTCGATAATGGCAGCAAGAATTGATCGTTGACGTTCTGTCATGCCCCTTATTTTAGCGCTTTTTGGCACTCTGTGTCAATGAGTGCCAGTTGCCTAGGAAAGCCAGGCTTTGTACGCTTTGATAATCTGCTGTGTAGATTCTTCCGGCGTGCTCGACGCAGTGTTAATAACAATATCGTAATGGTCTTCGACGTAGGGGTTTACGCCATACAGGGCGCTGTAGCGGCGAGCTTCACTGGCGAGCCGCTCATCAAGTTGCTGCGCATACTCTTCGATACTCTCAGGGACATGCTCTACCGCCCGGCGCTTCTCATCCAGCGCACCCATAATTCGCTCAGCTGCCGTTTTGCTGTCCAGCTCTAGGTACACTCGAAAAGAATTTGGCATCCAGTGCCAAGCCATCCTCGAATCGATCACGATATCTGTTGACTCTTCGCCCATCTCGCGCAGTCGCTGATCGACAGCCACATCAATTTCACTGTTTTGCTCAGCGTGAAGACTCCCGGCAGTTAAGTCAAAGCCTAGCTTGTGCACCATCTCTCGGAATAAATCACCAGATGAGAAGTGATCGTATCCAAGCGCGTCGGCAACCATCTTTGCGGTCGTTGATTTACCGCTGCCTGGACGACCAGCAATAGTGATAATCGTACTTTTGTGGAGTGGTGCTGGTCTCATAATTTGTATTAGTATACCTTAATCGCGCTTCAACATCACCATAAAGGCTTCGGAGGGAATGTCAACTTTACCAAATCGCTTCATACGCTTCTTGCCTTTCGCCTGCTTGGCGAGGACTTTCTTTTTTCGCGAAACATCACCGCCGTATAGTCCAGTTGTTACGTCTTTGCGGTACGCACTCAAATCCTCACGAGCGATAAACCGACCACCGATAGCCGCCTGTAAGGCAACCTGAAAGTTCTGTCGAGGAATGACTTCTTTTAGCTTTTTGGTTGTCTCACGACCCAAACTTTGCGCCTCTGAACGGTGCGCCATTACGCTCAGCGCATCCACCATTTCGCCGGCTACGTAAAAATCAACCCGCACCAGATCTTCTTCGCGATACTCATCAAGCTCATAGTTGAACGAGCCATATCCGCTCGTCACCGATTTCAGCTGATCGTAAAAATCAGTTAGTAGATTTGCAAGAGGTGCTTCAAAACTAATAAGCGCTCGTTCATCAATGTAGCTTAGGTTCTGCTGCAAGCCGCGCTTTGATACGATCAGCTGTATGACGGCACCAATATACTCAGCCGGTACGACAATCTCACCCTTAATCCACGGCTCACGAATCGAAGCAACAGTGCTGACATCGGGCAAGCTACTCGCGCTCTTGATATCGACTTCTTCGCCTGAATTCAGTGTCACTTGATAGTCTGTCGATGGATTTGTAATCACCAAATCGAGGCCGTATTCACGTTCCAGTCGCTCTTTAATAATGTCGAGGTGCAGCAAACCAAGGAACCCAATCCGGACACCAAACCCAAGCACGGGCGAGTTCTCGGGTTCAAACTGTAGTGCCGAGTCACTGAGGCTTAACTTTTCAATCGCATCTTTTAATGTCTGGTAATCGTCGTTACTCACGGGGAAGAATCCGGCATAGACAAATGGCTTCACTAATTTATAGCCCGGCAAAGGTTCAGATGCCGTCGCACGCCGCACTGTCACGGTATCGCCAACGCGCGCATCACGAGTTGTTCGTAAGTTAGTCACAATATAGCCAATTTCGCCAGTATTCAATGTGTTGCTTGGCTTCATCACTGGGCTCAAAGACCCAACCTCCAGGGCAATTCCTGAAGCACCGGTTGCCATCATGTCGATAGTGTCACCTTTTTTGATATTCCCATCGATGCTACGGGTGTACAGAATCACGCCTCGATAATCATCAAAGTAACTATCAAAAATTAACGAACGAGTTGGCGCATCTGCTTTCCCCTGGGGAGGAATGACGCGCTCCACTACTGCATCAAGTACATCCGTCACCCCTTCGCCTGTT
>CETV01042241.1_pt1 | contig 11339 bp, 21 predicted proteins | sample 531451 | NCBI WGS metagenome assembly CETV01 (sample SAMEA2623155, study PRJEB7988) | marine metagenome | isolation source: saline water (ENVO:00002010), including | reverse complement strand
ATCGAAATCGCCCGCTGCGAGTGGTACCGCGAAGGTCGCGTGCCCCTTCACACCCTGAAGGCCGACATCGACTATGGCTTCTCCGAAGCCAAGACGACCTACGGCGTGATCGGCGTGAAGGTGTGGGTGTACCGTGGCGACCGCCTGGCCAACGGCGAAGTGCCGGCCCTGAAGTCGGACGTGCCCGAAGACGATCGCCGCCCCCGTCGCGGTCCCCGTCCTGGTGGCGCCCCGGGTGGCCGTGGCCGCCCCGGCGAACGCCGTGACGGCGCTGCCCCGTCGGGCGATGCCCGTGGCCCGGTGGGTGCCAAGCGCGTGCCGCGCGCGGCTGCTGCCGCGCCCGGTGCCAAAGGAGAATAAAGATGCTGCAACCTTCCCGTCGTAAGTTCCGCAAGGAACAGAAGGGCCGCAACACCGGCGTGGCCACGCGCGGCGCGGCCGTGTCGTTCGGCGAGTTCGGCCTGAAGGCCACCGAGCGCGGCCGCCTGACGGCGCGCCAGATCGAAGCGGCTCGCCGCGCGATCTCGCGTCACATCAAGCGCGGGGGTCGGATCTTCATCCGGATCTTCCCGGACAAGCCGATCTCCCAAAAGCCTGCCGAAGTCCGTATGGGCAACGGCAAGGGCAACCCTGAGTACTACGTCGCCGAGATCCAGCCGGGCAAGGTGTTGTACGAGATCAATGGTGTGCCCGAAGCCCTGGCCCGCGAAGCGTTCACGCTTGCTGCGGCCAAGCTGCCCCTGAGCTGCACCTTCGTGGCGCGCCAGGTCGGCACCTGATCGAAGGAACCACCATGAAAGCATCCGAACTGCGTACCAAGGACGTGGCGGCGCTTGAGAAGGAAGTCTCCGACCTGCTGAAGGCCCATTTCGGCCTGCGCATGCAGAAGGCGACCCAGCAGCTCAGCAACCACACCGTTCTCCGCAAGACCCGTCGTGACATCGCACGTGCCAAGACGGTGCTGAACGAGAAGAAGAAGGAGGCCGCGAAATGAGCGACCAAGCCCAAGAGAAGGTCACGCCGAACCGCGTGCCCCGTTCCTTCGTCGGCACCGTGGTCAGCGACAAGCGCGCCAAGACCGTGACCGTGCTGGTCGAGCGCCGTCACATGCACGAGCTGTACGGCAAGATCGTCGCCCGTTCCAACAAGTACCACGCCCACGACGAAGCGGGCGAGTACAAGATGGGCGACGTGGTCGAGATCACCGAAGGTCGTCCGATCTCGAAGACCAAGTCCTGGCGCGTCACGCGCCTGGTGAAGAAGGCTGAAGCGGTCTAATCGCTGCTGCCTCCAAGACGGCCGGTCCGCTATCTCGATGGCGACCGGCCGTTTTACATGGTGTCCCCATTCCAACCCCTGAGCGGAGCATTGCCATGCTGAAGATCGGAGACCGTCTGCCGTCGGTCACGCTGCAAGAGTTCATCGACGTGGAAACCGAGGGCTGCACCCTGGGCCCCAACCCCGTGGTGCTGGACAAGGCGCTGGCCGGCAAGGCCGTCGCCATCTTCGCGCTGCCTGGCGCCTACACGCCGACCTGCTCCGCCAAGCATGTGCCGGGCTACATCGCCCAGGCCGATGCGCTGCGCGCCGCCGGCATCGACGAGATCTGGTGCATCTCGGTCAACGACGCCTTCGTGATGGGTGCGTGGGGCCGCGAACAGGGCACCGCCGGCAAGGTGCGCATGCTGGGTGACGGCAGCGCCGAGTTCACCAAGGCCGTGGGCCTGACGCTGGACCTGACCGCGCGCGGCATGGGCGTGCGCTCGCAGCGCTACGCCATGCTGGTGGTGGACGGGGTCGTCAAGTCGCTGGACATCGAGGCGCCCGGCCAGTTCGAGGTGAGCGACGCCGGCACCATGCTCAAGCGCGCCAACGAAGTGCTGACCGGCCGCTGAAAGTTTTAGCACGGGGCCTGTTGACAGGCTCCGTTTTCTCACGCGATAATCGCGCCTTCGCCGCAAATCTGGTTTGTTTTCGAGCCTTCAGCCCACCGCGCTGGGGGTCGAGCGAGCAGGCCGATGAGCGGATCCGCCCACACCACGGGCCCAAGACTGCCTGGCGGGCAGCGCTGAAGTTCTCGGCGCGCCAACAGCCCGACAAGTTGGGATGACAACATGATCCAAATGCAATCGCGGCTTGACGTCGCGGACAACACTGGCGCGAAGTCCGTCATGTGCATCAAGGTGCTTGGTGGCTCCAAGCGTCGCTACGCCGGCATCGGCGATGTGATCAAGGTCAGCATCAAGGAAGCTGCACCGCGTGGTCGCGTCAAGAAGGGCGAGGTCTACAGCGCTGTGGTCGTGCGTACGGCCAAGGGCGTTCGCCGCCAGGACGGCTCGCTGGTCAAGTTCGACGGCAACGCTGCCGTGCTGCTGAACGCCAAGCTGGAGCCCATCGGCACCCGCATCTTCGGCCCCGTGACGCGTGAACTGCGTACCGAGCGCTTCATGAAGATCGTCTCGCTGGCGCCGGAAGTGCTCTGACGCCTGCAAGCAAGGACAAGCAAGCCATGAACAAGATTCGCAAAGGTGACCAGGTCGTTGTTCTGACCGGTCGCGACAAGGGCAAGCGGGGCGTCGTCGCTCAGCGCGTCGACACCGACCACATCGTCGTGGAAGGCATCAACGTCGTGAAGAAGCACGTCAAGCCGAACCCGATGAAGGGCACGACCGGCGGTGTGGTCGACAAGACGATGCCGATCCACCAGTCCAACGTCGCGATCTACAACGCGGCCACGGGCAAGGCGGATCGCGTGGGCATCAAGCTGCTGGAAGACGGCAAGAAGGTTCGCGTCTTCAAGTCCAGCGGCGAAGAGATCAAGGCGTAAACATCATGGCTCAAGATAAAGCAGCCCAAAAGGCGAGCAAGGCCCCCAAGGCCGAGAAGTCCGTGGCAGTGCCCGCGGGTGAGTCGTCGAAGGTGAGCAATGCCCGCCTGCAGGCGATCTACCGCGACACCATCGCGCCGAGCCTGATCGAGAAGTTCGGCTACAAGTCGCCGATGCAGGTGCCGCGCATCACCAAGATCACGCTGAACATGGGCGTGAGCGAGGCCGTGTCGGACAAGAAGGTCATGGACCACGCGGTGGCCGACCTGACCAAGATCGCCGGCCAGAAGCCTGTCGTCACCAAGTCGAAGAAGGCCATCGCCGGCTTCAAGATCCGTGACGGCGTGCCCATCGGCTGCATGGTCACGCTGCGCGGCGTGCGCATGTACGAATTCCTGGACCGCTTCGTCACCGTGGCACTGCCCCGCGTGCGCGACTTCCGCGGCATCTCGGGTCGTGCATTCGACGGCCGGGGCAACTACAACATCGGCGTCAAAGAACAGATCATCTTCCCGGAAGTCGACTACGACAAGGTGGATGCGCTGCGCGGTCTGAACATCAGCATCACGACCACCGCCAAGACCGACGACGAAGCCAAGGCCCTGTTGACCGCCTTCCGCTTCCCGTTCAAGAACTGAGGTGCCCCGTGGCTAAAGTTTCCCTGATCCAACGTGAACTGAAGCGCGAGCAACTCGCCGCCAAGTATTCCAAGAAGTACAACGAGCTGAAGGCGATCATCAACGACGCCAAGCGCTCGGAGGAAGAGCGCTACGCCGCCCGCCTGCAACTGCAGCAGCTGCCGCGCAACGCCTACCCGACCCGCCAGCGCAACCGCTGCGAGCTGACCGGCCGCCCCCGCGGCACGTTCCGCAAGTTCGGGCTGGCTCGTTCCAAGATCCGTGACCTGGCGTTCAAGGGCGACATCCCTGGCGTCATCAAGGCCAGCTGGTAATCGGCACTCGAAGGAGATCCAGAAATGAGCATGAGTGATCCGATCGCCGACATGCTGACTCGCATCCGCAACGCGCAGATGGTCGAGAAAGCCACGGTGACGATGCCTTCTTCGAAGCTGAAGGTGGCCATTGCCCAAGTCCTGAAGGACGAAGGCTACATCGAGAATTTCGCCGTCAAGGGCGACGGCAAGGCCGAACTCGAAGTCGCGCTGAAGTACTACGCCGGCCGTCCGGTGATCGAGCGCATCGAGCGTGTCAGCCGTCCTGGCCTGCGGGTGTACCGCGGCCGCCACGACATCCCCCAGGTGATGAACGGCCTGGGTGTCGCCATCGTGACCACGCCGCGTGGCGTGATGACCGACCGCAAGGCACGTCAAGCCGGTATCGGCGGCGAAGTGCTCTGCTACGTCGCGTAAGGGGAGTCTGAAATGTCCCGCGTAGGAAAAATGCCGGTCGTCGTCCCGCAAGGCGTGGACGTGGCCATCAAGGACGACCAGATCGTCGTGAAGGGCGCGCTGGGTTCGCTGAGCCGCCCGGTGCACAACCTGGTCACCGTCAAGAGCGAAGGCGGCTCGCTGCTGGTCGCGCCGGCCGATGAATCGGCCGCTGCCAATGCGATGAGCGGCACCGTGCGCGCACTGCTGGCCAACATGGTCAACGGCGTGAGCAAGGGCTTCGAGCGCAAGCTGACCCTGGTGGGCGTGGGCTTCCGTGCCCAGGCCGCCGGCCAGAAGCTGAACCTGCAGATCGGTTTCTCGCATCCCGTGGTCAAGGACATGCCTGCCGGCATCACCGTGACCACCCCGACGCAGACCGAAATCCTGATCAAGGGTGCAGACCGCCAGGTGGTCGGCCAGGTCGCCGCCGAAGTGCGCGCCTTCCGTCCGCCCGAGCCTTACAAGGGCAAGGGGATCCGCTACGCCGATGAGCGCGTGGTCCTCAAAGAGACCAAGAAGAAGTAAGGAGCGGCCAGATCATGACAACGACGACCAAGAAGGAACAACGCCTGCGCCGCTCGCGGCAAACGCGTGTGCGCATCGCGATTCAACGCGTTGCCCGCCTGACGGTGTTCCGCTCCAACCTGCACATCTACGCCAACCTGCTGTCCGACGACGGCACCAAGGTGCTGGCCAGCGCTTCGACTGCCGAGAAGGAAGTCCGCGAGCAGCTGGGTGGCGCCGGCAAGGGTGGCAACGCTGCAGCTGCCACGCTCGTGGGCAAGCGCATCGCCGAGAAGGCGAAGGCCGCCGGCATCGAGAAGGTGGCTTTCGACCGCGCTGGTTTTGCGTACCACGGCCGCGTGAAGGCTCTGGCAGACGCGGCGCGCGAAGCCGGCCTGCAGTTCTGATTGGATTGAGGAACTAAACATGGCGAAGTTTCAACCTCGCGCCCAGACCGAAGGCAATGACGACGGTCTGAAGGAAAAGATGATCGCGGTGAACCGCGTCACCAAGGTGGTCAAGGGCGGCCGCACGCTGAGTTTCGCTGCGCTGACCGTGGTCGGTGACGGCGATGGCCGCATCGGCATGGGCAAGGGCAAGGCCAAGGAAGTGCCGGTCGCGGTGCAGAAGGCCATGGACTCGGCCCGCCGCAACATGGTCAAGGTCTCGCTGAAGAACGGCACCATCCACCACACGGTGCGTGGCGTTCACGGCGCTGCCAAGGTCATGATGGGCCCGGCCAAGCCTGGTGACGGCATCATCGCCGGCGGCCCGATGCGCGCCGTGTTCGAAGTGATGGGTGTGACGGACATCGTGGCCAAGAGCTTCGGTTCCACCAACCCCTACAACATGGTTCGCGCCACGCTCGACGCGCTGAAGAACTCGACGACGCCTGCCTCGGTCGCTGCGAAGCGCGGCAAGACGGTCGAAGAGATCTTCAACTGAGCCCGCGGACCGGAGAACTTTCATGTCCGACAAGAAAACCCTGACCGTCAAGTTGGTCAAGAGCATCGCCGGTACCCGCCAGTCGCACCGTGACACGGTGCGTGGCCTGGGCCTGCGCAAGCTCAACAGCGAGCGCCAGCTGGAAGACACGCCTGCCGTGCGCGGCATGATCAACAAGGTCTCCTACCTCGTGAAGGTGCTGTGATGCAACTCAACACGATCAAGCCGGGTAACGGCTCCAAGCATGCCAAGCGCCGTGTCGGCCGCGGCATCGGCTCGGGCCTGGGCAAGACCGCGGGTCGCGGCCACAAGGGTCAGAAGTCCCGTGCGGGCGGCTACCACAAGGTCGGCTTCGAAGGCGGCCAGATGCCGCTGCAGCGTCGCCTGCCCAAGCGCGGCTTCAAGTCGCACTCGCTGAAGTACAACGCCGAGATCACGCTGGCCGACCTGGAAGCGCTGGGCGCCGACGAGGTCACGCTGGTGGGCCTGAAGCAAGCTGGCCTGGTGGGCGAGCTGGCCAAGGTCGTCAAGGTGATCAAGTCGGGTGAGCTGACCAAGAAGGTTTCGCTGCACGGCATTGGCGCCACCGCTGGCGCCAAGGCTGCGATCGAAGCCGCGGGCGGCTCGCTGGCCTGATAGGCCAAGCAGCAAGGACAAGTCCGAGTGGCAACCAACGCCAATCAGCTGGCCAAGAGCGGCAAGTTCGGTGACCTGCGTCGCCGGCTCGTGTTCCTGCTGCTGGCCCTGGTCGTCTACCGCATCGGCGCTCACGTGCCGGTGCCCGGTATCGACCCGGTGCAACTGCAGCAGCTGTTCAAGAGCCAGAGCGGCGGCATCCTGAACCTGTTCAACATGTTCTCGGGCGGGGCGCTGTCGCGCTTCACCGTGTTCGCGTTGGGCATCATGCCGTACATCTCGGCGTCGATCATCATGCAGTTGATGACCTACGTCGTGCCCACGCTCGAAGCCCTCAAGAAGGAAGGCGAGTCCGGCCGCCGGAAGATCACGCAGTACACGCGCTACGGCACGTTGGGTCTGGCGATCTTCCAGTCGCTGGGTATCGCGTTGGCGTTGGAAGGCTCGCCGGGTCTGGTGCTCGCACCGGGTTTCGGTTTCCGCCTGACGACGGTGGTGAGCCTGGTGGCCGGCACCATGTTCCTGATGTGGCTGGGTGAGCAGATCACCGAGCGCGGTCTGGGCAACGGCATCTCGATCCTGATCTTCGGGGGTATCGCCGCGGGTCTGCCGAGTGCGGTGGGCGGCCTGTTCGAGCTGGTGCGCACCGGGGCGATGAGCATCATCGCGTCGCTGTTCATCATCGCGATCATCGTGCTGGTGACCTTTGCCGTGGTGTTCGTCGAACGGGGTCAGCGCAAGATCCTGGTCAACTATGCCAAGCGCCAGGTCGGCAACAAGGTGTACGGTGGCCAGTCTTCGCACCTGCCGCTGAAGCTGAACATGTCGGGCGTGATCCCGCCGATCTTCGCGTCGTCGATCATCCTGCTGCCGGCGACGGTGGTGGGCTGGTTCGCCACCGGTCATGGTCTGCAGTGGCTGAAGGACATCTCGTCGGCGCTGTCGCCGGGACAGCCGATCTACGTGATGCTGTATGCCGCGATGATCGTGTTCTTCTGCTTCTTCTACACGGCGCTGGTGTTCAACAGCCGTGAGACCGCAGACAACCTGAAGAAGAGCGGCGCGTTCATCCCTGGCATTCGCCCGGGTGACCAGACCGCCCGGTACATCGATCGGATCTTGTCGCGCCTGACGCTGGCCGGCGCCGTGTACATCACGGCGGTCTGCCTGCTGCCCGAGTTCCTGGTGCTGAAGTACAACGTGCCGTTCTACTTCGGTGGAACGTCGTTGCTGATCATCGTTGTGGTGACCATGGATTTCTGGGCCCAGGTCCAGAGCTATGTGATGAGTCAGCAGTATGAGTCGTTGCTGAAGAAGGCCAACTTCAAGGCAAGCTGAAGCGCGAGACCGTATGGCAAAAGACGATGTCATCCAGATGCAGGGGGAGATCCTTGAAAACCTCCCCAACGCAACCTTCCGTGTGAAGCTCGAGAACGGCCACGTGGTTCTCGGACATATCTCCGGAAAGATGCGCATGCATTACATCCGCATTCTTCCCGGCGACAAGGTCACCGTGGAGCTCACCCCGTACGACTTGAGCCGGGCACGCATTGTGTTCCGCGCGAAATAAGGAGAAGACCATGAAAGTTGCAGCATCGGTCAAGAAGATGTGTCGCAATTGCAAGATCATCCGCCGCAAGGGCGTGGTGCGTGTGATCTGTACCGACCCGCGCCACAAGCAGCGCCAGGGTTGATCAGCGCCGAACCAGATTAAGAGGACACCATGGCACGCATTGCTGGTATCAATATTCCGCCGCACAAGCACACCGAGATCGGCCTGACGTCGATCTACGGCATCGGTCGCACGACCGCGCAGAAGATCTGTGTGGCGGCTGGCATCGAGTTCAACAAGAAGGTCAAGGACCTGACCGACGCCGACCTGGAAAAGATCCGGGACGAAATCGGCCGCATGACGATCGAAGGCGACCTGCGTCGCGAACAGTCGATCAACATCAAGCGTCTGATGGACCTGGGCTGCTACCGCGGCATGCGTCATCGCCGTGGTCTGCCGCTGCGTGGTCAGCGCACCAAGACCAACGCCCGCACCCGCAAGGGTCCGCGCAAGTCCGGCGCGCTGGTCAAGAAGTGATCGACGCGGTCGGCAACGGATTCAAGGATTAAGACATGGCCAAGGCACCCAACAACAGCGCAGCGCGTCGTGTGAGCAAGAAGGTCCGCAAGAACATTGCGGACGGCATCGCCCACGTGCACGCGTCGTTCAACAACACCATCATCACGATCACGGACCGTCAAGGCGGCGCGCTGTCGTGGGCCTCGAGCGGCGGCCAGGGCTTCAAGGGTTCGCGCAAGAGCACCCCGTTCGCGGCCCAGGTGGCGGCGGAGACGGCCGGTCGTGCTGCGCAGGAACAAGGCATCAAGAACCTCGACGTGCGGATCAAGGGCCCGGGCCCCGGCCGTGAGTCGTCGGTGCGCGCGCTGGCCTCGCTGGGCATCCGCATCACGTCGATCTCCGACGTGACGCCCGTGCCGCACAACGGCTGCCGTCCGCAAAAGCGTCGCCGCATCTAAGCGACGCACCCCCGCGTCGGTAGCGTCCCCGGGCGCTGCCGACGTTTGTCCTTCAGCCCACCGTTCGCGCCGTGACGTCGGCCCGGACTCGCGCGGCACCGCTGGCCGCGTCAGATAAACAAGGAAAACCAAGTGGCACGTTACCTCGGCCCCAAGGCCAAACTGTCCCGCCGTGAAGGCACCGACCTCTACCTGAAGAGCGCCCGTCGCCCCATCGGCGACAAGGCCAAGTTCGACAGCAAGCCGGGCCAGCACGGCCGCACCAGCGGTTCGCGTACCAGCGACTTCGGCCTGCAGCTGCGTGAAAAGCAGAAGGTCAAGCGCATGTATGGCGTGCTGGAGCGCCAGTTCCGCCGCTACTTCGAGGAAGCCGAGCGCCGCCGTGGCAACACCGGTACCAACCTGCTGACGCTGCTGGAATCGCGCCTGGACAACGTGGTGTACCGCATGGGCTTCGGCTCGACCCGCGCGGAAGCCCGCCAGCTGGTGTCGCACAAGTCGATCACCGTCAACGGCCAGGTGGTGAACATCGCTTCGTACATGGTCAAGGCCGGTGACGTGGTCGCCGTGCGCGAAAAGGCCAAGAAGCAGCTGCGCGTGACCGAAGCGCTGAAGCTGGCCGAGTCGATCGGCATGCCGGCCTGGGTCGAAGTGAATGCATCCAAGCTGGAAGGCGTCTTCAAGAAGACCCCGGACCGCGACGAATTCGGCGCCGAGATCAAGGAAGCGCTGATCGTGGAACTGTATTCGCGCTGATCACTGCGCCTGACGCGCGTGCGGCCTGCGGGCCGCTCGCGCGCGTTTTGTTTTCGGCCGCTGTGTTTGCCGGGCACGCAGCGGTCTTGCAAGGCCCGACATGTCCATCAGCCTTATCGGTGTAACGAGCCGAGGGTATTGACAGGAACACCACTCAATGCAAACCAATCTGCTGAAACCCAAAGCCATCCAAGTCGAGCCGTTGGGCGATCGCCGTGCCAAGGTGACGCTCGAGCCGTTCGAGCGGGGCTATGGGCACACGCTGGGCAACGCCCTGCGTCGTGTGCTGCTGTCCTCGATGGTGGGTTATGCGCCGACGGAAGTCACCATCGCCGGCGTGCTGCACGAGTACTCCACTGTCGACGGCGTTCAGGAAGATGTGGTGCACATCATGCTGAACCTGAAGGGCGTGACCTTCAAGTTGCACAACCGCGACGAAGTGACGCTGGTGCTGCGCAAGGAAGGCGAGGGCCCGGTCACGGCCGGCGACATCCAGACGCCGCATGACGTCGAGGTGATCAACCCCGACCACGTGATCGCCCACCTGGCCAAGGGCGGCAAGCTCGACATGCAGATCAAGGTGGAGAAGGGCCGCGGCTATGTGCCGGGCAACCTCCGCCGCTTCGGCGACGAGCCCACCAAGGCCATCGGCCGCATCGTGCTGGACGCTTCCTTCTCGCCCGTGCGCCGCGTGAGCTACGCCGTGGAGAACGCCCGCGTCGAGCAGCGCACCGACCTGGACAAGCTGGTGATGGAGATCGAGACCAACGGTGCGATCAGCCCCGAGGAAGCGATCCGCGCGTCGGCCAAGATCCTGGTCGAGCAGCTGGTGGTCTTCGCACAGCTGCCGCACGAAGACGGCGAGATCTTCCAGGCGCCGACCGCGCCGCGCGCCGGCGGCAACTTCGACCCGATCCTGCTGCGCCCCGTGGACGAGCTCGAGCTGACGGTGCGTTCGGCCAACTGCCTGAAGGCCGAAAACATCTACTACATCGGCGACCTGATCCAGCGCACGGAAACCGAGCTGCTCAAGACGCCGAACCTCGGCCGCAAGTCGCTGAACGAAATCAAGGAAGTGCTGGCCTCGCGTGGTCTCACGCTGGGTGCCCGCCTGGAGAACTGGCCGCCTCAAGGCCTGGACAAGCGTTAATCACACGCTGTCATGTGCAACCCCCGGTACCTGACACGGCCGGGGTTCAATAAAGAAAGGAAAGCACCATGCGCCATCGCAACGGACTCCGCAAACTCAACCGCACCAGCGCGCATCGCCAGGCGATGCTGCGCAACATGACCAACTCGCTGCTGCAGCACGAAGCCATCAAGACCACGGTCCCGAAGGCCAAGGAACTGCGCCGCGTCGTCGAGCCGCTGATCACGCTGGCCAAGGAACCCACGCTGGCCAACCGCCGCCTGGCTTTTTCGCGCACCCGTGACCGCGACATCGTGGCCAAGCTCTTCAACGAGCTGGGCCCGCGCTACCAGACCCGTCCGGGTGGCTACACCCGCATCCTGAAGATGGGCTTCCGCGTGGGCGACAACGCCCCGATGGCCTTCGTCGAACTGGTCGACCGTCCCGACACCGCCGTGGCTGAAGAAGCCACCGACGCTGCCGAGTAAGTCGACTTGGCGTCTTTCAGCCTCTTTTCGAAATTTATTCGCTAGGGGCTGGCAAGAAGCCAAAAGCACGCTATACTGTCAGCTTCCGTCGCGGGGTGGAGCAGTCTGGTAGCTCGTTGGGCTCATAACCCAAAG
>CETV01138304.1_pt1 | contig 11363 bp, 10 predicted proteins | sample 531451 | NCBI WGS metagenome assembly CETV01 (sample SAMEA2623155, study PRJEB7988) | marine metagenome | isolation source: saline water (ENVO:00002010), including | reverse complement strand
GTCGCGTCAACTACCGCCCGCCACAACAGGCCGCGCTGGCGCTCTGGAATATCGGCCCACCGGTACAGCCGGTAAACGGGTGATACCCCGGCCAGATCACAGAAAATGGCTTTTTCTTTGGCGGTGGATTCCTGCCAGAAACGCGCCTGACGGGCGCTTATTTCGTCGGCCAGCCCCCAGGCTTGCAGGCATTTGCGCACCTGTTCCGGGCCTTTGACGTTGGCAAATTGGCGGGTGAGTCGTGCCAGGGCTTCCCCGTGTGGGTTCCGGGTTGGCCCCTGGTAGTCCTGATTGATCATTACTGCGGTCTGCATGTCGGCCCCCTCACGCATTAATCAAATGCGGCATCATGGAACCGATCTGCACAACGACACGCTGCGCCAGCGGGTCGCCTTCTGCGGCCTTGTGTTCCGCCTTAACCATTGCGTCAATGGCGAAATCTCTGCCCAGCGCAATCATGCCGGCGTCTGTGTTCTCTGCCTCATATTTGGCTGCGCGGCGGGTGGAATAAAAAACCTGTAAATCTGTCATTGTCTCGCTCTCCCGTGTCGGTAACTGTTCCCCCGAAAAGATTGCCCCGGAGCTACCGGGGCGGGTTCGGGAGAACCAACGGGAGAAACGATACCCAACGGGTGTTAGGTACACAACAGGCGTTAGGGTGACTACTCAACACCTGTTGCATAAACTGAAGGTGAATTTGTCGCCCAGGGCGAAAAAATGAAAGAAACGGTCGGTCAGAAGCTCTTGACAATGCTGCAAGCCCAACATAATGGGTGCAGCCTGTATGCCCTACACCATATTTTGTGTGTGAGTGATGCCAACGTTTACCAGATAGCGAAAGGTGAGCGCCACATGGCCACTGACACAATCTTGATTGCCTGCGACTGCTTAGGTATCGATGCCCGCCCCTGGCTTATTCAAGCCGAAATTGACACCTGTAAATCGCCCAAAAGGCGACAAATTCTTTACCGGATTCTGGACGAACTCACCTCCCCTGAAGCCCGCGCGGCTGTAGGGTTCTTGGCGTTTTTCGTGGTGGGGTTTTTCGGTGTTTTGCCGGTCTGAACCATCTATACATTATGCGCAGTCTGGTATCCGTTCAAATAACAGTATTACGGATTCTATCTTTGCATTCTCTCCTTGCATCCTAGCGGCTTACCAGGAGCTTAGCCGATGAGCAAACCGGCCAGCCACCCGCGCTTACTCCCGAACAGTTCGCCCACCTGTTAGGCATTATCCAGAAGCATCGATACCCGAAAAAGAACACGGCGCCGACTCGTATCAGCTTCAAGCTCGGACTACGAGTCCAGGATATCGCGCTTCTCCAGATAAAAGACGTCGCCGAGCTTGGCCCTGTGAGTACGGATTCTGGTCAGCGCTCTTTCAAACTTACGGAAATCCTTGCGTTGCCTTCGGCTTACACTAAGTGTGCCGATGCGTTGAAGCGGTCCAAATCCACGTATCAGCCGCGTCGAATCAGTTTTGGTGTTCACGATTTCCACCATCTTGTTCAGCGAATTGAAATCATGGCCAAGGCCGGCGCCGAGATCAAACCGAAGGATTTTTATCCTGAGGTCAAAAAGCATCGTGGTAAATCGCGTGATCTTCCAATGAAGAAAGCCTCTATTCCCCCAGTACTCTCCAGGAACACTTTGCCCACATGCAGAGGCATTGGGCAGGTATTGAGCGAGCCTGCTCCCACAGCGGCCGGAGGACGTTAATAACGCATATCATTCATGAAAAAAGAAGTCAGTTAAAGTCGCGCGAAAAATCGCTGGGCATGTCTCACCGTCAACCACGCTCATTTACTAAGAACCTCCCGAGGAGCCACTGAAGGAAGCGTTGCAAGATGCCGGGTACAAATATCTTGGTTAGTACGGCAACCGAATCAACTTTAAAGAGCAGTTGTTATTATTGTTCAACCACCTCAAACGCACTCTGGTTTGCGTACCTGACAGGTAATATTTTTCAGCCCATTTGTTATGTGTCTTGTTGATAGCGCCGGACACCGACAGCCGCCCTGCCCCTCCAGATCACGAGTCATATTCCCAATCTGGCCAACCAAACGTAGATTTCATGGCTATTGGGGATGCATTGATGCCTGAATGCGAAGTTGGGTTTGGTCGCAAAGCGAACATTCAGCTTGGAAGATAGCGCCAGCCTAACGGGCCGATTCGTGGAATTGCACTGGAACACTCTGGTCCAGTTGACGGACTTTTTGAACTCGGAGCATCCCTTTCGCACCATCAAGCGGCAGTTAAGTTATGCCAAAGTCCGCGATCGCAGCCTGTCGAAGAACACCAACCTGTTCTACCTGTTCGCGGCGCTCAGCAACATGCGGAGTGACAGGTTCGCCGTTTTTAAGCCATTTTATGCGTCCTTCACCGCAGTAGTTCTTGTACTCTTCCGCCACGTCGGGGCGGCGGCTGCTTCGAATGCTTCTTTGGTCTTCGTGACACGCGCATGGCCCTGTTCTTCATGGAGCATCCATTGGTCGTCGCCGTAGATAATAGGCAGGTCCATGAAGGTCTTAACCCTCCATTAACCACCTCCTAGATAGTCTGTATCCCGTCGTTTACCGCAGATTTGACCGCGCCCGAATGGACTTTACCTATGTATCGCTTGCCCTGCTCGAAAGTAGTGCTGACTGCTTTATGCTGCCTGGTTATTGCAGGCTGCAGTTCGTTGTCCACGAGAACGGACTATCTCGCTCAGGCCGATTCCGAGCGTCAGAACGTCGTCTCCAAGTTTGAGATGGAGGTTGGTCTCGAAACAGCCTACCTGAATGAGCTGGTCAACAGCCATGACCTGGACGCGCTTATTGTCGAAGCGCGCGCGGCCAATCCTGATTTCCAGCAAACACGGCTTTCACTCCAAATTCTCCGTGCTCAATACCGAGCGACTCAGGCGGATCAACTCCCCGACGTCGAGGCTGGATTCGTCGCGAATAACACTGACGGTCTAGATACTGCCTACACCGGCACCGTCAGCATCAGCTGGGAGCTGGATTTGTGGTCGAAGATTTCTGATGAGGCGTCGGCTGCCGCCAGTGACGTTGCTGAACAGCTGGCTCTCTACCAAGCTGCGCGGGATACGCTCGCAGCCGAGGTCATGCAGGGCTGGTTGAAACTGGTGAATCTGAATCGCTCCGTTGCCATCGAAAAGCAACGCGCGGAGCTATTGGAAAAAAACGAACAGTGGATTCTTCAGCGTTACCGCTCGGGACTGGGTGACCTTGAAGATCTGGACAGCGCCCAAAGCTCTGCGGCCAGTGCCAGGGCGACATTGATTGCAGTTCAGGAATCCCTGCAGCAACAGCAAAGGGCGTTGAACCTGTTGCTCGGGCGAAGCCAGGCTAGCACGGTCATTTCCGCCGACTATCCGCAGGTTCTTTTACCCCTGTCCGACCTTGCAGAGCAAACATTGCAGCGTCGCCCGGACCTTAAAGCGGCCTATATGGCTATCAGGGCAAATGATTTTCGAACGTCCGTTGCCTACAAGGACATGCTGCCATCCATCAACCTGGAAACAGCGCTTAGCGAAACAGGCACATCGCCCAGTGACGCCCTATTGCGCAACCCGGTGTGGTCATTGCTCGGTCAGCTACCGCGTTGTGCCCTGGATCGACGAATTGATGGCAACGCATCCAGGTTTGAATCTCAGAGTTCAGATTACTGACACCAACGTGGACTTTTACCGGGATTCGGTCGACATGGCGCTTCGCTACGGCGCGCCCAGTGACACCAACCTGTATGGCTTCAAAATTTGCGATGTGCCGCGCCTGCTTTGCGCATCTCCTGATTACCTTTCGCGTCATGGTCGCCCCATTCATCCTGATGACCTTGAGAACCACAACGGACTGTTCTATCAGTTGCAGGACATCCCATTTGACCTCTGGACGTTCAAACGGGGAGACGAGGAATATCGAGTCAAAATGACGGGCGATCGCGCCTCAAACGATGGCGATCTGGTTCGCCGGTGGTGCGTCGCTGGTCGCGGTCTTGCGATAAAATCGTGTCTTGATATGTCGGATGATCTGCTTGCAGGCCGTGTCACCACAATCATGCCGGACTATGCGCCGCCGGTATCCGAGCTGTGGCTGATTTGTCCTACCCGACAGTCAATAACGCCGGCAATGAGGTTGTTGAGGGATGACCTGCGTGCAAAAGTAGGCGAACTGATGAATGCAATGATTGCCGGAGGCTTTTTTCCTCCGGATCGCTTGTCCGGAGGAAAAAAAGACGCCTGAAAAACAGCGGGTGCGTTATTGATGATAAGAAATTCTCATTAACGTGCAGTACACCACTGGCAGCACCACTAACGTCAATACCGTTGCAACACCCAAACCGCACACGATAACCACCGCCATGCTCGCGAAGAAGGCATCGCTGAACAGAGGAATCATTCCCAACATGGTGGTTACGGCCGCCATAAGCACAGGTCGTACCCGGCTTACCGCGGCCTCAACCACCGCAGTGAATGCATCATCCTGCTGTTCTAACTGAATATTGATCTCCTCAACCAGCACAATGGCATTCTTCAGTACCATACCGATCAGACTCAGAGTCCCGAGCAGCGCCATGAATGTAAAAGGCGCGCCGAGCAATACCAGTCCACCAATGATTCCAATCATCATGAGAGGAACAATCATCCAGATAGACAGAGCCTGTCGGAAGCTACCGAACAACAGCATCGAAATAATGAACATCCCCAGCAGTCCAAGAGGCAGCGAGGAGAAAAGCGAAGTCTGAGCTTCGGATGAGGTCTCGTACTCTCCACCCCACTCAATCGAATAGCCGTGGGGAAGCTCCAGCGCGTCGACCTGCGGGCGGATCCTCTCCAGCACACTCGCCGCCGTCTCCCCCGACAAAGGCATGGGTTCGGCATAAACCGCCAACATCCGCTCCCTGTTTCTGCGTTTTATCAACGGATCCCGCAGTTCCGTATTGATGGCATTGATGACGTTGCCCGCGCTGACATAGCGGCCCTGCTCTTCACTCCAGACATTGATCGAGGTAAGGTTTTCGATGTCAAAACGCTGCTCCTCTCTTGACCGCATAATGATCGGAATGAGGTCGCTCCCCTCACGGTACACTCCAACCTGCTGCCCCTGATTATTCAGCAACAACGCCTGGTGCAGTGATTCGCGAGATACGCCAAGGCGCCGGGCCTGTTCTTCGAGGAACTCCGGTACGATCACGGCTTCCCGATTACCCCAGGACAAGCGCACGCTGTCGGCCAGAGGTTCATTTTCAAAAATTGCCTGCACGCGCACACCGATTTTCCGGAGTTCTTCGGGATCTTCTCCAAAGATACGAGCTTCAAGACTGGCTTTGGCTGAGGGCCCCACCTGCAAAGCCTGCACTTTGTAATGCACGTTCGGGAAGTCTGTACGCAGTTGCTCAATGACTTCCTCCATACGGGCCTCTCTCGACGCCTTATCCCGGGTCTCTACGATCAATTGGCCAAAACTGGCGTATCGCTGCTCCGGTGAATACGTCAACGTAAAACGCTGGGCTCCGCCACCGGTGACACTGGTCACCTGAACGACCTGGTCCATGTCATTCACGCGCGATTCCAGCCGCTTTACGGTCTCTTCGGTTTGCAAGATGTCGGCGCCCTCGGGCAACCAAAGGTCAACAAAGAAGAGTGGCGTTGTGGCATTCGGGAAGAAAGCATTCTTAACCTGTCCCGAGAACGATAGAACCCCAGCCAGAAGCGCGATCGCAAGTGTTAATGTCACGAAGCGATAATGAATCGCGTAGGTCAGCAGGCGGCGGAAGACGACGAAAACAATTCCCTTATAGGGGTCGTTATCGGATGACTGCCCGACACTCTCGAGCTTGTCGGGATAGAACATATCAAAGAAAAACGGGGTCAGAGTGAGTGCCGTCAGCCAGCTCAGGAAAAGCGAGTAGCACAGAACCCAGAACAGGGAGCCAATGAATTCTCCGGTGGTGTCTGGTGAAAGGCCGATAGGAGCAAAGGCCGTAATGGCAATCACGGTAGCGCCGAGCAGCGGGTACCGGTTCTGCGAGACCACTTCTTTGGCTGCCTGCCTTTTGGACTTGCCCTTGGAAAGGCCAATCATCATGCCCTCGGTGACGACGATGGCATTATCGACCAGCATCCCCAGCGCAATGATCAGCGCACCCAATGAAATCTTCTGGAGCTGAATACCGTGTATTGCCATAAGCACGAATGTACCCATGATGGTAATCAGCAGGATCAGCCCCATGAGCAGGCCACTTCGCAGCCCCATGAACAGCAAAAGCACAATAATGACAATGCCCACCGCCTGAGCAAGGTTCATGAGAAAAGCAGATACTGCCTCCTCGACTACTTCAGGCTGGTTATACACTGTGTTCAGTGTCATGCCGATGGGTTGCTGTTTTTCCAGGCGTTTCAAAGCCTCATTGAGACTCTCACCTACATCAACAACGTTGGTGCCCTCTGCAAATGACACGCCGATGGTCAAAGCAGGCAATCCGTCAGAGTGGTAAAGCAAGGCGGGTGAGTCATTGGTCACCCTGCGAACTTCGGCCAGATCGCTGAGCCGGATAATACCCGAATCAGCGCTTCCAACTGCCAGTTGCTCAAGTGCCTGAACGGAATCAAGCTGACCGGTTGGCTGAACGGATAACGACAGCCCTTCACTGCGCAGGTGGCCAGCGTTGCCCACCGTATTCTGCGCATTCAGAAGGCTTGCCAGGTATTCTGGCGAGATGCCAAGAGCACGCATACGGTCACGGTCCAGTGACACGATCATCTGCTCGTCGACACGACCACCGATACTGACTTTTGCGACGCCCTCCAACAATCGCAGTTCTCGCTGAATGAGATCCGCATGGTCACCAAGATCTTTCAGCGAGTAGCCGTCACCACGCAACGTGAGCAGCAGGCCGAAGACATCGCCAAAGTCATCGTTCACGATGGACGTGTTCACGCCTGGTGGCAGACCAGGCTGGGCATCATTAATCTTTCGCCGAAGGATATCCCAATACTGGTCTAACTCCCCTTCTCTGACCGTCTTCTTGAGTTGGACAGTAATCTGCGACAAGCCGTCCGAGTTCACCGAAGTAATGTCATCGATGCCCGGCATCTGCTGGATCGCTTTTTCCAGAGGCAGCGTAACCTCCTCCTCGACTTCAAGAGGCGTTGCTCCGGGATATTGGGTGGTCACCAAGGCGGAACGTAACGTGAACTCCGGGAATTCAAGCTGGCCAAGACCCAGAAACGCGAACATGCCCCCAACCCCAAGCAACAGCGTGACCATCCAGCTGATGGACTTCCGATCAAGAAAATAATCGACCATCTCAGAGCCCGCCCTCTTTTTCCCAGGGACGGACCGAACGATCCCTGTTCATCCGGTGAGCGCCGGCAACCACGATTCTGTCGCCCGGGCTGAGCTCTCCCCGAACAAGCACGCCATCGTTCATTTTCTTACCCGGCTCGACATCCACCGGCTCGACGCTGCCCGTGTTATCGCCATTCTCACCATCGGCAGCAGCCACGTATCGCCAAACCACGCTAGTGCCGGGTTCTGCGTCAGGTGTTACAAGCGCCGCGGTTGGTATCAGCCACGACGGGGCGCTCTCTCCAGCCAATGTGCCGTAATCAAGCAGAACGGTCGCGCTCATCCCCGAAAGCACTGTGATGTCCTCGGGTTCAGGGAGCGTTACGGTAACCTCATAACTGAGCGACCCCTGAGAGGCATTGCTGTCATGCTCTTTGTAGCTCGCGGCGTAGCGTTTATCGGGAAGCTCGGGAAACTGTACCCACGCGATAGTGTTGCCATTGGCGCGAACGTTCCTGGATCTCTGTGGTTGAAGGCGGCGGACCTGTTGTTCAGGCATCTGGAACGAGACGTCGATAGAGCCGGGCCGTTGCAGTTCGGCAATGGCCTGCTGCGCTGATACAACCTGAAAGACATCCACCGGCACCCGTGAAATGACGCCATCAAATGGCGCTTTGAGAACGGTATAGGAAAGTTGGTCCTCCGCGCTGGCCAGTTGCGCTCTGGCAGAGAGGTACTCGGCCTCGGCCTCATCGAAACGGGCCTGACTGATGGCCTGGCGCTCCAACGATATTCGCATTCGCTCGAAGGTGGCCTGTGCCAGATTGAAATTTGACCGGGCGTTTTCCAGGCGGGTTCTTGCGTCCCGATCGTCCAGGCGGGCAACGACCTCCCCTTTTTCCACAGTGTCGCCTGCTTTAACGGCCAGCTCCGTCAGCTCTCCTCCCACTCTGAAAGAGAGTTCTGAATGGTCAGACGCCGAGACTCTGCCCGGATACTGATTGAGCGTGCCTGACTGCGCCTGCTCCAGCGTCATGAGCTTTACCGGGTAGACAGTTTGCTGTGTCAGAGGGGGCGCCTCCGCCGAACATCCCATCACCAGGAGGCTCGAAAGCATTGCAAGCGCTTGTAGGCCTCTCAAGGGCATGGCGGTACTGACCATCTTGAATTTCATAACGCGTCACTCTCCAGAAAAAATTAGGTATTCCGACGATCGGCAACCGCATCCCAAGCCATATTAAACGCTAATTCGATATGCTCATCGGTACCTTCGAACGACCCTTGCAGGCATCGTTGAACGAGGTGGTAAATCGGGCGGAACATAAACGTTTCGAGAAGTGGAAAAGGTACCGGTTTGATCAGCCCGGATTGCTTTCCCTGATCAACTGCATTCAAAAGATTTGCGGCTCGGCTTTCGTTTCGTGCCTGGATCTCGGGAGTCATCCAAGCAGAATGCGTGAACGTCTCGTGGTAGCGGAATAGTTCCGGACGCTCAAGGCCGATCCGGAACAGTGTGTGCCACTGGCGTCGCAGTCCTTCACGCAGATCTTTCCCGCGAGAAAAACTGTCCAGCGCCGCATCAATGACCTGATCGCTGACGTAATAAAATGTCGCCAATAAAAGCTGTTCTTTATCTTCGTAATAGATGTACAGCGTGGCTGGTGACAAACCCGCAGCCTTGGCTATCTTGCCAACCGAGGTTGCTGAAAAACCGTGATCTGCTACTTCCCTCACGGTAGCTTCCAGGAAGGCTATTCGTTTCGAGTCGTCTCTTTGCCGCATTTGTCTGCTCAACGCTTCAAATTGGTCGGCCTAAAATAAATGCACGTTCACTTATTTTCAAACCGAAAATATAGGCGTATACCGAAGTAGGTGCCCTACTGAATTCCTGGACAGAATGGCCATTGGGGGCTCCATCAGGCATCTGTCTCCAAACCTGGACTGTAGTTTTCATGTCGTCACGAAGTCTCTTGAGCTCCTTTAACTCCTGATCCAGTCTGCAAAGGCGGTCTGTGAATAGCTCCTTCAGGTCGCTGCCAGCCAAGCCACCCTCCGTCCCATGACTTAGAATGACTTTGACTTCACGCAGGTTGAATCCCAGCTTGTTTGCCACGCGAACAAACCGTAAGCGCCACAGGTCTTCCGAATTATACAAGTTGTAGCCATTTCGGGGATCTTTTCGTGGCCGAAGTAACCCTTCACGGTTATAGAAACGAACGGTGTCCGGAGAGACATCCGCCAAGTTTGCAATTTCATTGACTTTCATCGTGCCCACATCGCTCGCATGAAACAGATCCCGATATATCAGAGGAGAAAACGCCAGCATGACCACTCTGAAACTCTCTCAATTTGTTATTGCATAAATGAAGTCGACCTTTATCCGCCCGTCGCCACCTTTACGTTATTGATCGGTTGGCTTTTCGACCAAGCGACTAACCCAAGGCCTCCAAGGATCATCGGCAAGGTCAACAACTGCCCCATGGTCACCCAGTCAAGGGCAATGAACCCCAGTTGCGGGTCGGGGAGGCGAACAAACTCGACCGCAAAACGGAAAATTCCGTAGAGCAACAGGAACAGGCCGGACGTTGCGCCCATCCGACGAGGGTGGCGTGAGAACCACCACAGCACCACAAACAGCACAACACCTTCCAGGGCAAACTCGTACAATGACGACGGGTGACGTGGCGCCGACCCCATATTCGGGAACACCATGGCCCAGGGCACGTCGCTGACCCGCCCCGGGAGCTCGTGGTTGATAAAGTTGCCAAGGCGCCCCGCCCCCAGGCCAATTGGCACCAGTGGCGCTATAAAATCCGTGAGTTGGAAAAACCGCAGGTTCTGCTTGCGGGCGAAGACCAAGGCTGCAATCAGGACGCCGGTCAAGCCGCCGTGAAAACTCATGCCCCCTTCCCAGATCTTGAGCAGCCAGAGCGGGTTGTCTGCCAGCTTGTCAAAACCGTAGAAGAGCGCGTAACCGACGCGGCCACCGAGAATGACGCCCATCGCGCAGTAGAAAATCAATGTTTCAACAGCGTCTGCGTTCAACCCGAGTCGATGAGCCCGACGACGCCCCAGCCACCAGGCCGCGAGAAAACCGACAAGGTACATCAGGCCGTACCAATGGATTTTCAGTGGGCCCAGTGCAATGGCTACCGGGTCTATTTGAGGATACTGAAGCATAAGCTTCCCTGATTTCGTGTGTGAACGTGCGTTAGGGTTTCAATCAGTAACACGTTCCGCTCCATTGGCTGTCTCCTCCAATCGTTGCCTGGCAACAGCGATACCGCTGCGCATGGCCTGTGCGGACTCGTTATCGCCGAAGCCAGCCAATGCCCGGCGCCAGTAATTGATCGCCTGTTCATAGCGGCCGTCGTCAAAGGCCTCGACCCCCAGTATGCCCAGCGCCGTTGGCTCACGTGGATCCTTGTCGAGTATTTCGTCGATCAGCGCATGCACTTCATCGGTCAGGCTGCGCCCGGCCACAAAGAATTTTATCTGAGCCAGTTGGGCCAGAAGATCTACTCTGCGGCCTTCCAGTTCGATCAGTCGTTCCAGGGCGTCAATCGCCTGACCCGGTTGACCGATCTTCTGGTAAAGCGGAAACAGCAAGGACCAGACCTTGGGATTATCCGGCTGAGTCCCGGCTTCCTCTTCGAGCCGACCAACCAGGGTTTTCATTGAGGCACCGGGCGTGTTGAGCACGTCCTGCTGGGCGGCATGCAGCGCCAGATCGCCATCGGCACCCAGCCATCGATAGCCGATCATGCTGGCAGCCATGACTGCCGTTATCACCAGTGGAATCATCAAACGTCCTGACAGGGGGCGCCTGAGAGGCATTCGGCGATGGGCCTCGGTGTCCTCCAGCAGATTGCGGTCCAGCTCGTGGCGGCCTTCTTCAAAACGGGCGACGTCAATCTCGCCGCGATCGCGGGCGCTTTTCAGGGCTGAAAGCCGGCGTTCATAGACGGCCAGGTTTTGCGCCTCAGCGTGATCATCGGCCTCAAACCGCTGCTGCCAGTCATGGATCGCCCTTGCTCTTCGCAACGGTAGACTCAGGAACCACAGC
>CETV01018498.1_pt1 | contig 11380 bp, 10 predicted proteins | sample 531451 | NCBI WGS metagenome assembly CETV01 (sample SAMEA2623155, study PRJEB7988) | marine metagenome | isolation source: saline water (ENVO:00002010), including | reverse complement strand
TCCTGCTGCAGATCATCGCGGCTGACAAACAGGCCGGAAAACCAGTCGGCAAAGGAATATGGGGCATTGCCAAGCCAGTACACCGGAGCCAGCCCGGTGGCGAGAGTGCTGCGGACGGTGGTGAGCTTGTCAAAACGGGCATCGGCAGCGATTAACGCTGCCGATAACAGAACGACGAGAAACAGCCGGAAACCGGGTACCGGCCCCTGGACGAATATGGTCTTAATGGCTTAGCCCTCCCACGGGGTTACCCCTCCTGGGAGAACATTCCGATGCCACCGCGATCAATCACTTCCAGGGCTTTACCGCCGCCACGGGCTACGCAGGTCAGCGGATCTTCCGCAATAATGACCGGCAGGCCGGTCTCTTCGCTGATGAGCTTGTCCAGGCCCCGCAGCAGCGCACCGCCACCGGTCAGCACAATGCCGCGCTCAGCGATGTCGGAGGCCAGCTCAGGCGGAGACTGCTCCAGGGCGCTCTTCACGGTCTGGACGATCTGGGCCAGGGATTCCTGAAGCGCGTCGAGAATTTCTTCGCTGTTCAGGGTGAAGGCCCGGGGCACACCTTCAGCCAGGTTGCGACCACGAACGTCGATTTCGCGCACTTCCAGGCCTTCATAGGCACAGCCGATTTCATGCTTGATACGCTCGGCTGTGGAATCGCCGATCAGGCTGCCGTAGTTGCGACGGACGTAAGTAACGATGGCTTCGTCGAACTTGTCGCCACCAACCCGGACGGATTCGGCATAGACGATGCCATTCAGGGAGATAATCGCGATCTCGGTGGTACCGCCACCGATGTCGACAATCATGGAGCCGCTGGCTTCTTCCACCGGCAGGCCGGCACCAATGGCAGCCGCCATGGGTTCTTCGATCAGGAACACCTCGCGGGCGCCTGCACCCAGGGCCGATTCGCGGATGGCCTTGCGCTCTACCTGGGTAGATTTGCTGGGCACACACACGAGTACGCGGGGACTCGGGGTAATGAAACTGTTTTCGTGCACTTTGTGAATAAAGTGCTGGAGCATTTTTTCGGTCACGACGAAGTCGGCGATCACACCATCTTTCATGGGACGGATGGCGGTAATATTGCCCGGGGTGCGGCCCAACATGCGTTTGGCTTCGGACCCGACGGCAGCGACCATTTTCTGGGAGTTATTGGTGCGGATGGCCACGACAGAGGGTTCGTTAAGTACAATGCCGCGTTCGCGCACGTAGATAAGGGTGTTGGCGGTGCCCAGGTCGATGGACAGGTCGCTTGAGAATAAGCCTCGGAGTCTTTTGATTAACATTCGTGTTGTTTCAACCTGAGAGTTGCGGTTGCAGAAAAGAATGCGGCAACTTTAGCAGTGAGCACCTACTCAGGCAAGGCGCCATCGGGGCTTCGGGGCTTACCATTCTCACATTTTATGGCTTTAGACGGGGCCAATGTTGCGCGCGGTTCTGCTAATATGTCGGGCTTTGTTGTCGCCAGGATTCCGCGCGCAGTTAACCGTGGAGCATGGCTGCTTGTGAGGATGGCTTTCCAAAACACGCTCCTTCGGCACATCCCTGTGTCGCTTGAGCTCCGCCATCCATGGCTTCGCACAGTTTTGGAAAGCCATCCTCACAAGCATCCCCATACGCTATTCCTGGCTTCTAACCTGACATTAAATTGTTTTCACACACGCTTTTTGGAGGCAACGTGAGCATTTCCCGCGAGGACATCGAGAAAGTTGCCGTGCTCGCCCGCATCAAAGTGGACGGCGAGCAGGTTTCGGCTCTGGAAAAGGATCTGGGCAATATTCTGGATCTGGTGGATCAGTTGAGTGCCGCGGATACCGATGCGGTGGAGCCTATGGCGCATCCGCTGGATGCGGTGCAGAAGCTGCGGCCGGATGTGGTTACCGAAACCAATCAGCGGGAGGCGTTCCAGGCGATTGCGCCGGCTACCGAGGATGGGTTGTATCTGGTGCCCAGGGTTATTGAGTGATTTGGTCGTCCATCAGAGATTTCGGGATTTATCATGCATAACAAGTCTGTAGCAGAGCTTTCCAGAGAGCTGGAGAGTGGCAGGATTTCGAGTGTGGAGCTGACGCAGCAGTTCCTGGACCGTCTGAAGACAGAAGACGGCAAGTACAACAGCTTTATTACCATCTCCGAAGAGCAGGCATTGGCCGAGGCCAGGGCTGCAGACGAGATGCGGACAGCGGGTAAGGCCACGGTGTGGACCGGGGTGCCCTTTGCTCACAAGGATATCTTCTGCACCAGCGGCATTCGCACCAGTTGCGGGTCGAAAATGCTGGATAATTTTGTACCTCCCTACGACGCGACCGTGACGGCTAACTTCAAGGCGGCTGGCGCAGTGTGCCTGGGCAAGACCAACATGGACGAGTTCGCCATGGGCTCGTCTAACGAGTCCAGTTTTTATGGCGCCGTGACCAACCCCTGGGGCCTGTCCGGTGGTGACAAGCGGGTACCGGGTGGTTCATCCGGTGGTTCTGCGGCTGCGGTAGCGGCACGACTGGTGCCGGCGGCGACGGGCACGGATACCGGTGGCTCAATCCGTCAGCCGGCGGCATTGTGCGGCATCACTGGTTTGAAGCCGACTTATGGCCGGGTATCCCGGTACGGGATGATTGCCTTTGCCTCTTCCCTGGATCAGGGCGGGCCGATGGCGCGCACGGCAGAAGATGCCGCGCTGATGTTGAATGTGATGGCGGGGCACGATCCGAAGGACTCCACCTGCATTGACCGGGAAGTACCGGATTACACGGCCACCCTGAACGAGCCGCTGAAGGGCCTGAAGATTGGCCTGCCGAAGGAATACTTCAGTGACCAGCTGGCTCCGGCTATGGAAGAGCAGGTTCGTAACGCGATTCGCGAGTATGAAAAGCTGGGCGCGACGGTAAAAGAGGTGTCGCTGCCCAACGCCAAGCTGGCCATCGCAGCGTATTACGTGATAGCCCCCGCTGAGGCGTCCGCCAACCTGTCCAGGTTTGACGGTGTTCGTTACGGCTACCGCTGCGAAGACCCGAAAGATCTGATGGATATGTACACCCGCAGCCGGGCGGAAGGTTTCGGTAACGAGGTGAAGCGCCGGATTCTGGTGGGCTCCTACGCCCTCTCCGCCGGTTATTTCGATGCCTATTACCTGAAGGCCCAGAAGGTTCGCCGGCTGATCCAACAGGATTTCATCAACGCGTTCAAGGAAGTAGACGTGCTGATGAGTCCGGTGTCGCCGACACCTGCATTCAGGCAGGGCGAGAAGAACACCGATCCCGTATCCATGTACCTGGAAGACGTGTTCACCATCGCCATTAACCTGGCGGGCATTCCGGCCATGTCAGTTCCGGCCGGGTTTGTCGACGGTTTGCCGGTGGGGCTGCAAATCATCGGGGATTACTTCTCCGAGGCCCGCCTGCTGAACGCCGCCCATCAGTTCCAGCAGGTGACCGACTGGCACCAGCGTGAACCTCAATAAGCCCGGATTAGGAGACGAACACATGCAGTGGGATATCGTGATCGGGCTGGAAATTCACGTTCAGCTCGCCACCCAGACCAAGATTTTCTCCGGCTCCAGCACCGCTTACGGTGCCGAGCCCAACACCCAGGCCAACGCGGTTGACCTGGCGATGCCCGGCACCCTGCCGGTACCCAACGAGCAGGCGTTCCGCTACGCAGTGATGTTCGGCCTGGCAACCAATGCCGAAATCGGCCGGCGCTCGGTCTTCGAGCGCAAGAACTACTTCTACCCGGACCTGCCCAAGGGCTACCAGACCACCCAGTTGGCCCAGCCCATCGTTGGCCCCGGCTATGTCGACATCGACCTGGCCGATGGCAGCACCAAGCGCGTGCGCATTCACCACGCCCACCTGGAAGAAGACGCCGGCAAATCCCTGCACGAGGATTATCATGGCATGACCGGCATCGACCTGAACCGCGCCGGCACGCCGCTGATTGAGGTGGTGACCGAGCCGGATATGACCAGCGCCGAGGAAGCCGTGGCTTTTGCCAAAAAGCTGCACAGCATTGTTACCTCGCTGGGTATCTGCGACGGCGATATGTCCCAGGGTTCCATGCGCTTTGACGTCAACATCTCTCTGAAGCCAAAAGGCTCCGACACCCTGGGCACCCGCACCGAGACCAAGAACCTGAACTCGTTCCGGTTCATGGAACAGGCCATCGCCCACGAGGTGGAGCGGCAGATGGATATCCTGGAAGACGGTGGCGTGATTGTGCAGGAAACCCGCCTGTACAACGGTGACCGGGACGAGTCCCGCTCGATGCGCACCAAGGAAGAAGCCAACGACTATCGCTACTTCCCCTGCCCGGACCTGTTGCCGGTGGAAATCGACGATGCCTTCATCGAAGACGCCCGCAGCCGCCTGCCGGAACTGCCGGACGCTCGCAGGGCGCGTTTCAAGGAGCAATACGGCCTGAACGACTATGACGCTGGCATCCTGTCTGCCGACGCCAAACTGGCTGCATTCTTCGAAGAAACCGTGGAACACGGCAAAGATGCCAAGCTGGCCGCCAACTGGATTCAAGGCGAGTTCTCCGCGCGCCTGAATGCGGAGGAGAAGTCCGTCGCCGAGGCGCCGATTACCGGCGCACAACTGGGCGCCATGGTGACCCGCATCGCCGATAACACACTGTCCTCCGCCGGTGCCAAGAAGGTGTTCGAGGCGCTATGGACGGGCGAAAACAACGATGTCGATGCCATTATTGAAGCCAAGGGCCTGAAGCAGGTGTCGGATACCGGCGCCCTGGAATCCATGGTTGATGAGGTGCTGGCCGGCATGCCGGATCAGGTGGCTCAATACCAGAACGAGGAAGATCCGAAGAAGCGCAAGAAGATGCTTGGTGGCTTCATGGGGCCGCTGATGAAGGCTTCCAAGGGCCAGGGTAACCCCAAGCTGTTCAATGAGATTCTTGTTCGCAAGCTTGGCGGCTAGCATTGGCGTGGGCCATCTTGTTTTGGCCCTAGCCTTCGGATTGTGGGGAGGGGTGGGTTTGGAGCCCCTTCCCAAAAACCGCTACAAGCACATCCCTGTGCGCTTCTCTCCGGCCATCCATGGCCTCCGACATTTTTGGGAAGGGGCTCCAAACCCACCCTGCCAGACCTTTTTGCGATAGTTCGCTGACACGATGCCGACAGTCAGATCAAACGTGCCCAAAGGTCATGCTCATCGGCATGCTCTACGACAGCCTGCACAATCTGACCGGGAACGAGTTCGGTTTCATCGTTCAGGTAGACCATGCCATCAATCTCTGGCGCATCGGCCTTCGAGCGACCGATCGCACCCTCTTCATCAACTTCATCAATCAACACATCAATGGTACGACCGATTTTCGCCTGAAGACGCGCCGCTGAGATTTCTGCTTGCTTGGCCATAAAGCGAGCGAGGCGTTTCTCCTTCACCTCCTCGGGGACCGCACCTTCGAGCTCGTTCGCCGGCGCCCCTTCCACCGCGCTGTAAGTGAAGGCACCCACTCGATCCAGCTGAGCCTCGTCCAGCCAGTCCAGCAGGTACTGGAAGTCTTCCTCGGTTTCCCCCGGGAAACCAACGATGAAGGTGGAGCGAATGGTCAGTTCCGGGCAGATTTCCCGCCACTTCCTGATGCGCTCCAGAGTCTTGCTGTCATGGGCCGGGCGTTTCATGGCCTTGAGCACTTTCGGGCTGGCATGCTGGAACGGGATGTCCAGGTACGGCAGGATTTTGCCTTCGGCCATCAGCGGGATGACGTCATCCACATGGGGATAGGGATAGACATAGTGCAAACGCACCCAAACCCCCATCTCACCCAGGGCTTCACACAACGCCTGCATTTTTGTCTTTAACGGGCGCCCCTGCCAGAAACCGGTACGGTATTTGATGTCTACGCCGTAGGCGGAGGTGTCCTGAGAGATCACCAGAATTTCCTTTACTCCGGCATCCACCAATCGCTTGGCTTCGTCCATGACCTCGCCAATCGGGCGACTGACAAGGTCTCCCCGCATCGAGGGAATAATGCAGAAGGTACAGCGGTGATTACAGCCTTCCGAAATCTTCAGGTAGGCATAATGGCGCGGCGTCAGCTTGACGCCCTGAGGTGGCACCAGGTCCACAAACGGGTCATGCTCTATCTTCGGGGGCACATACTGGTGGACGGCACCCACCACTTCCTCGTAGGCCTGGGGGCCGGATACTGCGAGCACGCCCGGATGGGTTTCACGGATCCGGTCGGCCTCAACCCCCATGCAACCGGTGACGATGACTTTACCATTCTCACTGATTGCCTCACCAATGGCGTCCAGGGATTCCTGCTTGGCGGCATCTATAAAACCACAGGTGTTCACCACCACAATATCGGCGTCATCGTAGGTGGGCACCACATCGTAGCCGTCCAGGCGCAACTGGGTCAGGATACGTTCAGAATCTACCAGCGCCTTCGGGCAACCAAGGCTGATAAAGCCTACTTTTCCGCTCTGGGGCGCGTTTTGCGTTTTCTCGGTCATAAAAGCCTGCAGGATGTCCGGAGCCATGCTCCCGATGAGTGTAGCGGGCAATTTTACCTCACGACCGGAAGAACTGCAGCAGTCGCACCACCTACTCCGCCACCACAAATCCGCTGACGCAGATCAACTTACCGACTAAAACTGTGACACCGTGTTCAGAATTTTGTAGTAAAAGTGCCACAATTACCGACAGGATTCTTGCTGTTCACTTTTTAAACAGCTAAACTTTCAATCGTTTATGTGTTTTTCTGGAAGGCGTTTATGGGAAAGGCAACTTCTTTTCAAACCACACATGCCAGAAGAGTGAACATGAAACCTCTTGCCGCCAAACCCAATCTGCGAAACCAGCAGCGGGTGGACGTTTCAACCGACATTACGATCGAAAAGCCGGATGGCTGCTGCCTTACCTGCCAGGTGTCCAACCTGTCCCGCTCAGGCGTGATGCTCTCCTGTGATCAGGACACCGTCAAACAGCTGGTTCCGGGCCTGAAAACACCGGCCCCCGGCCACTGGATCGAAGTCAAAACCCGTTTTTCGGTGCCCGTCATTGCAAACCAGCCGGTCACGGTGCTCGCCGACGGGAACATCGTACACATGCGTCGCATTGCCCGAGACGAGTTCCAGATTGGTATCCAGTTCTGTGAATTCGAAGGCAACGGCTTTGACTATGTCGATCGTTATGTTGCCAAACTGCTTTCGGACGCACGTAATCCCTCCAGCGAAGCTCACTGACGGAAGCCAGTGGCGACGTCGCTGGCGTTTACCCCCGCCTCCAGACACCGGCGAAGGCTATATTATTAGAACCTGAAATTCTTACAGCATTCCTTCTTATACCCTAAGCTGCTCTGATATAGTTGTTCATCTAAATTACAGCCATTACTTCGCCCTCCATGGCAACGGATGAACATGACCACATATAACCTCACCCATCTCAAACAGCTGGAAGCCGAAAGCATCCACATCATTCGGGAAGTGGCCGCCGAGTTCGACAACCCGGTCATGCTTTACTCCATCGGCAAGGATTCTGCCGTGATGCTGCATCTTGCCCTGAAAGCCTTCTACCCGGGCAAGCCACCGTTCCCGTTGCTTCACGTGGATACCACCTGGAAATTCCGGGACATGATCTCGTTCCGGGACCATGTAGCGGAGAAGTTCGGGCTCGACCTGATCGTGCACATCAATGAAGAAGGCGTGAAGCAAGGCGTCGGCCCCTTTACTCATGGCAGCGCCAAGCACACCGACATCATGAAAACCCAATCCCTGAAGCAGGCCCTGAACAAGTACAAGTTCGACGCCGCCTTCGGGGGCGCCCGCCGGGACGAAGAAAAATCACGTGCCAAGGAGCGGGTATATTCCTTCCGTGACGAACACCACCGCTGGGACCCGAAGAACCAGCGCCCGGAGCTCTGGAATATTTACAACGGCAAAGTCAACAAGGGCGAAAGCATCCGTGTCTTCCCGCTGTCCAACTGGACGGAGCTGGACATCTGGCAATACATCTACCTTGAGAACATTGACATCGTTCCCCTCTATTACGCAGCCGTGCGGCCCGTGGTAGAGCGCGATGGCACCCTGATCATGGTAGACGACGACCGCATGCCCCTGAAAGAAGGTGAAAAGCCGATGATGAAATCGGTACGCTTCCGCACCCTGGGCTGCTATCCGCTGACCGGCGCCATTGAATCCGAGGCCAACACCCTGCCCGACATCATTCAGGAAATGCTGCTGGCCACCAGCTCAGAGCGGCAAGGCCGGGTGATCGACCACGACTCAGCGGGCTCCATGGAACAGAAAAAGCGGGAAGGGTATTTCTAACATGTCACACCAGTCTGATCTGATTGCAGAAGATATTCAGGCTTACCTGAAGCAACACGAGAACAAGGAACTCCTGCGCCTGCTCACCTGCGGCAGCGTGGATGACGGCAAGAGCACGCTGATTGGCCGGCTGTTGCATGACACCAAGATGATCTATGAAGATCACATGGCCAGCCTGAAAACTGACAGCGCAAAAATGGGCACCACCGGCGAAAAACTGGACCTGGCACTGCTGGTGGACGGCCTTCAGGCCGAGCGGGAACAGGGCATTACTATTGATGTCGCTTACCGTTATTTCAGCACCGACAAACGCAAGTTCATCATTGCGGACACCCCGGGCCATGAGCAGTACACCCGCAACATGGCCACCGGCGCATCCACTGCGCAACTGGCCATCCTGATGATTGATGCCCGCCACGGCGTACTCACCCAGACCCGCCGGCATTCCTATATTGCCTCGCTACTGGGCATCCGGCACATCGTGGTCGCCGTGAACAAAATGGATCTGGTGGACTTCAGCGAAGAGCGCTTCAATGAAATCCGCGACGACTACCTGGCCTTTGCCTCACGACTGGGCCTCAAGGACATCCGTTTTGTTCCCATCTCGGCGCTGGATGGAGACAACGTCGTCAACAAGAGCGAGAACACCCCCTGGTTTACCGGCCAGCCGCTGATGGAAATTCTGGAAACGGTGGAAGTGTCCCGTGACAAGAACCTGGAGCATTTCCGCTTCCCGGTGCAGTACGTGACCCGTCCGAACCTGAACTTCCGCGGCTTCTGCGGCACCATCGCCTCTGGGGTGGTTCGCCCTGGCGATGCAGTGATGGCCCTGCCCTCACGCCGTACCAGCAAAGTAAAGGAAGTCGTGACCTTCGACGGCAACCTGGACGAAGCCTACATCGACCAGGCGGTCACCCTGACCCTCGAAGACGAGATCGACATTAGCCGTGGCGACATGCTGGTGAAGGTGGAGGACGAACCGGAAGTCCACAACCGCTTCAATGCCAACATTGTCTGGATGACCGACGCACCGCTGGAAACCGGCCGGCTGTATGACATCAAGCTGGGCCCCACCTTTACTTCCGGTACCGTGAAGAAAATCCACCATCAGACCGATGTAAACACGCTGGATCAGCAAGCCAATCCCAGCCAACTGGCCCTGAATGAAATCGGCCTGTGCGAACTGACTCTGAACCAACCGGTCGCGTTCGACGCCTATCAGCGTAACCATGCCACCGGCAGCTTCATCGTCATTGACCGCCTGACCAACGTAACCATCGGGGCGGGCATGATCGCAGGCCTGGCCGATGGCCTGGAATCCCTGGACCCGGTCACCGCCGAGGAACGCGAACGACGCCTGGCCCAGAAGCCGGCCATCATCGCCTGTAACGGCAAACATGGCCCGGAACTGGCGCTGGCCGTTGAGCGAGCTCTGTTCGATCAGGGCAAGACCGCCGTCGTGGTATCCGAAGAAAATGCGGGCGACGCAGACGAACGCCGTCGGGTAGCGCAGTTGCTGACCGCTCACGGGCTGGTAGCCATTGCCGTGAACCTGGGTTCGGACATTGCCAACGCCAGTGCCAACGCAGAGAACGAAGCTGACATTCCCGGCGCCGTCTCGACACTGGTCCAGGAACTGATTCGCAGCAAGCGAATCTGATTTCCATACCCGCCCATTGAGAACCCCGGCCCGAACGAAGACGTCGGGACCGGGGTTTCTTTCTCTGCCAACCGTGGCACAATCACGCTCCGCCAAGCCGACTGAATCTGACAGGAGCTGACCCATGGCCATCAAACACCTGCGCACCGCCTTCGCAAGCCAATACCAGCCGGGCCAACCTGCCCGCCTCGTAGCGGGCGAGGCCCTGCAGGAACCGGGCGGCGACTACGAAGCCCTGCACAAGCAGATGAAGCGCCTGTTCAACAGCAAACCCGGCAAGAAATATGGCCGCTTCTCAGACGACATCGGCGAATGCCCCTTCAGCGCCTGGCTCAAAGACTACCTGGAAGACAAACAGACCTTCGCGGCCATGACCGACCGTCTTTTCGGCCAGTGGCAGGAACTGCTGACCGGTAGCCAGGAAGAATTTGACGGCCACCTGATGATCGTACACGACGCCCTGGCCGATGCCGAAGTGGTGTACCTGTTTATCCTGGAAACCGACAGCGCCATGCGCTTCGACGGCAGCCAGAAACTGGACGCCACCGACGTACTCAGCCTGTCGCGCCTGAACCTGGCCGTGCGAATTGAACTGGACGACTGGCGCAACGCCAACGGCAGCGAAAACTACATGACCCTGATCCACGGCCGCGGCACCGGCGACCCCGGCGAACTGTTCATCCGCCTGTGCGCCTTCACCAACAGCGTGGACGTGGAAAAGGAAACCATGACCTTTCTGGACGCAGTGGAAGCATTCGCCAAAACCAGCGAACCGGAAAAAGCCGGCGAAGTGCGCGCCAAGGCCTACGAATTCTGCAAAGACCAGCACGCCCTGGGCGAGCCCGTGGAAATCGAAGCTCTGTCGAATTACCTGGACGAAAGCCAGCCCCAGCGCTTCAAGGAATTCGCCAGCCAGAACGCGGAACTACCGGAAACCGGCGTACTGCACCCGGACCACCGCAAGGTCAAAAAACTCGTGCGCATCGCTGGCTCCGGCGGAGGTATGAGCGTGTCTTTTTCGTCGGACCTGGTGAACCAGGCGGTGTACTACGACCGTGACAAAGACGCCCTCACCATCACCCGCCTGCCCAAGGCACTGCGAGAACAACTGCAACGGTACCTGGAAGCCCGCGAGGACTGATCCAAGCTCAGTCCTCTGCTACATTTTCCGGCTGATCGTCCCACCGGGGGCGATTGGCCCTGAGCTTCCTGACCTCCTGCATCCAGCCCACGCCATCGATCAACTCCCCGGTTTCATGATCAATAGGCGGATACGGCAGGTTGCGATCATCACAGTACCGCTTCACTGTTGGCTGGCACCAACAGAACAGCAGACGGTTGTACTCGTCATCGGGCATCCGTCGCTGATCAAACATACCTGCCAGCTTCCGCTGACGCTGGGCTTCGGAAAGGATAATCGAGCAA
>CETV01138186.1_pt1 | contig 11497 bp, 16 predicted proteins | sample 531451 | NCBI WGS metagenome assembly CETV01 (sample SAMEA2623155, study PRJEB7988) | marine metagenome | isolation source: saline water (ENVO:00002010), including | reverse complement strand
TAATAGATAACAGTGATGATATTGAAGCAAACGATCCAAGTTTTGCCAAAGTATTCTTAAAAGAAAAAGCACATCTTATTAAAACAATGACTAAAGTACACGATCATGCTCTATATCATGTAGCAGTTGGTGTAGTAAACGGAGGATAAATACTATTATGAGCATCGACTTAATTTTATTACTTGTTGGATTTACTATCGCCTGTGCGTATTTTAATCATAAATCAGGATACAAACAAGGCATAATAGAGGGAATGGAGTCTACTCTTAAACTTCTCGAGGCAACCGGACATATTACAGTAGAGAAGAACCCTACTACCGGAGATGCTAAGATAAAGAAGGTTAAAATCGTAGATGTCGAAAACAAGTCATAAACTTTTCACACTAGAAGAATTACAAAATCATCAGCAACAAGGTACATGGCCTGTTGTTGATTCTACATTGCTGTCTTCAAAATACGCAGATCGTTTTGAAATAGCAAAAAAATTACATGATACTGTAGATATTGATTTTTTTAAAAAACATAATACTAGACAAGAAATTGAAGAATGGGGAGATGATGTTATTCCAAACAAAATTTATTCATATCTTCATTCTGGCAATGTTTTTGGGTGGGATCTTGATTATATAGCTGGTCCTGATTCATGGATGTCACATAATGATGATGTTAAATCGCCAGATGTAGTGCAAAGAAGTAAGGTATACTTGTATTCGTGGTCAGAAGAGGAAGTTAATTCTCCTATACCAGCTGAACTTAGTTATTTTATAGAAATGCATAAAGACTTTAAGCCAGTTTTAGAACATTACTTGTATCAAAATTATTCTGATCAATCAGAATTATGGGAAGATTTAGTCCTTTACAAATTAATGATTATCAAGTATAATACTCCTAGTGCTACAGAAAAAAATCGTGTAGAACATAGAAAACATAATTCTAAACGATTTGGAAGAGAACATTGTGATGAAACCTTGGGTGGTTTACACTTAGGTGAGAACTATTCAGAGTTTTATGCAAAAAATACTAAAACGAAAGAACGAAATATGATTACAGATCTTACAAAGAATAAAATGTTATGGATGCATTCTGAACACGCAGAACAAAGTGGATGGATACCAACATATCACGGAACGAAGCACAATCCACAAGAAGACTTAGAAGATCGTTATAGTATAATTATGGATTTACAAGTAAGATATAAATAAACACATAGGAGATAATATGTTAATACCAACAGTAATAGAACAAACAGGCAGAGGCGAACGTGCATACGACATTTATAGTCGTTTGTTAAAAGATCGTATTGTAATGCTTAATGGCGAAGTTAATGATAACACCGCAAACTTAGTAGTTGCACAAATGCTATTTTTAGAATCGCAAAATTCTTCAGAAGATATTAATTTTTATATTAATAGTCCAGGTGGAGCTGTGACAGCAGGACTTGGAATTTACGATACAATGCAATTTATTAAATCTCCAATAAGCACAATTGTTATGGGCCAAGCATGTAGTATGGGCAGTTTCCTTTCTATGGCAGGTGAGCCCGGTAAGCGTCTTGTATTACCTAACTCACGTACAATGATTCATCAACCAAGTGGTGGAATGAGTGGTCAAGCCACAGACATGGAAATTCAAGTAAAAGAAATTATTAAAATAAAAGAAAATCTCACTAAAATTTACGAAAAGCATAATAGTGCAGGCAAAAAATATGACGAACTAAGAGAAGCAATGGAACGTGATAACTATTTGTCAGCACAAGAAGCAGTTGAATTTGGATTAGCTGATAAAGTTATAGAGAGAAAACAATAAATATTAGCATTCCAAAACATAGTATATTAACCATCAAAAAATACTGATAAATATTAAGCAGTTCAACTATAACTGTTTAACAGTAAAGGTAGGTCATGTATACATATAAAGCAAAACTAGTAAGAGTTATAAACGGTGATACTTTGGACATTGAAATCGATTTAGGTTTTGATATAATAATCAAACAACGATTAAAACTATATGGGATAAACACGCCTGATAGTAGATCTACAAATGTTACAACTAAACAAAAAGGACTTGACGTTAAACAACGACTTATTGGGATTTTAACAAAAGAATTTAAAGTAGAAACCATTCTGAATAAAAGAGGGAAGTATGGTCGTATACTTGGTAAAGTTTATATTGTCGACGAAAATGACAATGAAGTTTGTATAAACGAGCTGCTTGTAGACGAAGGTCTTGCAGTGCGTTATAACATTGGAAAATAATATGAAGATATTTGGTATTTGGACAGTATTAGTAGCTCTGATAATTAGTGCAGTGGCGGCCTACTACAGCATTGTTGGCTTAGTTGCTATTTTTGCAAGTGCCGTAATTCCGATTATTATCATGGGTACTGTGCTAGAAGTTGGTAAACTTACATCAGCTGTTTGGTTACACTTGAACTGGAAATCAGCACCCATTCTTATTAAGACGTACCTCACTATAGCCGTAATCCTGCTTATGTTTATTACAAGCATGGGTATCTTCGGATTCTTATCTAAAGCACACATTGAGCAAACTAGTGCGGCTAGTGAGAACGTCGCTCAAATAGAACGTATAGAAGAAAGTATTGTTCGAAATAAAGTAATTATTACTAAAGCAGACAATAAAATTGTCAAACTAGAGACAGTAGATGATACTAAAGATGAAGGAATACAAGAAAAAATACGTATAGAACAAGAAAGAATTAATACAGCATACACTGGTGTACAACCATCAATTGATGAACAAAATGCAATTATAATAGCAGAGGCTGAAGCCAAAGCAAATGCTATAAAACCGTTTGAAAACGAAATAGCCAACATTGATAGAAAACAAGCATTACTAGATGAATATTCTGTAAATGGTGAAGTTGAAAAGATGCAAGGATTAATAGGCGTAGCACAAGACGGTCGTATTGGTTGGAATACTAGAGAAGCATTAAGAATCTTTAAAGAAGATACTACTAAAGCTAGAATGATGGCAGTCTTCATGCTAAATAAAGTTAGAGCAGAGTTTGATAATTCGGTCACTGAATCTGCTAGAGAAGAAATTAAAAGAATTAGAATGATAGCAGAACAGCAAATTTCAGATTCTAACGCATTAATTACTAGACTAAGAGCACAACTCGGTCAAGGTCAACAAGAAGATAATACAACATTAATTGACATACAACGTAACTTAATTATAAGTTCTGAAACTAAACTAGATGAATTATACAATTCAAAGTATGAATTAGAAGGTGAAAGTAGACAACTAGAAGCAGAAGTTGGCCCTGTTAAATATATTGCAGAATTAGTATATGGCGACACAGCAACAAGAAATGTATTAGAAGATACAGTTCGTTATGTTATATTAATATTAGTAGCAGTATTTGATCCATTAGCAATAGCACTTGTTCTTGGAGGTGTATCAGGATTAAGAAAAATTCAACTAAAGGAAACAAATGGAACACAGAAACAACCCGAAAAACCTAAAAATGGTAAAAATATCACCCGCACTAAAAAAAATGATTTGGATACTAAAAAGAACAACACACCTGCCAAAAAACCTGTTATTCAAAATGAAATACATGAATCAAAAATAGGTTTTGATGAACTTAAAGGTGTAGTACACGTTGACGAAAAAGGCAGAGAATACAAGATCGACAAACATGGTAGTAGAAAATATTTAATTGATTGGCAACAATATGATCTAAATGACGAATACAAAGATTTTCAAAATAAAAATAAAAAGGACTAATTAATGAAACTAGATAACAGTAGTTACACTGTAACACCACCTGATTTATACATGACTGAACACGGAATAAGTATTCTTATTTCAAGTATAAATGATGACTTAGTTATCTCTATTAAAGAATTATTTGAAAAACTTATTGCTACTAGTATTGTTTTTCTAGTCCAAGGCAAAAAAACTAATTCAGGCACATTACCTTGGATGTGGAATAACTCTACAACATGCGACTTTATGGTTATTGACATAGATACGTGTGCATGGGAAGATATAATGGCAGGTTTATTAAAATCAAAAGATAAGCAAAATACAGTACTCTTTTTTAGTGATAAGTACAAGAGAAGAGAAACTGTAAAATTAATAAATGCTACAGGAACTAATTTAGTTGTAAGGTCTATTGAAGACATTAATAACTATATAAGATTACAAATGAGTCCAGAATATATTAATGAAGCCTAGTACCACAATTTGCAATTTTTGCAACAAAGATGCAACACAAGTAAAGAAGCTATTAGCGGGTGATAGTGGAACCCACATATGTAGTGATTGTGTTAAACTTTGCTATGGCATTGTTACAAATGAACCAAAAGTTACAACAACTGTTATTCGTAAAGCATTTAACGTTCCTACACCTAGAGAAATACATGCAAATTTAGATGAGTATGTTATTAGCCAAGACAAAGCAAAAAAGACATTAAGTGTAGCAATATACAATCATTATAAAAGAGTCACAACCAAAACAGAAACTAACTTAACAAAAAGTAATGTATTACTTGCAGGACCTACAGGAACAGGTAAAACATTAATGGCACAAACACTTTCAAAGTTTTTAGGTGTGCCTATGGTTATTACAGATGCTACAACTATTACTGAAAGTGGATACGCAGGTGAAGATGCAGAAGCACTAATACATAAATTATTTCAAGCCGCTGACTATAGTGTAGAATTAACTGAACAAGGAATTATATATGTTGATGAGATTGATAAAAAAGCCAAACGTAATGACTATGTTAGTTTAAGTAGAGACGTTTCAGGTGAAGGTGTACAACAGAGCCTTTTAAAGCTCATGGAAGGTACAATAATAAATGTTCCAAATAAACCGCAACAATCCCCTGAGAAAGTTAAAATAGATACCACCAACATATTATTTGTAGTAGGTGGCGCCTTTGTTGGACTAGAAGATGTTGTGGTTAATAGACTAGGAAAGTCAAAAATAGGGTTTAATGAGTCTAAAGATGAAAAAATAGATAATTGGCACGATTACTTACAAACACGTGATTTAATAAAATATGGATTAATACCAGAGTTTGTAGGACGTTTACCTAGCGTTAACGTGCTAAATACTTTAAATAAGCGTGATTTAATTAGAATACTAACAGAACCTACTGATTCTATAATAGATCAAATAAAAGAGCTCTTTTCACTTGACAAAATACAAATAGAGTTTACAATAGTAGCATTGGAAGAAATAGTTAATATTGCTGTTGATGAAGAATTAGGTGCAAGAGGATTACGTAAAATTTTAGACGAAAAACTACTTGAAGTACAATATGAGCTACCAGAATTATATAAAAAAGGGATACGAAAAATTATTATAAATGAACAAGTGATTACAGACGGACTACAGCCACAGTATATTAAAGGCGACCACGCTATTAGTGTCAATAATGCAGAATAAAAGAAACTTTAAAAGAAATCGCGGTCCATTTGTTATAGCTAACGAAAAAATTAGACACAACGAAGTAAGAGTTTCCTTTCCAGACGGCAATAGCCAAATACTGTCTATTAAGGATGCTTTAGAAGAAGCACAAAATGTAGGTTTAGATTTAGTGTTAATTGCCGAAAAAGCAAAACCACCAGTTTGTAAAATAACTGATTTAAATAAGCATTTGTACGAATTAAAGCAGAAAGAGAAATTGGCTAAGAAGAAACAACGCGAAAGCATTGTAGAACTCAAAGAAGTACGTATGGGTCTAAATATTGAAACACATGATTTAGAAACTAAAGCCAATATGGCTCGTAAATTTTTGGATAAAAACAACAAAGTAACAGTTACCGTTGTTTTGCGTGGTAGAGAACGTGGAAGGCAAGACCTTGCAAGGGAATTACTGAATACGTTTGCAAATATTCTAGATATAGAATATGAACAAATATCCACTCAGAACAATAGAGTATCTGGAAAAATAAAATAAGGCAAACATGGCAATATATCAAAAAAACAGACGTGAAGAAAAAAAGCAGTTCGGAAATGGACTTTCTGTAGAAGTTCGTAATGGAAACGTTGAACAGGCTATTAGAAAGTTAAAGAAAATGATGATGAAGGATGGTATCATGCAAACAGTGCGTGAACGTAGATACTTCGTTAGTAATACGGAAAAACGGCTTAAAGCAAAGGCGGCGGGCAAAGCTAGACGACGCAGAGAGATAGCTAAAGATTCTATAGTCAGAAAAAGACTATATTAAAGCGTCAAAACAGAATTTATACACAAATTGTGGATAAATAACAATGTATACAACAGGACTGATTCCTACCGTATACATGGAATGCCGAAAGGGTTCCAAATAATCTTGCTTAACAAAGGAGAAATGATATGACTAGATTAACAACACTAAATCTTCCAGATTTTTATAAAGCTACAATAGGCTTCGATAGACTATTTGATGACTTAACTACAACATTTGCATCAAATACTTCAGGCGGTTACCCACCTTACAATATTGTAAAGGTGAGTGAAAGTAGTTATTCAATTAGCCTAGCAGTTGCAGGCTTTGATAAAGACGAAATAAAAGTCGAACAAGACGGTAATCAACTTTCGATTAATGCTGAAAAGAAAGACAGCAAGGAAGAGATCGAATATTTATATAAAGGCATAGGAACTAGAAACTTTAGAAGAGAATTTAGTTTGGCTGATTATGTAGAAGTTAAATCGTCTAAGTTAGACAATGGTATCTTAGTAGTTACATTGGAACAAAACATTCCAGACGAAAAGAAACCTCGTAATATTAAGATTGACTAATTAAGGTAAAATATGACTCAAGCATCAACACAAGGCGTAGCAGATATTACTAAGTTAAAATCACCACCAAGGTATAATGTGGTTTTACTTAATGATGAAACTACACCTCAAGATTTTGTAGTTAATGTTTTACAGGCAATATTTAATAAGTCAGTAGACGAAGCAAAATTAGTGATGCTTGAGGTTCATGAAAAGGGCCGAGGAATAGCAGGTACTTACAGTTACGAAGTAGCAGAGCAGAAAAGTGTAGAAACTATAACTGATGCTAGACGGAATGAATATCCGTTAGATGTTACAATAGAAAAATCAGAATAAAATATTAAATGAAAATAGCAATCACGCAACGTGTGGTTGAATTTCGAAATGGACCGTATGACAGCATTGATCATGGATTTTATGAAATGTTTTCAGGTCATACATTACAACCCATTCCTAATCACTTAGAACATTATAAAACAAAAACAATAGTTGATAGTGACTTAGTAGTATTTACAGGCGGTAATAGTATGATGCCAGATAATTGGCAATATAATGAAAATCGTTTAAGGGTCGAAAAACACACGTTAGATTTAGCAAAACTTTATAACAAGCCAATATTAGGTATAAGCCGAGGGTGTCAATTCTTGACAATTGCCCTTGGCGGCAATATCAAACAAAACGGTAGACATACTCATGATCATAGTGTAAACTATAAGGGTAGTGAGGTTGAAGTTTGCAGTAGGCATGAAGAAGTGCTAAGTAAAATTCCACATGGATCTACTTGTCTTGCTACAGATAATGAAGGATACTGTGAAAGTTGGAAATTAGATAACATGTTGACTGTATTATGGCATCCAGAAAGAATGAAAACACATTGGCTTCCATATGAAGCATACGGAATATTAGGATTATGAAAATAGGATTTACTTGCAGTACATTTGATTTATTACATGCTGGACATATTGAGATGTTACTAGAAGCAAAAAGTACTTGTGATCATTTAATTGTTGGATTACAAGTTGATCCGAGTATTGATAGGAAAGAAAAGAATCCACCTATACAAAGTTTAGTAGAAAGATATGCTCAATTAAGTGCGGTAAAGTATGTTGATGAAATAGTACCATATCAAACTGAAGCAGATTTACAAGATATTTTAAGTATGTATCCAATTAATATTAGAATATTAGGCGAAGAATATAGAACAAGGGACTTTACTGGTAAAGAGATTTGTAAATCAAGGGATATACAAATTCATTTTAACAAAAGAGACCATAGATTTAGTACAACTGACTTAAGAAAAAGGGTGTGTGAAAATGAGAATTGAAAATGATACAAAATATGATTATAGTGACGTATTAATTCGTCCGAAACGTAGTACATTAGGTTCACGCAAAGACGTGGATTTAGAACGTGGTTTTAAGTTTCGAAACTATGAAGGTGACACAGTAGATGATTATAGACATTATCGAGGTGTGCCCATTATGGCATCTAATATGGATGGTGTAGGTACAACGGAAATGGCTGATAAATTAGCTGAACAAAAAATGTTTACATGCCTTGTTAAGACATTAGCAGTAAGTGAACTACTTGAATATTTTAATAAAGACGAATGTACATCACCACCCAACGATGACCGTAGACGAGAATATGTAGCAATGAGTATTGGCATTACTGATACAGATTTAGCAAAATTTAATGCAGTATATCAAATGACTGAAGGCAATCTAAAGTATGTTTGTATTGATGTAGCAAATGGTTACAGTGAACGGTTTAGTAATTTTGTTAGAAAGTTTAGAAATAAATATCCACACGTAGTTATTATTGCAGGTAATGTAGTAACAGGCGAAATGACAGAGGAGTTAATACTTAATGGAGCAGACATTGTTAAAGTGGGTATTGGTCCAGGATCAGTATGTACAACACGTATACAAACAGGTGTTGGATATCCACAACTTAGTGCAGTTATTGAGTGTGCAGATGCGGCCCATGGTCTTGGTGGACATATTATCGCTGACGGCGGTTGCGTTTGTCCTGGTGATGTGGCTAAAGCATTTGCAGGAGGAGCAGATTTTGTAATGCTAGGTGGAATGTTTGCAGGACACGATGAAGGTGGTGGCAATCCAGTTACTAGAGATGGCGAGAAATTTATACAATTTTATGGTATGAGTAGTGATGCGGCAAATGTAAAACATTTTGGCGGCCTTAAAGATTATAGAAGTAGCGAAGGCAGAGAAGTACTTGTTCCTTACAGAGGTCCAATAGAAAGTACTACTCAAAATATATTAGGTGGTGTGCGTAGTACATGCACATATGCAGGTGCTCAGCGCCTTAAACATCTAATGCGATGTGCAACATTTATAATAGTTAATAATCAATATAACCATACATACGAAGAGTCAACAACAAAACTATAATAGTATTTTCATAGATAACTATAGTTTTAAGGGCTAAATAGTTACATGAGCAAAGTACATTTATTATCAGAAATATTAGGTAAATTAGAAAACTTCAAAACGCAAGAAGAGAAGTTTGAGCTTTTATCTACATATCAAAAAGAACCTATATTAAAGAAAATACTTACTATAGCATATAACCCTTGGATTGATTTTGGAATGCAAGATTTTACTCCAAAACGACATGGTAAAAAATTTGGAATGGGTTTAACAAAGTTCTTACATCTTTTAACTGACATAATTGACGAAAAATTTGATGAAAAAGAGAAACTCTTTTCTTGTAATATGGCTATGATGCATATAGAAGAACGTGATGCAGATACATTTCTTAAACTATTAAGACAGGAACTAGAATTAGGTTTAGAATTAGAAACAATAAACCGTGTATGGCCTGGATTAATAATGATTTATCCAGTAAGCGACCCTACTCCAGATGATTATAAAACATTTGGATTTTATCCGGCAGCAGTACAGCCAATAAGTAGAGGCTTTAGAGTTAATGTTATAATACATAAAGATAATGTTTTATATAAAGATAAATTAGGCAACGATATAAAAGGTTGGGAAATGTATGATGAACAATTTAAAAATTTAGCACAAAGTAATAGTACAGTATTTGATGGGCATGCCGTAGTTGCAAATGGAACAGTTATAGTAGAAACCAACAATGAAAAAGTACTAGAAGCAGAACCAGAAAATATCAGATTTAATTTTTGGGATGTTATACGTTATGATGGATTTATAAAAGGTGAAGATACTCGTATAGGATATAATTGGCGTCATAACGGACTTGAACATATGTGTATACTTGCTGCAGATAAAAATAAGGTACCTTGCTATGATATAGTGAAAGCTGATTTAGTAGGAAGTGATGAACAGTTAGAATTAACTGTTGAAAAATATAAGTATAAATGTGTTATTAAAAGTTTAGATGGAACATGGACACATGGAGAAGATCCATCACAGATTATTTACGATTCTTAAGTTTCTTAACATACTGGCCTCCAGGATGGTCATATATAGCATCAAACATTTGAAACTTACTAAATGCTTTAAATGTACCTCTAACTCTGTCAATAAATCGTTGCCATGGTGTCATATTTGTTTTAACATGAAGATCATATGTTATATAATGAAGGAAACCAATATGTGTATAATATCCAAATGGTGGTACTCTACAAATAAGGTCATTATTATTTACAATACGGTAAGCCTCAATATCATCAAATTGTTTAGCCCAAAAATCATCACCTACTCTAGGAGATCCATATGTATATAAAACTAAGTCTGCACCTAACTCATGTAATCTACTAGCACATATAGTTGCCATTGCGGCACCTAAACTATGTCCTGTTATTACAAGTTTTTTAGTAGTTACTTTTTTACCTAGCCATTTAATAACTTGTGGATACAGTTTATCCAGTTCTCCCTTAAATCCAGAATGTACTGAACCTTGTGTTTCACTTTCAGCTGGCCATGCTTTAATATCAGCAAGAAAATCTTTAAAAGCGGATGTTATGGAAAGTTTTCCATCATCTTGTGCGCCTGTGCCTCTAAATGCTATAATAATATAATCATGCATTATTATTCCGTAGCCTTCTGCATTATCATTATCAAAGAATTTTACACTTGAATATTTAATTTTATGCTTTTTTAGATATTTAACTACTGTGTCTTTATCTTTATATATGATTCTGGAAATATTTGCACATAAATCAGTTAATTTCCAATTTATATTGCATTCTATTCCGTGCCCGTGTTCGGTATGATCTGTTTTATTTGTCATTGTAATGTATTTAGTTGAGTTTGCTCAATAGCTTCAAATAATGCTTTAAAATTTCCATGTCCAAATCCTGTATTACCTTTTCGTTGTATAATTTCAAAAAATACCGGGCCTGCTGCCTCTTTGGTAAAAACTTGTAACAATATTCCATCTTCTTTACTACCATCAATTAAAATTCCCGACTCACGCAAGGCATTAATATCTTCTTCATGATAGTCAATTCTGTCATCAATCATATCATAATATGTGTCTGGAGTATCTAAAAACTGTATACCATTTGCTTTTAATTGTTTAACTGTTGAATAGATATCATCTGTGTGTAATGCAATGTGCTGTACCCCTTCACCATTAAAATCTTTAAGATATTTTGCTATCTGCCCTTTATCATTTTTATCTTCATTTAAAGGAATTGCCATATTTCTATTATTTGACATCATTGCTCTACTTATTAAACCAGTTTCTTTTCCATCTATGTCAAAATACATATTTTGATACATTCCAAACCAATCAGAATAGTTTTT
>CETV01016321.1_pt1 | contig 11526 bp, 8 predicted proteins | sample 531451 | NCBI WGS metagenome assembly CETV01 (sample SAMEA2623155, study PRJEB7988) | marine metagenome | isolation source: saline water (ENVO:00002010), including | reverse complement strand
AGCATAAAAAGATCCCATGAAATTGCAGCAATAATTTTTACATTTGGTCCTTTGGCCTTTAAATCAGGGAGAATTTTTATCAGAGAATTAATCGAACTCGTCCCTCGTATAATGACCAATCCATCTTTATTCTTATTAGAATCATAATCTTGTATTATATAAGCACCCTTTGACGCATCTAAATGGGAAGCTATCCCAAGAGCTTTTCTATCTGGTATTTCTATTGGAGGCCTCGTTAGATGAATAGCGATGATAGGTATATTGGTTTGCAATGAAGCTGCTAGTGCTGGAGCAACCTCATTATGTTCCCATGGATGGAGATTAATAATATGACCTTTTGGAAATAATTGAGTAACACCTGGAGAAAAAATCCCAAAATGCGTCCTGCTATCTTCAGCTGTCTCAGGGCCAGAATGCCCAGCAACCCAAATTAATTTCCCAACTTTTAAATCTGAATCCTGAGCTAACTGACTAAATAATCTAATTGGGCCATATTTTAAATAACTAAATGATCCATAAGTACTCATAGCCCCAAAATAACCATTGAATTCTTTATAAGGATCTTTATTTAGATTTACACTAGTTAAGCCAGCCAACATCCCTGCGTTTGTGAATTCTGTTATTCCTTGGGGCATGAGAGGACTTTTTCTATTTGTTTTTCTATCAAATAGTCCTAAATCAATATTACTATTGAAATCTTTAGCAAAACCAGATACATTGGTTGAATCAGCCAAGTCTGCGCTCATAGCAATCACCAAAGGCCTCCCATACTCTTTAATAGAAAGAGTGTTGATATAGCTTGCATATTTTGAAAACCCAACTCGATTAGGCGCTTTTTCTCCTGATTTAAGAAAAAGGCTATCAGGAAGTGAATCAATATCAAAGAGGCGTTTATCTTTCGCAGGATTCTTGCTTTTAATTTCGCATCCTGAAATTTCTTTAGGTACAGCATCACCAATCGAGACTAATGTTTCAGCTAAATAATCAATTAGCTTTTGGTTTGATCTCATGACAGAAAAAACAGAATGGAAATAGTTTCGAGCTTGATCTTCTTGAGCTTCTTTAGACTCTGCTTCCTCCTCTCGAAAATTATGAAAATCAACATTATATTTTTCAGCAAAATCCTGTTTTGTTTGCCAAAATAAATCGGAATTTCTTTTATGTGGAGCTCCATGACTTTGATAATTTATTTTATGATAACCCCTACCCTTAATTGATTTTGCATAAAGAACTTTTGGTATTTGAGGATCAGCATTTTCAATTAATAATTTATAATATGCATTTGTTAATTCATCCCAATCTTCACCATTCATTGTCCCCTCTACATGCCATCCATGAGATCCAAACCAATCTTTTGGACCCCCATAGACTATAGAACTAAATGGTCTGGCATCAATCCCATAATCATTCCAATCTAAAAAATAAACAAGATTACCAAGACCTAAACCCCATGATGAATTCATTGTTTCATGTGATGCACCTGTAGTAAGACCTCCTTCTCCTTCAAAAGCAAAAACTTTTACTTCTTGGGCATTAGCAACTTGCAAGGCTAATGCTTCACCAGCAGCAGCAGGAGATCCATGTCCGCTTGGGCCAGTATTAAATTTGAAAAATAGAGTTTTCCCTTGCATTTCAGCATGCCCAGGGAGTCCACCATTATTTCTCAATGTTAAAAGATCTTCCCAAACTAATTGAAAATTTTTGCCCCTAAAATGCCTATACCGCTTATCTTTTGTCTGTTTATATTTTATTCGGAGAGCTTCATTTAAAACAGCTAAAGTTGCATAAACTACTGGATTTGTATGCCCTGCAACCAAGACATATCGATCAGAAAATCGTTTGCCAGCATCTCTTATATCCCACCTCATTGCTCCCGATAAAAGCGTTGTAACCATTCCATGAACTTTAGATCTTGATCCGCCAGGATGACCAGACTGTCTAAGATTTAGCATTATATCAATGCACTGGTCAATAAGGTCTTTTGTTATTTCCCAAAAAGGGAAAAATTGCTCTAATTCTTTTATAGTTTTCATTTATTTTGAAACGTATCCATTTAATATTGATTTTAAAAATGATCCTGTATAGGATTTTTTCCATTTTGATAAGTCTTCTGGAGTTCCAGAATAAATAAGATTACCTCCATCTTCACCACCTTCCGGGCCTAGATCTATTACCCAATCAGCACATTTAATTACATCTAGGTTATGCTCTATAATAACTACCGTATTACCTTTATTAACTAATCTTTGTAAAACATTTAACAACATATTTATATCTTCAAAATGTAGACCCGTTGTTGGCTCATCAAGAATATAAAATGTTTTATCATTAGATGAACGTGATAACTCCGTAGCAAGCTTTATACGCTGTGCCTCACCTCCAGAAAGAGTCGTTGCTTGTTGACCTAGTCTAATATATCCAAGACCTACATCATTAAGGGTAACAAGTTTTTTCATTATTTGAGGTATATTTTCAAAAAAGACTAAGGCCTCTTCGACTGACATATCTAATACATCAGAAATATTTTTCCCTTTGTATTTTATTTCCAAAGTTTCACGATTATATCTAGCTCCTTTACAAATTTCACAGGTAACATAAACATCAGGTAAAAAATTCATTTCAATTTTAATTATTCCATCTCCTTCACAAGTTTGGCATCGCCCTCCTTTTACATTAAATGAAAATCTTCCTGGCTTATAACCTCGAATTTTTGATTCTGGCAATTGAGTAAATAAATCTCGAATGATTGTAAAAACTCCAGTATAAGTTGCTGGATTTGATCGCGGCGTTCTTCCAATGGGCTTTTGATTTATATCAATAACTTTATCCAAATATTCTAAACCCAAAATTGATTCATAGGGCAATGGATAAGTACGAGCATTATTTAACTCTTTAGACAAAATTGGGAAAATAGTTTCATTAACTAAAGTGCTTTTACCTGAGCCACTTACTCCTGAAACCACTATCATTTTCTCTAATGGAAATGATATATCCACCTTTTTTAAGTTATTTCCACATGCGCCAGATATTGTAAGAAGTTTACCGCTTCCCTTCCTTCGGAAAGAAGGTACAGATATAGTTTTTTTACCGGAAAGATATTGTCCTGTAATAGATTTTTTGGATTTTAATATTTGTTTTGGGTCACCTGAGAATACAATTTGTCCACCATGTTCACCGGCTCCAGGCCCAATATCAATTATTTGATCCGCAGATTCCATTGTTTCTTGATCATGCTCAACGACAATAATTGAATTACCAAGGTTTCTTAATTTTTTCAGTGATTTTAACAATCGATTATTATCTCTAGGGTGAAGACCAATTGAAGGTTCATCTAGAATATATAATACACCAACTAATTGGCTTCCTATTTGAGTAGCTAGTCTAATTCGTTGTGCCTCCCCACCAGAAAGGGTTGAAGCAGATCGATCCAAGGTTAAATAATCCAAACCAACATCAATTAAAAAACTCAGGCGTTCTTTTACCTCTTTCAAAATTTGTTTTGCGATAAGAGCTTCGGTTTTACCCAATGAAAGATTTGTAAAAAATTCTTTGATATTTTTTATTGAACGCGAGGATACTTCCCCTAAGTTTTTCCCACCAATTGTTACTGATCGTGATTCTTCTTTAAGTCTTGACCCTGAACATTTTGGGCAGGGTCGCATACTCATAAATTGTTCAATCCAATCTCTGATATGATTTGATTTTGTTTGTTTATATCTTCTCATAAGATTTGGTATTGTACCTTCCCATCCTCCTGTATAGGTACCACTCCACCTTTCCGAAGAATAATCCACTTTTAATTTTTTATTTCCTGTACCCTTTAAAAGTATCTGTCTGATATTCTTATCTAGTTTATACCATGGTGTTGTAAAACTAAAATTATAATGAGTAGATAAACTTTTAAGAATGCTACCATACCAATTGCCTCGAGGTTGTTCTCCCAATGGTATTATTGCACCCTGGATTAGTGATTTAGTCTTATCAGGGACTATCATCTCTGGATCAATTTCCATGTGAGATCCAAGACCATCACAATGAGGACATGCGCCATATGGTGAATTAAATGAAAACATTCTAGGCGTAAGCTCTTCCATAGATACTTCACAATGGGGGCATGCAAAGTGTTCACTAAAAAGATGATCTTTATTTGGTAATTGATGAATTATTGTAAGTCCTGAACCAATTTTTAATGATAACTCAATAGACTCTGTCAGTCGTTCTTTATATTCATCTTCTAATACTAATCTGTCAATTACAACTTCTATAGAATGCTTCTTATTTTTTTCTAGTTCTATTTTTTCATCAATAGAAAAAATAGTCCCATTTACGCGCGCTCTTAAGAACCCTTCTTTTCTAATTTCATCAAAAACTCCTTTGTGTTGCCCTTTCCGACCGCGAATAACTGGAGCTAGAATATAAATTTTCGCGCCATCTCCAAATTTAATTATTGTATCTACAATTTTTTGGACAGTCTGTCTCTGAATAGGTCGATCACATATCCAACAATGAGGCTTCCCAATGTGGGCAAATAATAATCTCATATAATCATGAATTTCTGTAACAGTTCCTACAGTAGATCTTGGATTTCGAAGGGTTGCTTTTTGTTCAATTGATATAGCAGGGGATAAACCTTCAATATAGTCCATATCAGGTTTCTCCATCAATCCAAGGAATTGTCTTGCATAAGATGAAAGTGATTCAACATACCTACGTTGACCCTCTGCATAAATAGTATCAAAAGCTAGAGATGATTTCCCCGAGCCAGATAGGCCTGTTACAACTACAAGTTTATTGCGCTCAATTTCTATATCAACATTTTTTAAATTATGTTGTCTTGCGCCCTTAATAATAATTTTATTGTTAATTGACATTAATAATAGCCGAAATTTTAAACGGCCTTGAATTTACACTCTATTACATACCTATTCAAAAACCTCATTACTAAATATCTATTTATTTTTATGGCATTATCAATAAGTATTGCATAAGATAAGTAATGAATTCCATTATCAATCACATACTAATTTCAATGCCGCATATGGAAGATCCTTATTTTAAAAAATCCGTAATATATATGTGTGAGCATGATAGAAATGGCGCAATGGGGCTAATTGTGAATAAACCGTTTAGTGATCAAATTTTTAATGAGGTTTTATATCAAATAGGTGATAATTCAGATAACTTAATAAAATCTTTTTCTAACCTTTACTTTGGGGGGCCTGTCTATATTGATAGAGGAATTGTATTACATGATAAAAAACTTGTTTCTGAAAAATCAATAAAAATATCCAATGATTTTTTTATTTCAACTGATAAACAGAAGCTAAAAAAATTATCAAAGATAAATAATGCTAATTATAGATTATTTCTTGGTCATGCAGGTTGGACTGAAGGACAGCTAGAAAATGAAATTGCAAATGGTGATTGGGTTGTACAGGATACTTCAATTGATTTTATATTTAATGCCCCTGAAAAAAAAATGTGGAGTACTGCTATTGAGTCATTTGGAATAGACGTCTCAAATCTTTCATCTTATAGTGGAAAAGCTTAAAGTTTAAATAATTCTAAACAAAATTATTATACTGTAGATTTATAGAATGAAAAAGTACCTACCTGCCCTTGCAGTTATAAGTGCCGCTATATTATGGAGTCTTGACGGATATATTAGACAAAATTTATCTACACTCCCTTCATTTTTGATTATATCTCTAGAACATGTTATAGGGGCAATAATATTTTTTCCACTACTTTTAAAAGGATGGAATGAAATTGTAATAATTCGACAAAGAGGGTGGATTTCTATTTTGTGGATCAGTATTTGCGGAGGAATTCTTGGAACATTTTTTTATACCAAAGCACTAAGTTATGTAGGGTACATTAATTTATCAGTTGTTGTTTTATTACAAAAGTTTCAACCAATATTTGCCATTGCATTAGCTGCCATAATCTTAAAAGAAGAAATTACTAAACGATTCTTGATATTGGCATTTTTTTCTATAATTGGTGGGTATTTGATTACTTTTGGAAACAACCCAATAGCAACTTGGGATGACAAAACTATTATTGCTGCATTATTGGCTCTTCTCGCTGCTTTTAGTTGGGGAAGCTCAACTGTACTTGGAAAGCATGCTTTAAATCAGATCTCATTTAGCACTTTAACATCATTAAGATTATCAATTACAGCAGCTATAACATTTTTTGTCATTATTTCAACTGGCCAATATGAGTTGGTGCCTGAGATTTCTTTTAAAAGCTGGCGCTATATTTTACTAATTGTTGTAAGTACTGGCTCACTAGCATTATTTATATATTATTATGGATTAAATCATCTACCAGCATCACATGTTACACTATATGAATTATTCTGGCCACTATCTGCATTTGCAATTGATTGGTTCTTCCACGATAATATAATGACATTTTATCAATTTGGTGGTGCAATTATATTACTCAGTTCAATTGTTTTATTATCAAATGAGAAAATTTTAGGTAATAATTAAGCTTATAAACTAATAAATGTTTTCCTTGTATTTATTCTGACAACAAGTGAAATTTTATTACTACATATATGAAGTATAGAAGCATCAAACAACTCTTAATATTAAGTTTTCTTCTCTTTATCATAGGATGTAAAGAAAACCCTCAACGCCATTTGAAATTGGGAAAGTGGTATGCACAAAAAGGCTTAATTGAAGAAGCAATTTTAGAATTCAAGGAAGTTACAAGGCTTTATCCCGCTAAAGTTCAAGCATTATCAAGAGAAGATTTCACGACTCTAAGCAAAGCACATTATAATTTGTCTTTGATGTATACAAAAAAAGGTTGGTGGGAATATGCTTTAAAAGAAGCTGAAACCTGTTTTGAATTACAACCTATTAAAGATCACTATGATTTAGTATCTCTTATAAAACAAAGATCTGCATTAGAACTTTCTAGCCCCGATTAAATATTTTTTATTAGACCATCCCTGATCTGTGTTCACCTCCATCACAATAAATAATGGAGCAATTAATAAAATCTGCTTCAGGTTTTAAAAGCATAGAAATTGTTCCGGCGACATCTTCAGGCATCGTGGTTCGTCGCATTGGATTGCGTTTCTTTGTATTTTCAATCCAGTATTCCCACTTATCTGTAATTTTAGTTAATGCTCGTGTAGGAGTAACTCCAGCTTGAACAGCATTCGCTGTAATCCCATATTGACCTAATTCCCAGCCTATTTGTCTAATTATTGCTTCCATGGCAACTTTAGCGACACTCACTGGCCCGTATCCTTCCATAGCTAAATAATTTCCTTCGCTGGTAAGGCCCATTACTCTTGAGCCTTCGCCTAATAGTTTTTCTGAAAATAATTTCTGTGTCCAATATAAAAGTGAATTTCCCATTACATGAACGGTCATATCCATTTGTCGTTGAGTAACTGGCTTATCGCCAAAAAAATTGGTAGTTGTACCAAAAGCTATTGAGTGGAGTAAAAGCTTAAGACTATTACCCTTTGTAATCTCTGAAATTTTAGGTAAATATTTATCGATGGTTTCCTCAGAGGCTGCATTTGTATTAAAATAATGACACTTACCATTTGAGAGTTCGTTTACTTCTGCGATAGTTTCTTCAGCAATTTTTTTAGCTTCACCCCGATCAAAATGAAAGGCTATAATTCCATAACCATCTTCTGCCAATTTTTTAGCAGTAGCAGCACCATGACCAGTTGAGCCCCCTAGTAATAATACCCATTCAGACATTTTCTTCTCCAATATTAAAGTAACAATTTAATTAGATCCATACATCAATAAAACGAGTTAGAAAAGATTCTCTTAATTCCCCATTTATTGAAGTAAATTTGATTATCACAATTAAAGAGAGAAAATGGACCGAAAATCGAGTTTCACAAAAAAAGATTTAATTAACAGCGGACTAGGTAAATTATTTGGGAAAGATATGGGTAAACTCCCGAAGCCACCAATGTTAATGATGGATCGCATCCTTCATATTTCAGATGAGGGTGGTAAATATGGAAAAGGCGAAATTAAAGCTGAGTTAGACATAAAAAAATCTTTATGGTTTTTTGATTGTCATTTTAGTGGAGACCCCGTAATGCCAGGCTGTCTAGGCCTGGATGGATTTTGGCAATTGGTTGGATTTTTCCTTACTTGGTCTGGTGGTGAAGGTCGCGGACGTGCTTTAGGTGTAAAAGAATTAAAATTTAAAGGTCAAGTACGACCGTACCATGAAAAAATCACCTATAAAATTGATATTAAAAAATTTATTACTAGACCTACTTATATGGCATGGTGTGATGCTGTTATAGAAGTAAAAGATAAAGCCATTTACTTTGCCAAAGATGTTCAAGTTGGCTTATTTGAAAACCTGACTTGGGATTATGGTAAAGATCCTGCTCTTGACCCATTTTAATATTCCTCTCTTAAAATTAAATTATTAGGAATTAAACATGGCACTTAGGTGTGGTATTGTTGGTTTGCCTAATGTTGGAAAATCAACCATTTTTAATGCGTTAACAAAATCTTCAGTTCCATCTGAAAATTACCCTTTTTGTACTATTGATCAACATGTAGGTATTGTTTCACTACCAGATTCACGTTTAGATAAATTAAATAAGATTTTTCAACCTGAAAAAGTCACACCAGCTATCGTTGAGTTTATTGATATTGCAGGTTTAGTAAGAGGAGCTAATAAAGGTGAAGGATTAGGAAATCAGTTTTTGGGTCAAATAAGACAGGTTTCTGCAATAGTTCATGTGGTTAGATGTTTTGAAAATGATAATATAACTCATGTAGAAGGATCAATTGATCCAATTCGCGATGCTGAATTAATTGAAACAGAGCTTTTATTAGCTGATTTACAAACAATAGAAAAAAATATAAATAGATTAGAAAAACTGGTAAAAAAAGAAAAAAATGCTGAAAAAGAATTAAATATTCTTTTACGATTAAAAGAACATTGCGATGAAGGAAAAATGGCAAGAACATTCTATACTCAAAAAGATGAGATTAATATAATTGAATCACTTTTTCTATTAACAGGAAAGCCCATACTATATGTAGCAAATGTTGATGAAACAGAAATTGTGAATAATAAGAGAAATGATTATGTACAGAGTCTATTTGATTTTGCTGATAATGAAAATAATCTTGCAATAAGGCTATGCGGAAAAATTGAACAAGAAATAGCCGATCTGAATAAAGAAGAAAAATCTCTATTTCTTGATGAATATAATTTACAGGAGCCCGGGCTAAATAAATTAATTCATGCTGGATTTAATTTATTAGGTTTAGAAACATATTTTACTGGTGGACCTACGGAAGTTCGAGCTTGGACTATTAACAAAGGTTCAACGGCTCCTCAAGCAGCGGGTGAAATTCATACTGATTTTGAAAGAGGGTTCATTAAAGCTGAAGTAATAAAGTATAAACATTTAATAAAATATGGATCAGAAAAAAAAGTCAAAGATGCTGGTCTTTCTCAACTACATGGCAAAGAATATATTGTTGAAGATGGCGACTGCATTTACTTTCATTTTAATGTTTAGGTAACAATATGTGGTTTTTCATGATTTTATCATATGTGTTGGTTTTTATTTCTGGCATTGGTTTACTACTAATAGGAATCAATCATTACATAAATTTCTGGGCTCAAAATCATATAACATTGGATTTGCTTGTAAGTCTAATTTTTATTGCAAGTCAAACATTAGTAATGTTCTTTTTTGTAGGAACTGGAGTTAACGTAAGAGAGTATTTAGAATCTCATAAAGAAATAGGAGATGATCTATATCGTCAAATGTTTGCAATTAAAAGAAAATTATATCCTCCTACAATGATGGTTACTATTCTGTTTATGGCTATGGTAATCATTGACGGGGCATTCTTCATTGGCAAAGTCTCTGAATGGTGGTTCCACATTTTATATTTATTGACAATTTATTATTATTATAAAGCTACCAGAGTTCAACACCTTTCTTTCAAGGACAGTACCAAAATTATTTTAGTAATGACCAAATCAGCTAGAACCGATTCGCAAAGTATTAATTAAATACTTATCATTAAATTCGTCAAAATGATAAAACGATTTAACTACATCATAATATTTTCCCTATTTATTGTTAGTTGTGACAAGAATGATAGTACTCAGATTAATACACCTCAATTATTAAAAAAAGAACCACTTAGTCGAATATCAATGAAGGATACTAGTGGTTTTACAGAAATGAATCCATTAATAACGGGTGTAACCGCAATAAATAAAATCGGTGAAAAGGAAGTTCTAGAGAACCAACATTTAATGCATGGGTCTGGGATTGCCCTTGGAGATATTAATAATGATGGATGGGTTGATATTTATGTCCCCCGGTTAAAAGAAAAAAATATATTATATATAAATATGGGCAACTGGAAATTCAAAGATGTAACTGAGGATGCTGGTGTCTCATGTCCAAATCGGTATTCAAATGGGTCAGTTTTTGCAGATGTTGATGGAGATAGAGATTTAGATCTGATCGTCACTGCATTGGGTGGACCAAATAGTATTTTTGTTAACGATGGAAATGGCAAATTTTCTGAATCCAAACTGGATTCAAAACTGAAGAATCCAGGCAGTACATCTTCCGCCTTGGCTGATGTTGATAATGATGGAGACCTAGATTTATATATTACCAATTATAAAAGGCTTGCAATGAGGGATTCTTTGCCACCACCTGTGATTAGCTTTGATAACACTTTAATGGAAATAACAAATAATAGATGGATTGTACTTCCTCCCTTTAATCAAGAATATGAAGCAGCTGTAAAAGGTGATATTTTATTACGATTTGAAATGGCAGAAGTCGATCAATACTATATTAACGACGGGAATGGCAATTTCAAATTAATTGATATCACAAAAAGCCACTTCAAAGATGAAAATGGTTCTCCAATTGAAAACCACCTTCGAGATTGGGGATTAATGGCACAGTTTAGAGATATTAATAATGACACTCATCCAGATATTTATATATGTAATGATTTTGAAAGTCCTGATAGATTTTGGATTAATAATGGTGATGGAACATTTAACTTAATTCCAAAATTAGCTTTGCGCCATACGAGCAATTCATCAATGGCGGTTGATTTTTCTGATTTAAATAAAGATGGTAAGGTTGATTTTTTTGTTACTGATATGATGAGCCAATCTCACGTTTTACAAAAAACACAAATGGGTACAATGGCACCAACGCCATTGGGTATTGGAGAAATCGATAATCGTCCGCAATACATGCATAACACATTATTTCTTAACAGGGGAGATCAAACGTTTAGTGAAATTTCACAATATAGTAACACTCATGCATCAGAATGGTCTTGGGGTACAATATTTATGGATGTTGATCTAGATGGGCATGAAGATATCTTAATCGCGACAGGACATATGTTTGATGTTCAAGATTCTGATTCTAATCAAAAACAAAAAGATGCTTTATCTAAAGTAAAATCTTTCGATGAATACAAACGGATGTTATTGAAATATCCAACGCTT
>CETV01038106.1_pt1 | contig 11557 bp, 15 predicted proteins | sample 531451 | NCBI WGS metagenome assembly CETV01 (sample SAMEA2623155, study PRJEB7988) | marine metagenome | isolation source: saline water (ENVO:00002010), including | reverse complement strand
TGGCTATCGGCGGGTTCATCGCAACAATTATCTACATGACCGGTGACGCCGTTGCCACGCGCGCGCAGAACACGATGGCCTATGACGTGCAAGACGCGCTCGACCGCATCGAGCAAGATGTTCGCCTCAGCGGAGCCTTCCTCGCTCAGAGTAATCTTGCCTCAATCACGGCTCCGCAAGGATCAAGTGATGATACGCAACGCTTTCAGAGTGTCGATACAGGAGGGTCCCGCTTGATATTAAACGCCTTTGCGACCTCCGAAAACCCATCCAGTGCATCTCGCACCCCCATCTATCTCATCAACTCACCCCATGCGTGCACCAGTAGTGACATTGCACAGAATCAGGTGATGACGTTCAATATCGTTTACTTCATCAAAGAGACTGATGGTGTCTCTAGCCTATGGCGTCGGACGATGATGCCGTCGAATTACACCAGTGCTGGATGCTCAGGCCAGGTGCCGTGGCAACAGCCAAGTTGCTCGGAAGGTGCCACCGCGACCTTCTGCCGAACAACCGATGTCCGTGTGCTCGATGACATCACCTATGCAGGCTTGCAGATTCGATATTACAACTCCGCTCAGACCACCACCGAGAATACTAATGCGAGCAGCCAAAACCTTAGCACACGCCAATCAGCACTCACCAACGTCGATACCATCCAGATCACCCTCAGCCCTAGTGCTGTGGCAGGTGGACGAGACATTAGTCACTCGGGCACGCTCCGCGCGACACGCATTGGTGCCTACAATGACCGCGTCACGCCACTCCCTTAGCGGCGAGTTTTCGTCTTTTTTGGCTCGTGGGCAAATTGACCGTGCAACTCGAACAGGACATATCCAAGGAAGGTCGTAAAGATCGCCCCAAACAGCAGGTTAATGACAAAGAATACCGGATTCAGCGATAAGACTGCTCCCACGATGACTCCGATGATACTGACCAACCAAGCAGAAAACAAGAGAACCCAGCCCTTCTTCAAGCGTGACTGTAGTGGTTGAATCGCCAGTCCGCTCAGGATAGTGACAACTATAGTAAAGAAAGTGCCTACTGTACTCGTCACGATGCTCCACGAGGTAATCGTTGAAACAATCTGATAGGTTGCCCCTGGCGAACCAAGAAATGCGATCATGCCAAAGATGCCAACAATTTGAAACAATATCCAAATTCCGTTAATAATCACCCCGATCAGGATAATCCACCAAATGTTCACCCCAAGCCATCGTCGTAGACTGACCGGAAGATGCGGGACGTTTTTTACCCATCTAAGGATCACGTGCTCTAGTTTCTGCAATAATTCCATACGCTGCTCCTTCAGTTGCTTGTCCTTATGATACCTGTACCGGTCGAGCGGAGCAATATTATTTCCGACTCGTCTTCGCCGCTAGGCCAATCGGACTCATGCCCCAACTTGACCATGCCGCCAATATGACAAAGCCTACAGAAAGCAGTGGCGCCCACCACCCCGGCGTCAGGTCAACCACGGTGCCAAGAAATCCAATCGTCGAGACCTCTGGGGCGTTCAGGAGTGTCCAGACGCTCAGCGCCAACCAAGCAACCCCAGTCAGCCATCCAGCCGCCAAACTGACCCAGCGGAACGCGGGACTGAGTGCCATGCGCAGCAAAAACGGAATAGCCAAGAACTCGAGGAAGATAATCCCCGCCCCGACAAAGTGCGCGACCGCTCGTCCACCCGGTAGATCAAGTACTACGAAATGCTGCAAAAATTCCTCGAAGGTGAATAACTGCGACACCACCATAGCGGTCAGCAGACCGGCATAGAACGTCGCGATGAGCGCAACGTTTTGTGTTCGTGGCGGCGGTGCTGTGGTCGCGGATACGAATAACTTCATATTCTGAGTATAGGCGTGCCCACCCCTCATAGCAAACCATTCTTATTGTTATTTTTACTTTTTCGCTTGTGCTTTTGGAGGGTGTCCATTACAGTATCAACAAGCGAAAGTTACAAAAACAAAAAACACCACAAAATGTATCTGTGACCCATCGCTCTACGATATCCACCACAACAACCGCAGAACCCGCCGCTTGGCGGGTTTTCGCTTACACCAAAAGACCTGCCTAGCTGTCGGCTTTCAAGGAGTGTTCTTGGCGCCATTTTTGAATTTGCGCATGGTGGCCACTCAGCAGTACGTCTGGGACCTTCATACCCCGAAACTCAGCCGGCTTCGTGTACTGTGGAAACTCGAGAGTCTCGCCGTCCGAGAAACTCTCAATCTCGGCACTCGCTTCACCGCCCAGTACGCCCGGTAAAAGGCGGACGATACTATCAATGATAGTCATCGCGGGCAGTTCGCCACCCGTCAAAACATAGTCCCCAACGCTCACCTGCTCGTTAACGAGTGAAACAATCCGTTCGTCATAGCCCTCGTAGCGCCCACAGATAAAGATATATCCCACTTCTGACTCTGACCAGGCCTGCGCAGTCGCCTGCTTCCAGCGTGCGCCACGAGGCGTCATAAGCACTACCTTTGCCGTCGGATCATATTCCTTCGCCGCCTCTACCGCAGCAAAAAGCGGCTCGGGCTTTAAAAGCATTCCATCACCACCACCATACGGTGTATCGTCTACTTGTTGACGGGGTCCGATACCGTAATCACGCAGGTTATGACAGCGAAACTCTACCGCCCCCTCCTTTTGCGCCTTCCACATCATTGAGGTGCGAAAAACACCATCGAACATTTCGGGAAAAAGAGAGATCACTTGTATTTTTTTCATCCGTACTAGTGTAGCATCTATTGATTTATTCGTCTATATGTGCTATAATATAGACACAACCATTCTTCCTGATTGGAGCACCTCGTGAGCGCAACCGGTACCATCGTCTTCACTACCGCAGACAACCGCCGCATCGAAGCCTCAAGCCTCGTCAGGCTCGAAGTCGTCCCTGTGGAAGCTGAGCCCGAGCTTCGGGCCTACAAGGTCACCTACCGCGATTCGGCCAACCTGACACAGGTCGTTTGGGTCGACGAGACCCTCTACCGGGACCTGAAGGTCATCGAACGACGCGAGCTGGAACAGCTCAACGCCGAAGCCGATGCCCTCGCCTGAGCCCCATCGAAGAGAGTCCCCCGTTGAGCTGCCTTTGCAGTTCCGGCCTCTCTCCGAGGGGCTCTCTTCACACCCGCAAGTCGTAACAAAAAACCGCCCACAAGAAGGGCGGATTTTTATACACATAAGCTCTCAACAAATGTGGTGATTTGTCGCTCGCATTGAGCTTTCTCGCAGTTCAAAGGCTGTTGAACTTATGGTTATTATATATCAAGGTCGTCGAGCTCTGCAAGCTCTGCGCGCGTCTTTTTTGAGTAGTCAGAACCGTTGTCCACAGCTTCCTCTGAAGTGTTTTCCACAGGTCGGTCTGTCGACGAGTACGAGGCACCCTCTTCACCATCGTTGTTAACAATTTTGAGGTTGTATCGGGCATCGTTCTTCGTGCCAAGCGCGCGGAGCAATGTGCGTAAACTCTGCGCGGTGACACCACGCTTCCCAATCACGCGTCCAAGATCTTCCGGATGAACGGTCAGCGTGAGCAGGACCCCCTTCTCATCAATGATGCGGTCAACAACAACATCATCTGGGTGACCGACGACTGACTTTACGATGTACTCTATGAATTGCTGGTCGATTGTGGACATGTACCCTCCCCCTCGAGTAATTTCGGACTATCGTATTGTTACGTTACGTTCTTATTGTAGCATAAGTGCCATAACGATGAATGTGGCTCTCAGTTTCATTTCAGCCATCTGTTATTTACTAAGAATGTCACTAACGAAAGGAGCATAATGAACGGATTCACTGATTCCCTGAGTGGAAAAGCCAAGCAGGCAGCCGGAAAAGCAACTGACGACAAAAAACTCGAGACAGAAGGAAAAATCGAGGAAATCAAAGGTGACGCAAAGAACAAAGTTGATGAGTTTACCGAGACTACAAAAGACAAGATCGATGAGGCAAAAGAGAAACTCGATCAAAAGTAACTCGGTACGCAGATGAAAACAACCCCGCTCAATGAGTGGGGTTGTCTATTTGTATAAGGCGCCTAGGCTTCCGCTGGCTCTTCGGCTACTTCTTCAACCGGCTCTTCCTTTGGCTGGTTTTTTCGTAGCTTTTCGGCGTTACGGATCGCTTTTTGCTTGTCGCTAGCAGATTCCTTGACCCACTTTGGCAATGTGACACCGGCGTCCTTCAGAAGCTTCACCACACGAGGAGTTGGTTGCGCACCGTTATCAAGGTATTTTTGTGCCGCCTCAACCTGAATGTTAGATTCTTTGGTGTGTGGGTTGTAGCTACCAACGTAGGCTACGACGCGACCACTCGAAGGGTGGCGCTGAGACTCCTGAACAGCAAGACGGTAGGTGGCGTACCCCTTGCGACCGAGTCGTTGCAAACGAATTGCGAGCATAAAAACGAAACTTCCTTTAACTCTTAATTATAGTAATTTTACTCTCACAGTATTTTACACTGTTCTTCTCTGTAAGTCAATTCTTCGAGCCGGTTTCGTACTCTAGTAGCGCGGCTTTGGCAGCAGCCTGCTGCGCCGCTTGCTTGCTCGGGCCAACACCCTTGCTAACCAGCCGATCACCAGAGAAGACCCCTAGCGTAAATATCTTGTCATGGTCAGGGCCAACTTCGTCGATGACGACGTAACGTGGCGTCACCCCATCGGTTCGCTGCATGACCTCCTGAAGGTGAGATTTTGGATCTCGCCAGCTGCCTTCGGCGATTATGGCCGGCAGCTTGCTCGTAATATGGGTATGGATAAATGTCTCGGCATCACCATAACCTCGCTCCAGATAAATCGCACCGATCAGAGCCTCGAAAGCGTTCGCCAGAATCTGAAGTCGCGCCCGTTCGCTACCCTGCTTCTCGCCGCGGCTCATCCGCAACAGTGGCTCGTAATCCAGCTTCTTTCCTGCATCGCCAATGCTCTCAGTGCGGACGAGAGCGGCCCGCCAACTCGTCAAGATACCTTCGGGTTCTTCGTAGTTATTGTACAGAAAATCAGTGACGACCAGCTCAAGAACAGCATCGCCAAGGAATTCAAGCCGCTCGTTATGCTCAAAGACACTCTTGCGGTGTTCGTTGACATAGCTGCGGTGCGTCATAGCCGTCACCAGCAGATCGATATTGCTAAACTCGTAGCCCAGTTTTGTTCGCGAGAATTCTTGATACGGCGCCGTTGGCATCCCTGACATCTATAGGTTCTCCTGTCGTATTTTTTTCATTGCAAGCAGCATTAACTTACCAATATCTTCGTATTCGATAGCCTCAAGCGCATCGTGGAACGAAAACCACTTAATGCCGTTCATCCATTCTTCTTTCTGAATTGCATTGGTGTCGCCCTTTGCTCGAACCAGGTAAATTTGCGTCGTCATAAGCACCAGTTTATCGATACGACGGTAGCGGAAATGAATTTTTCCGAGCCAGTCAAGAACGTCAACGTCCTTCAACCCGGCTTCTTCGCCGATTTCACGTTTTGCGGTTTGCTTTGCTGTCTCGCCCTCTTCGATATGTCCCTTTGGGATCGTCCAACGGTCTTTCGCGTCTTGGATAAGAAGAATCTCAATACCGTTCTGACCGCGACGAAATACGATCCCTCCTGCGGTGGGCTCGCGAACTATCTCCTGAATTGAAGGCTTCTTGCGACTAAAATATTTCTTAAACTTATCGAACTGTGGTGTCGCCATCGTCTTTGGCTCCCTCAACAAGCGTCCGGTAGGCAGTACCTAGCACACCGTTAACAAACTTGCTTGAGTTATCCGAACCAAACGCTTTGGCAAGCTCGACTGCTTCGTTGATCGCGACCTTCGGTGGCACGATATCTGCCTGATGCAGTAGTTCGTACACGCCAATACGAAGGACGTTACGGTCGACGCGTGCAATCTGATCAATCGGCCAGTCTGGCGCAATCGGCTGAATCTTTGCATCAAGATCGGCCTGTGTCTTCAATACACCTTCGACAAGTCCTTCGACGAATGCGGTGTCTTCAATCGCTGATTCGTATCGGTCGATATTGCGACTGAGTACCTCAGCAATGGCGACAGTTTCATCCCCACACTGGGTACGAAACTCATACTCATAAAGTGTTTGAAGGGCGACGATGCGACCGAGATGACGATTAGATGCCATAATGCGTTTGTTTCTCTTGTTATTGTAAATGTAGCGTATGCAAAAAGGCCAAGTACTACTTGGCCAGTGCTTTGCCGGTTTCGCGGCGAGTGGTTTTTACCTTCACAGGTGACCTACCGTTGACACGGCGAGCCAAGATGAGGCGAAGGTGGCTGCGGCGAAGACCTGTCTTACGAGCGCTGCTCTGCTTCTTAGGTTGTCCCATTAAATGTGCTCCTTATAGATCGGTTTTATGTAAAGCTTGTTGTCATTATACTATTTTTTACACTTTTACTCAAGCAGTTGGGCGAAGCTCACGCAATTATGGTAAAGTATAAGCAACATGACAGAAGCATTAAAACAAACACCAGAACCGGATACCAACTTTGACCAGCACGCAGATGAGGCCATCGAGCTCGGCAACCAGCCACAGCAAGAACTGCGCCGACAACAAGCCGACGAAGAAGCGATTTTAGTGGCAAACGCACGAGATGCAGCATCTCGACTACTGCAAGCACCAGAGCAGCCCAAGAGGCTTGGTGCTGCGAACACGCTCGTCAGGGTTGGGGTTGGATTAGGCCTCGGCGCGAGCGCCATCGCGGGCGGTGTTGCCGTCGGCGACGCCATCACGCCAGATGCATCAACAGAGAAGAAGACGTACGTCGTACAGCCAGGAGACGGACTCTATGACGTTGCCAATAGCATCCCTGGTGCCGACAAGCTTGATCAGCGCGATGTCATCGACAGTATCGCTAGCGATCCAGCGAACATCAGCGCACTAAAAGACGGCCTACAGCCAGGTGAAACCCTCGTTGTGCCAGTAGAGTACAAGTAATTCTACAGAACAATATTCACTAACCGGCCAGGGACATAAATAATCTTGGCCGGTTTTTTGTCACCGACAAAACGGGCGACGTTATCGTGCTGCAGCGCAAGCGCCTTCACTTCTTCCGGGTCAGCGTCTTTTGCGACACTAATCTCGCCCCGTAACTTACCCTGCACCTGAATAGCGATCGTTATCGTGTCTTCAACAATCAGTTCATCATCCCAATGTGGCCACTGTGCATGCTGCACCAGTCCATCGCGGCCCAGTTGCAACCATAGTTCGTCAGCAATGTGTGGTGCGAATGGCGCCAACAACTGCACCAACGTCGCAAGCGCGTCACGCCAGACATCTTCAGAAAATCCATCAACCTTTAACTTATAGAGCTCGTTGACGTACTCCATCAAACCAGCGATCGCCGTATTAAAGCTCATGCGTCGGATATCGTCGGTGACTTTCCGAACGGTTTTGTGGCGAGCGACAAGGACCGCCTGATCATTGTCGGTCGCGTTTTTCTCGACGGCATCGTCATACTCTTGAACAAGCGTCCAGACACGGTTAAGAAAACGGTAAATCCCGGCAATGCCCTTCGAGCTCCAAGCTGCATCCAACTCGACCGGGCCCATGAATAGGACGTACGTGCGCAGGGCGTCCGCACCGTATCCTTGATCGATCACATCCAGCGGATCAATCACATTTCCCTTGCTCTTACTCATCTTTGTACCGTCTTCGGCGTTAATGTAGCCATGGTACACCAGCTTCTTCACGGGCTCTTTGAAGTCAACGAGGCCCATGTCATTGAAGACGTGTGTCCAGAAACGGACGTACAGCAGGTGAGCAACCGCGTGATCGCCACCAACGTAGAAATCAAGCGGATTCCAATAATTTACTTTTGCCGGGTCCCACGCTCGCTCTGTGTTCTGAGGGTCGGCGTAACGAAGCAAATACCAGCTACTGCAGGCGTAGCCATCCATAGTGTCGGTCTCGCGCCGTGCAGGCTTTCCACACTCTGGACAAGTAGTGTTCACCCAGTCTTCGGCGCGTGCGAGGGCAGATTTGCCGTCACCTTTAGGGGCGTAGTCCTCGATTTCAGGCAAAATTACCGGCAACTGATCTTCCGGCACGGCAACCGCCCCATGATCGGCACAGTGAATGATCGGGATAGGCGCACCCCAATAACGCTGTCGGCTAATTAACCAGTCGCGCATCTTGTAGGTTGTTTTAGCACGCCCAAGCTGTCGCTGCTCAAGCCACGCGACGATCTCTTCTCGGGCGTCCGAACTCATCATGCCGTCAAACTGCCCAGAATTGATTAGTGGACCTTCGCCATGCGAAATCAGTTCGCCGTCGTTTTTATCTGACTCAACTACTTCAACAACAGGCAGGCCAAACTTCTCGGCAAAGGCAAAATCCCGCTCATCGTGCGCCGGCACAGCCATAATTGCACCAGTCCCATATCCGCCCAGCACGTAGTCAGCGACCCAAATTGGCACCTTTTCACCTGTGGCAGGGTTAATAGCATAGCTACCAGTGAAGACTCCCGTCTTCTCTTTTGTGTCGTTCGTTCGTTCAATCTCCGACTTCTTAACTGCGTCATCGATGTAACGAGTCAGTGGCTCGACGAAATCACCGGCCCCTAGCTGCTTAGCCAATGGGTGCTCTGGCGCCAGAACTAAGAATGATGCTCCAAAAATAGTATCCGGTCGAGTCGAAAAGACGGTGATCACTTCTTCGCCAGACGCAAGGGCAAACTCGATTTCGGCCCCTTGGCTCTTACCAATCCAGTTGGTTTGCGCCGTCTTAATCTTCTGCGGCCAGTCGAGGCCATCGATTTCCTCGAGCAAAGAGTCGGCGTATTCGGTAATCTTAAAGAACCACTGCTTCATCGACTTCTTCTCGACAAGGCTACCGCAACGCCAACAGTGTCCACCTTCAACCTGTTCGTTCGCGAGGACTGTCTTGTCGACCGGGCACCACCACTGCAGGCTTTCTTTCTGATAGGCGAGGCCTCGTTCAAACAACTTCGTAAACACCCACTGCGTCCACTTGTAGTATGACGGGTCGCTCGTGTTGATCTCTCGCGTCCAGTCAATCGACACGCCCATTCGCTTAAACTGCTTCTTGAAATTAGCGATGTTTTCAGCCGTCACCTTTGCTGGCGCAGTGCCAGTCTTGATCGCATAGTTCTCGGCGGGCAGTCCAAAGGTGTCCCACCCCATCGGATTCAGGACATTGTGACCCTGTTGTCGGTAGAAGCGCGCTAGTGTATCAACAATCGAATAGCTAAAGGCGTGGCCAGTGTGCATGCCTGCACCCGATGGATAGGGAAACATACCCGAAACATAGGTCTTTGGCTTTGTCTCGTCGACGTCGACCTCGTTGACCTTCTGGTCTTCCCACACCTTTTGCCATTTTGGTTCGATTGCTGATGGATTGTAACGCTGCATAACAGATTACAGTATACCACTAAAGAGGTGAAACGCCCTAGGACTCGGGCGACACATTCGCTAGGGACTCAAAGAACTGCCGCTTACGCTCCAGCCAAGCAGGAGATTGACGCACCAAAGATTCCTCCTCTTCTGTCGAATGGAGCACTACCTTGATGGCTTCCTCGAGGTAAATTTTTCCTTCCGAACCCTTGAAAAGAATAGCGGCACCCGGCTCCATCACCTTGTGCACATATGCACCAGCTTCCAAGGCTGATTTGAAGCTGACAACATGACAACCATTGCGCTTGGCGGCAGGCGCCAGGTACTTCTCGGCCTCCTCTCCCACCGTTACAACATGGGAAAGCTGCGTCGGATCACACATTGCGCCCAAAACGTCGTGTGCCTCAACGGTGACCGCGCCTAGCTCATTCATACTTCCTAAGACGGCGATTCGCTGCGGCACGACCAGCTGATACAGGACCCTTAATGCAGCCGCTGCGGCCAGCGGGCTAGAGTTATACGTATCATCAAGAATAATCGCGTCCTCAAGACCCCGCAGTACATTCATCCGTCCTTTGGCCGGTCGAATGGTTGCGACAGCTTTTTCGACTTCGTCCGCCGTCATGCCGAGCTTCACCGCCACCGCAACTGCAGCTGCAATCGCGCGCACGCTGTGCTCACCCACTACCTGCAGCTTCACCGGGCGCTCATCCCAATCTTTGGCCTTCATGATTGCGCGAATCGGCTCGGTCACACTAATCTCGCCGCTCTCGAGCGAATACTCAGCTGCCGAACTAGTCCCGTATGTCGAGATATTTGGGTTGGTGAGGAGCCGCGAAAAATCACCGTCGATATCGTCTCGGTTGATGATGGCCTGCCGACTAAAATTAGCTGCCGAAAGTTCTTCCGCTGCGACTTGCTCGATGGTACCAAAATATTCCATGTGCTCTGGAGAGACAGCAGTCACGACCGCAATATCCGGTGTCGCGTAGGTACCAAAATGCGGCACCTGACCGATGCGGTCTGTCCCGACCTCTTGAACAATCACCTGAACGTCCGCCGGCTGCCTGATGCGCATGCGAGCTGCCTTAAACACCTGGCGCCACGCACCGATACTGCGAATGTCGTCAGGATAGTCGATACCAAGAATGGCAAGCGGTGCACTAATCTCCGAGTTGTGATTCCCTTCGTGAAGTCTGATTGTATAACGATGAGACAGCACCGTTCCGATGGCCAATTTCGTACTTGTTTTGCCAACACTTCCCGTCACGATTACTAATTTTACTTCAGGGTGGCGTCGAAAATAGCGACGGACGTAACTTTCTAGACGACGTTGGACATACGATTTAAACATGATTATTCCTTATTACTGATTAAGCCACACCGAGTGACCGACTCGTGAAGTGTACGAGCGCCAGACACTACCAGTGCTGGTTCTAAGTCGATCCGCTTCGCCGAGGGAATTAAACGAAATGATATCGCCGGCATGCGACGTGGCGGTCCCGACAGTATAGGTCGTCTGCAGACCATCACCATTCACTATAAAGCAAGATGAGGGACAACCGCCCCCAGCATAGCCATTACAGGTAGAGCCGGGTCGTAATGGGCTCGACGAGTTCCATTGGGCGATATTGTTATTCGAGTCAAGGCAGGCGCGTGCATGCTCTATCCCCGCCTCGGCAGCCAGGGTGGCCGCTCGCTCATAATAGTTGTCTTCCAGCGACGTGGATGAGGCAACCGTAATCTGCACGCTCGTTGTCAGAATGACCATCAGCACGACGGAAGCGATCAGAACTGTCGGCAAGGCAAAGCCTGGTGTAGGCCGAATGATTCCATATCCCTTACTTTGGTTGCGCATAACTGATATCGATTATGTTTCATTCAGAGAAGTTGGTCAAGCGAGGCTAATTCTGCAGCTCGACAAAGTATTGTCGCTCTGCACCATAGCCATTGACAGTTTTTGCTGAAACATAAATAGCACCAAGCCCCGCGTCTACCGTACAGGTACCCAGGGGCGTCGATACCGATATTGCATACATGCCAGTCGAACTACGGCTTAATCCGTAGTTACTGCCACTGAATGATTGCCCATTGTTAAGACGGGCGACTTCAAGCACGTAATCATTTTGTGCGCTACAAGGGCTCACGAGGTCAAAGCGTAATCGAAATGCCTCAATCGGCTGCC
>CETV01035185.1_pt1 | contig 11559 bp, 8 predicted proteins | sample 531451 | NCBI WGS metagenome assembly CETV01 (sample SAMEA2623155, study PRJEB7988) | marine metagenome | isolation source: saline water (ENVO:00002010), including | reverse complement strand
CATAGAGAATCTTGATGAGCGTAAAGAACTTTTTGATAAGTTGGTCGCCAAGATGTATGAGGTTGGCCAAGCAATTGAAGCCGCGTCTTTTCTAGAAATTGACGCTGTGATAAATCCCGCACAAACACGAAGTGTTGTTTTAAAAGCATTTAAATCTACAGATGGCCTTTAAGAATTAATTTTCAATAAGCTGCTTTCAATCATTGATTTTTTTTTGTTTGCATTAACAAGTTTTTCTTTCTCTTTGTTAATCACAGCTTCTGGAGCTTTAGCAACAAATTGTTCATTGGCTAGCTTTGAGCTAATAATCTTAATGTCATTCTCAGCATCTGAGAGTTCTTTTTGAAGTCGTGTCAATTCTTCTTCAGGATCAATCAATCCTTCCAATGGGATAATAATTTTGTATCCACCCATTGCTTTTTCAATTGATTCTTCTGGGATTTCATCGGTAAATTCAATTCCATCTATTTTTGCAATACCTGCAATAATAACTTCTTGTTCTGCAACCACAGATTGCATCTCAAGGCTCATATCAGTTGAAATAATAAGATGTAAGGCCTCATTTTTAATGTTCAAATTTTCTGCCCTTATCACTCTTAGAGCAGAAATAATATTAATGATTTCATCTACTTGTTTTTCAGTCTTTTCATTTGATGGTCTAGCATGAGCAAAACCACTCTGAACTAAAAAGCCTGATTTTTCTTTTTTAGCTAGTGAAGCTAACTTGGAAGAGAGTTCCTCTGTAATGAATGGCATGAAAGGATGTAACAATTCTAGAATGCTGTAAAAGTTTCCTATCAAATTACTTATTAAATTGTTGGTTTGATCGCTGTTCTCAGATTTCTGGATAGCCACTTTGTTAAATTCTATGTACCAATCACAAAAATTTGACCAGACCAATTCATATATTTCTTCTGAGGCCAGATCAAATCGATAATTTTTAATATGTGCTTTGCAATTCTCAGAAGTATGTTGGATTTTGGACCCCATCCAATCGGATAAGATATCTGATGAACCATTTCTAGATTGATAATCGTGGTTGGTTGCCTGCATTTCAATAAATCGAAAAGCATTCCAGATTTTATTACAGAAATTTCTGTAGCCTTTGATTCTGCCGATATCAAAATTAATATCTCTGCCTGGAGAAGCTAGCGAGTAATAGGTATATCGTAAAGCATCCGTTCCATAGCTTTCAATGCCATCAGGGAACTGTTTGTTTGTTTGTTTAATAATTTTTTCTTTAAGTTTGGGCTGCATCAAGCCTTCAGTTCTTTTTGCAATTAGTTCCTCAAGTGATACGCCATCAATTAGATCGATTGGATCAAGAATATTTCCTTTTGATTTGGACATTTTCTGCCCATTTTCATCTTTAATAAGTCCTGTAATATAGACTTCTTTAAATGGTACTTCTTTCATGAAGTGCTTTGTCATCATGATCATTCGAGCAACCCAAAAAAAGATAATGTCAAAACCTGTAACCAAAGTGGTTGTTGGATGAAAGAGTTTTAATTTTTCATTTTTTTCAGGCCATCCCATGGTTGCAAATGTCCAAAGGCTTGATGAGAACCAGGTATCTAAAACATCTTCCTCTTGGCGCAGTTTTCCTTTCAAACCATGCTTTGCCCTAACATCTTCCTCAGAAAATCCTGCAAAAGGCTTATTAGATTCATCGTACCAAATTGGAATTCTATGACCCCACCATAACTGTCGGCTGATGCACCAATCCTGAATATTATCCATCCATTGGAAATAGGTTTTTTCCCAATTGGCAGGCACAAACTGTATTTCTTTTGATTTGACTGCTTCAATGGCTGGCTTGGCCAAAGTTTTAGCATCGACATACCACTGATCGGTTAACAGCGGCTCAAGAATTTGATCTGATCTATCTCCATAGGGCAGAGTGCTCTCATTTTCGTTTTCAGATACCAAAAGTTTTTCTTTTTTCAGATCCTCCAATAACACCTTACGAGCTTCAAACCTATCCATACCATGGAATTTTTTTGGAGCAACGCCAATTATTTCAACAGTTTTATTTAGGATTGAAATAGGATCAAACGCAGCTTCATCACCAGTGTGACACTGTGCGTTGTCACCCATGTGGAGACCATGTCTTTTACCTATTTCATAATCATTGAAATCATGGCCAGGAGTTATCTTGACAACACCTGTACCAAATTCTGGATCTACATAGTCATCTGCAACAATAGGGATAACCCTATCGCATAAGGGTATGGCAGCATTCTTACCGACCAGATGTGCAAACCTTTCATCTTGTGGGTTTACGGCCAGAGCCATATCTCCTAAAAGAGTCTCGGGTCTGGTGGTAGCGACAGTGACGAACTCATCAGTTTCCTCAAGCTGATACTTAATTTCCCAAATTTTAATGTTTAAATCTTTATTGATAACTTCTAAGTCTGACAGAGAGGTTTCAAGAACAGGGTCCCAGTTTACTAGCCGTTTGCCTTGATAAATAAGACCTTCATCAAACAATTGTATAAATGCGCTGAGTACAGCGTGTTGATACTCATCATCCAATGTAAATCTTTCAGAGCTCCAATCTAGGCTAGATCCTAACCGACTCAGCTGAGAAGTGATTTTGTTACCAGAGTATTTCTTCCACTTCCAAACTTCTTTTTCAAATGCTTCCCTCCCTATGCTTGCTTTTGATTTACCTTTAGTATTTAAAAGATGTTCAACAACCATTTCAGTTGCAATCCCCGCATGATCCGTGCCTACTTGCCAAAAAGTATTTTTACCAGACATTCGGTGATATCGAATTAGACAATCCATGATGGCACTTTGAAATCCATGCCCCATATGTAGCGTACCAGTAATATTTGGTGGAGGAATTGCTAATGAATAGGTATTTTGGTCTGTTCCTGGTTTAAAAAGACCAGAGGATTCCCATTCTTGATAGAGTTTTTTTTCTATCTCTGAAGGATCATATGGCTTCTTATCCATCAAACATCCAGTTAATTGTATTTATCCAAGGATTATAGATTTCCTTTCAAAATTAATTCAGCTAATAGTGGTACTGGTCTTCCTGTGCCACCTTTTTTTGTTCCACCATTCCAAGCACTAGCAGCTATATCAATGTGAGCCCATTTATAATCTTTGGTGAAATTTGATAGGAAGGATGCTGCCATAATTGTTCCAGCTTCTCTTCCTCCTCCTATATTAGCAAGGTCTGCAAAATTTGTTTTTGTGCAATGTGCATACTCTTCCCAAAGTGGTAGTTGCCAGGCTCTATCACCAGAAGCTTCGCCGGCTGCAAGAATTTTATCTGCCAAAGGTTGATTATTTGCCATAACACCAGAAGCCGGGCTTCCAAGTGCTATTACAACAGCACCAGTTAAAGTTGCCATATCTATCACATGACTAGGTTTGAATTTTTTAGCATAGGTTAAAGCATCACACAGTACTAATCTTCCTTCAGCATCCGTATTCAAAATTTCTATGGTTTGACCTGACATTGAAGTCACTACATCTCCAGGTTTTGTAGCTCTTGCAGAGGGCATATTTTCTGCACAGACCATTAGCCCCACAATGTTAACTTTTGCTTTTAATCTTGCAAGAGTTTGCATAACGCCAAATACAGATGCAGCGCCACACATATCCCATTTCATTTCATCCATTGCAGCTCCAGGTTTTAATGAGATTCCTCCAGTATCAAAAGTAATTCCTTTTCCCACTAGAACAAGTGGTTGCTTTCCTTTAGGCCCTCCTTTATATTCAATTATCATCATTCTAGGAGGCTCATCACTACCCTTGGCAACAGAAAGATAAGAACCCATCTTTAGTTTAGCAAGGTCTTTTTCATTTAGACTTGAGATCTTTAATGCAGGAAAATGTTTTTTAAGAGCTTTTGTTTTACGTTCAATAATTCTTGGTGTGCAATGATTTGCTGGCAGATCTCCTAAGTGTTTAGTGGCATTCATACCTTCACCAACTGCATGACCAGAAATTACCGAGGCTTTAACAGACTTTAATTTTGCAGAGGTAAGCCCAGCAAATAATAAAGAACCTTTTTTTACAGAAACAGGAACAACTGTTTTATTTTTTGTTGCATTAAATGTATATGCTGAGGCCTCAAATGTTCTTGCACTAATTTCTGAAAACCAATTTAGATCAACTGTTTTAGGAGTTGCTGAAGTTACAAGAAATGCAAAATCCTTTGCTTTTGAAGATTTAGTCAGATTCATAATTTCAGAAAAATATTTAATCCATAGAAAGCTTGCAGCTTTAGGTTTAGGTTCTTTTATAAGCAATAAATTCTTTGCTTTTAATTTTTCTGGTGCTGGTAAAAAAATAGATTTTCTTGAACCATTATTGATTTCTCTCATAGATTGAGCAATTAATGATTTTGCCGAGTTTTTAAGACTTTTTAGCTCAATTGCAGAGGTTGTTTTTTTATTAACACCAATGATCAATAAATCTGTTCTAATCTTTAAAAGCTCAGCTGAATTAACGCTCTTGGTTGCTATGCTTGATAAGACTTTGTAAGTCATAAATCCATCTCCTAGTAAAAATTACTGATAAGATATTTATTGTAATGCATCAAGATCGCTAAAGGCATGTATAAAAAGAATATTCTTGCAATTCATTTAAATACTCAGGTTATTAAAGGCTTTGCTGCGATTTTGTTAATTTTAACAGGATTAATTTTTTCTTCTCGTTTGGTAGGGTATTTTGAACAAGCTGCAGCAGGTAGTTTAAACCCAAATATTATTTTTTCTGTTATTGCTCTTCGCCTTCCAGATTTTTTATCATTGCTTATTCCTTTTGCGTTTTTTTTGAGTTTACTCATGGTGGTATCAGAACTCTACAACTCAAATGGAATATATGCATATTTTTCTGCAGGTGTTTCAAGGATCAAACTAATGAAATATCTAACACCATTTTTATTGGTAATTTTTATTTTGTGTTCTTTGCTAAGTATTTTTGTAGGACCTTATTCAAAATCAATATCAAAAAATTTAATTGCAGAACAGTCATACGAAGATAGATTGAAATTGTTGAAACCTAAAACCTTGATTAATTTAGATAATAAGCACAGTTACCTTTACTTTGATTCACAAGATGATAGCTCAATGAATAATATTACATTTTTTGTTAATAAGGATTCTTTATTGTCTTTGATAAAGGCAGAACACCTTGAGATATCAAATTTTAACAATAAGATGATTTTAAATTTTAAAAATGGATCAATTTATCCAAATCTTAATAGTTCAACCAATATTAATGCATCTTTTAACAATCTAACGCATTCAATAAATTCTGATTCAAATAGCTTGAGTCTTTCAAAATTATTAGATTTCAAACAATCGTCCAGTTTTATTGAGTCCCAATGGAATGCAAGCATCCCTTTGATGTTATTTGCTCTGATGCTTTTAAGCTTTATTTTTGGTAAATCAAAACCCAGGGCTGGAAGAGAAGGGAGTTTAGTTACAGGTGTTTTAATTTATATTATGTATCTTAGTCTATTGGTTGTATTTAGGGAGAGTTATTCAAATTCCCTTAATTTTCTTTATATAGGATTGTGGCCAGTACATGTTATTTTTCTCTTGTTTGGAATCTTTATGTATTTAGCAGATGGAAGAGCAAATATTCAAATTTTAGCTAAATCATCGAGGCTGCAGATCTCGGCAATTATTTTTATCATTTTTACATTACTTATATGGTTAAGTTCATGAAAGAAGGTATTTTTAGCACTTATGGCAAGCACTTAATTTTAAAAAGTTTATATATTTCCATTTTTGTTTGGTTCACTATTATTTTCCTAGATTTTTTGATTACCTTTGTAATGGAATTGGAGAATTTAGTTGATTATAGAAATATTTTTTCTTTATTTTCTGCAGTCTTAATGGAACAACCACATAAAGGCTTAGATTATTTAGAAAGTTCAGTGCTTATTGGAACTTTAATTTCTTTATCAATTTTTAACCAACAAGGAAATTTAATTTTTTTAAGGTCATTGGGATTTTCACCTGCAAAAATTGTATTAATGGCTGGAATGGGCCCTTTAATTTTGGCTTTTACAATAATTGCCATGGATGAATTGTTATTTATTAATATGTCAAAGTCTTCAAGCTTAAACGAGACATATGCCCAAGAGGAATTAATTACATCATCTGATAGTCTCACATGGCAACTGGAAGATATGTCATTGATTGGAGCAAATTTTATAGATGAAAAAAATTTAGAGAATATTCAGGTGATAAAGTTTGATGAACAAGGAAGGGTTGTTAGTGCTAATCAATTTATTAAAGGACGTCATCAAGACGGTAATATTATCATTGATAACCTTAATCAAAATAATGATCAAATTGTTCTTTCATTTAATCCTGCCTCAAATATTTCTTCTCAAAAGTTAGATCTGTTAACTTTTAGTTCTTTGTATCAGTTAAAAGGAGATTATCTAAGCAAAGGGTATGATAAAGATTCTCAGTTGATCATGTCAGCAATCTATTCAAAAATTTTATTACCTTTTTCAGTTATTGCAATTATCTTTTTAGCAGGAAGTCTAATGTTTGGATTCGTTCGTTCCGGTGGCGTCGGTAGGCAAATTGTTATCGGTATTTTTATTGGATTAATCTATGATCTTCTCAAAGATCTTAGCATCGCCTCTTTCATTACTTACCAGTGGCCAATCTTATTTGCTTATTTATTACCAATAATTGTATTGTTTGGTAGCGGTGCAATTCTGTATAAAAGAATTTAAACTTTAATTAATTTTGTCTTTGATAAGATATCGTTAACTGCTAGTTTTTTTGGGTCGACATAGATTAGAAATAATGGCATTCCCAACAAGGCTAGCATTCCACAATTTACTAAATATCTTAAAAAAGTTTGCTTTAAAGTGATATTTGAGTGACCTGGGTCATCATTAACAATTTTAATTTTCCACACTTGCATGCCTAGAGTCTGGCCATATTTCATCCAAAAAATTGCAAAAAAGGCCCAAGCGCTTACAAATACCAGCAAGCCACCAAGGGCAGGGTGAAGAATATTTCCTCCATTCAACCAAAGAGCCACTGAACCGATAACAAACCAAATACCTAGGAGTAAAAAACAATCATAGATTGAGGCAATGATTCTCAAGAAGGGTCCAACGTCAGGTGTTTTTTGCATCATTCTGATATATTATTCCTCTAAATCATAACCTAAATAACATGAATACAAGTAATACTTTTTTTGGTCATCCAATTGGATTAAGAACATTATTTTTAACAGAAATGTGGGAGCGTATGTCTTATTACGGTATGAGGGGAATCATGGTTCTGTTTATGATTGCTGGTCTTGAAGGGTCAAATCCAGGCCTAACTTTTTCAGTAGTTGAGGCAAATGCTATATATGGAGCTTATATTGGACTTGTATATTTTATGGTGGTCCCTGGTGGCTGGTTAGCTGATAACATCTTTGGATATCAAAAGGCAGTTTTAATTGGCGCAATCATTATTGCGATTGGGCATTACACTCTTGCAATTCCCTTGCAGCAAACGTTTTATCTTGGGTTGTTATTTGTAATTTTAGGCACTGGTCTTTTAAAGGGAAATATTTCCACAATTGTTGGTAAGTTATATGAAGGCAATGACTCCATGAGAGATGCCGGCTATACCATTTTTTATATGGCTATTAATATCGGCTCTGTGCTTGGCTTTTTAATTTGTGGATATCTTGGTGAAAATTATGGATGGCATTGGGGGTTTGGTGCAGCAGGAATTGGCATGACTTTCGGAGTCTATCAATTTATTAAATATAAACACCTTTTAGGGTCTGCAGGTGAGGAACCAAATGAGATGGATCATTCTAAAAGGAAAACACTTATTACCTACTTTTATATTGTTTTAGGTATATTATTTTTGGCTGTTGTTGCAGCTTTCTTTGGGACATTTTCAATTGATCCAGTAATTTTTGCATCTAGCTATGCATATTTTTTGGTTGTTGTTGCGGGACTGTACTTTATTTATTTATTTTTATTAGCTGGACTAAACCCAGCTGAAAAGAAAAATTTATTACTTTTATTTTGCCTGTTTATTGGTGCGGCTGCTTTTTGGTCAGGATTTGATCAGTCGGGAGGCTCTTTAACAATTTTTGCAAAAGGCTTCACAAACTTAAATTTATTTGGTTTTGCAATGCCTATCAGCTGGATGAATCTGGCTAATCCAATCTTTGTTGTGATTTTTGCTCCAGTCTTTGCTGGAATCTGGACAAGTCTTGCTCTAAAAAAACTTGATCCTTCTTTACCAATGAAATTTGCGATAGGTCTTCTACTTATGTCTTTGAGCTTTGTGTTGATGATTTTTGCAGTGAATGCAGCAATGCAATATGGTCAAGTTGGAATTCAATGGCTTTTAATTACATATCTACTTCATACTTGGGGCGAGCTTGCATTGTCTCCAATAGGGCTATCAGCATTTTCAAGATATGCCCCAAAAAAATATGTAGGGCAAATGTTTGGTTTGTGGTTTACGGCTAGTGCAATTGGTGGAGTTTTAGCAGGTCTGCTCGGTGGTGAGGCTACCGGTGAAGGATTAGAGTCCATGACACCAATCTTTTCTTTTATGATTAAGTATTATCTTGGGATAGGAGTGATCTTGGCTTTATTATCATTTGTTATAAAGCCTGCTGAGGAAAATTAAGCCAAATTAGATTGCATCTCCAATAAGATTTGCAGATATATTTTAGTGATCTTTTCTAAATCTGAAATTGGTATATGTTCATCGATTTGATGAATTGTTTTATTTAGAGGACCAAGTTCTATCACTTCGGTCCCCATTGGAGCTACCCATCTTCCATCAGATGTTCCTCCACCATTGTTAATGATTGCTTCTTTGCCATTCACCTCCAGAAGAGCTTTTTGAATAATACTTAATAAGTTAGTTTTTTTAGTTAAATATGGCTTTGCATTAAGAGTCCATTCAATTTCATACTTACATGCAGAATTTTCAAGCACATCAATGAATTTTTCTTTTAAAAATTCATATGAGGATTCTGGAGAAAATCTAAAATTAAATTGCATGTTCAAGTGACCCGGCACTACGTTTGAGGCTCCAGTACCTGAATCTATGTTAGAAATTTGAAATGAAGTTGGATCAAAATACTCATTTCCATTATCCCAAATCATTTCTTTCAATTCTGAGATTATTGGGCCAATTTCTAGAATTGGACTTAGCACTTTATTTGGATAAGCAATATGACCTTGTTTTCCAATTAATTTTAAATTTCCACTAAGAGACCCTCTACGTCCAATTCTTAGCACATCTCCAACATTTTTTGAGGAACTTGCTTCTCCAATTAGACAGTAATCAATGATATGGCCCTCTTTAGTTAGAGTTTTTATCAAGGAATCTATTTTTCCGTCACTGGGTTCTCCTTCTTCGTTGCTGGTTAGCATCACCCAAATTTGAAAACTTGGGTTTGGGTTTGATGATAAGAAATTTTTTAAAGCCTCTATAAATGCAGCAACACTTCCTTTCATATCAGCAGCACCTCTCCCAATGAGTTGATCATTTACGATTTTTGCTTCAAATGGATGCGATGTCCATTCTTCTATAGGTCCCGGAGGAACAACATCTGTATGACCAAGATAGCAAAATACTTTTCCCTGGTCTCCAAATTTTGCAATCAGGGTTTCAGAATTTAGGATCTTAATTTTTTCTATATTAAATCCTAATGGAGAAAGCTCAGATTTGACTATTTCAAAGCATCCAGCATCATCAGGAGAGATTGATTGAATTTTTATAAGTGATTGAGCTAATTCTAAGGCAGACATTGATTAGTTTTTGTGCAACTCAGTATTTAACTTAACTGACTTAAGATTAGTCCTAGCTTCAATAGCACCAGAAATAGAGTTGCGAAGAAATAATAAGTTACTTTTGCCTGCTAATTCAGATGCTTTAACAATGCCTTGAGATTCTTTTTTCTTATTAAATAATTCGACTTTGGAGCCTCCTGTAAGATAAAGTCCCGCTTCAATAATGCAATTGTCCCCTATGGGGATTCCTAGACCAGAGTTAGCACCCAAAAGACAATTTTCACCAATAGATACCTTTCTATTATTACCGCCTGAAAGAGTACCCATGGTACTTGACCCACCCCCTAAATCTGAATTTTTTCCAACAATAACACCTGCTGAAATTCTCCCCTCAACCATTGCTGGTCCTAGAGTACCAGAATTAAAATTTACGAATCCTTCATGCATAACAGTTGTACCTTCGCTGAGATATGCTCCCAGTCTAACTCTGCTTGTATCCGCAATTCGAACGCCTTTTGGAATGATGTAATCTGTTAATCTTGGAAGTTTATCTATAGATTTAATTCTAAAATTAATATTATTTATTTTTGAAGATAGTAAGGTTATATCTATTTCATTAAGCTCAACAGGCCCATTACTCGTCCATGCTAAATTGGGCAATACATTAAATAAATTTTTTAGGTTTAATGTATTTGGTTTAAAGTATTTGTAGGATAATAAATGCAGTTTCAAATAAGCCTCTTCAATAGATTCAATAGGCTCATTTTTAGTAATTCGACAAAGCAATAGTTTCTTATTTTTGCCAAGATTAGTAATTAAATTATTTAAGCTATCATCTTTAAGGGTTACTTTTGATGAATCTTTTAACATTAAAGTATCAGCATCCATCAAAGAATCCCAACTCTTATATAGTGGATGATGTTTTTCTTTAGTATTTTTGAAAACAATTAATGGAAAATGTACATCAAGTATCTTAGTAGATGATCCAATGGTCGCTATTCCAAGACCAATTAATGGCATATTCTTCATGAGGTTATTATATGGAGTCAAAAAATTTATTGTAGGTTTTAAAGTTTTTTTAACTCATTAATAATTTTTTTCTGTTTGTTCTGATTAATCTTAGTGCCACTTTTTTCATTCATTATTACAAAATTATCTTCTACCTTCTCTCCAAGCGTTGTAATCCTTGCTGAAAAAATACTCACTTCATTTTTAAGAAAAATCTTTGCAATCTTAGATAGGAGAGATGGTTGGTCAAGAGTTTCAAGGGTTACCAGATGACCATCTTGATTTTTAAGATGGGTGATTTCAACTTTAGTTAAATGACTAAAAACTTTTTTATTATTTAATTTATTTTTAGATGCCTTTGGAATCGCTGATGAAGATAATTGCATAATGATTTTTTCTTCAATGCCATATTTGTCTCTTTGTGTTAAGTTGTTTCCTAATATTTTATGTCTGCAAATAAAAGTATTAAGAGCAAAGTTTCCATCATTTGTTGTTTGAATATTTGCATCAATAGTCTCAAGTGATAGCTTCTCGAAAATTGTTACAGTTTTAAAAAATAATCCAGATTGATTTGGAGTAAAAATAAAAATCTCCATTAAATTTTTTCTTTTCATTACTTTTACAGATGTTTTTAAATCTGAATTAGAAATTGCTAAAGCTTGATTCTGCAGTTGTTTAAGTTGGTATTTTGCAAAATATGATTCTGGTAATTGATCCCAAAATGTCTTTATAGTTTTTATTTTATTTTGATTAAAAATTTCAAGAGATTTTTTCTTCCTCTCTTTTATAATTAA
>CETV01137189.1_pt1 | contig 11601 bp, 9 predicted proteins | sample 531451 | NCBI WGS metagenome assembly CETV01 (sample SAMEA2623155, study PRJEB7988) | marine metagenome | isolation source: saline water (ENVO:00002010), including | reverse complement strand
GGCTGACATAGGCCAGTGTCGAGTGCAGTCGCGATCGGTTGTACCAGGGCATCCAGGCCACGACCTCGTCTTTGGCTTGGCGTCCTGGCGCGGCGCCCAGCCCACCACCTGGCGGTTGAGCAGGTTGGGTGCAATGGGCAGGTCGTGCCTGCTGTCGGTGGTGACCTTGAAGCGCCGCTTGCCCGTGGCGCGAATGCCGTGCTGCTGCATGAGCTTCTACACCCCATCCCGTCACCCGCGCCAACTCGGCACGCAGCCGGGCAATCTCCATCTGCTCGGCGCTCACCGGTTTGCTGTCTGCTCCGGCGAGCTTGCCATCGCGCTTGGCCTTGACCCAGTTGAACAAGGTCTGATCGACCACGCCCAGCGTCCTGGCCGCCGTCGCAATGCTCTGGCCACCCTCGACCAGGCGCACCGCCTCCTGCTTGAACTCCAACGTGTAGCGCGCCCTCGGCGCCGCCTTCGGCTTCGTCATTCCCGTTCTCCTTGCTGACATTGCATCACTCAGCATGGGAGACGGTTTCCGGGGGCAAGGTCAGTGCCGGAGCATCGCCGCCTGCCCCCCCGTCTTGGGTCAGATGCCGTCCTTGAATTCGGCGATCGGTGACATGGAAGCGCCCCCATCAACCAGCAGCGACGAGCCGGTGATATAGCCTGCATCGTCAGAGGCCAGAAACATCACCGCCGCAGCGATCTCATCCGGCCGGCCGACCCGACGCAACGGGAAGCTGGAGGCGATGCGTCCCGACAGGTCGTCGGACAGATGCTCGCGCATGCGGTCAGAGGCAATGAGCCCCAGCTCGACCACGTTGACCAGCACGTTCATCGGCCCCGCCTCCTGTGCCAAGCCGCGCGCGAATGCATTCATGTAGGCCTTGCTCGAGCCATAACCCACAAGCCCTGGCGTGAAGGTCTTGTTGCCGGCCGCGGACGAGATGTAGATCAACCGGCCCTTGCCAGCCGACTTCGACAGCGCCGGCAGCGAATCCTTGGCGAGCCAGAACAGCGCGTGGATGTTGCTGTGCACCTGCCTGTCAAACGCGACCTCGTCCATCTGCGCAATGCGGCCCTGCGCCACATCAGCCGCGCAGTGCACCACCACGTCGAGTGCACCGAAGCCGTCGAGCGCCGCCTGCACCATCGCCCGTACGTCCTCGCGGCGGCCGACGTCGCCGCCGATGAGCAACGCCTGCCCGCCATGGGCACGGATGCCCTCGACCACCGCCTGGCCATAGGACTCGGTACGGGCGCACACCACCACCCTGGCGCCTTCTGCGGCGAAGGCCAGCGACACCGCCTTGCCCACCCCGCGCCCAGCGCCGGTGACCAGCACCACCTTGCCTTCAAAGCGGCCCATGGCTCAGACGCCCAGGAAATCGGCCTTGCCGACTTCCACCCCCGCGTGGCGAAGCAGTGCGTACGCAGTGGTGACATGGAAGAAAAAGTTGGGCAAGGCCCATCGCTGCAGCAGGCTGCAGCCATTGAAGCGAAGCGGCTCGCCAGTCCGCTGGGGCAGCACGATCTCGCGGTCCTCGGCCGCATTCACCACGGCAGCGTCGAACGACGACAACACCTCGCAGCTCTGGCGCAGTCGCTGCCGCAACGCGTCAATCGTCAGCTCATCGTCCGCATAGCGGACCATGTCGACGCCGGCGAGTCGGGCCATCGTCATGCGCGCGATGTCGCTGGCGATGCGGATCTGTGAAGCCAGAGGCAGCATGTCGGGCGCGAGGCGCAGTGCCAGGTAATTGGCACTGTCAAACCGGCGCGCCTGCGCGAAGGCCTCGGCCTTGCCCAGGCACACATCGAGGTTGGCCAGCATCTGGCTGAAGATCGGCGCACTGGCCGCGTGCAGGTTCATCGTCATGGAGTCGTCTCCTGGATTGCGTCGGCGCTTCAGAGCTTGTTCGAGCCCTGGCGCACGAAGTACTCGCGCAGCGCCACCATGGCGGGCGAGTGGCTGGTGAATCCGCCATCCACAGGCAGCACAGCACCCGTGATGAACGACGACTCGTCGCTGGCAAGGAAGGCCACGACATCGGCGATCTGCCGCGGGCGTCCCAGCTCAGGCGTCAGGTGCTGATCAAGCAGAATCTGCTTGACCTCCTCCGGCACGCTCTTTTGCGCGTGATCGTTGACCACGAAACCGATCATGATCGCGTTGGAGCGGATACCCTGCTTGCCATACTGGGCGGCCACAGAACGGGCCAGCGCCATCAGTGCAGCCTTGGAGGCCGCGTAGCCCGTCAGCGTCACGTCGCCCAGCAGGCCGAAGCCCGAAGTGGCGAAGACGATGGAGCCGCCGCCATTGTTCAGCATCACCGGCACTACATGCTTGCAGCACAACATTGCGCCGCGGGCGTTGACGTCCAGTGCGGTGTCCCAGGCGTCGATCGAGACGTTGCACACGTCCCGATCGGCCTGGCGCTGCGCCACGCTGAGCGCCGCCGCGTTGTTGTGCAGCACGTCGATGCGGCCGAACCGCTCTGTCACGGCCTTCACCATCGCCTGGATGTCGCTTTCGCTGCGCACGTCCGCCTTCACCGCCAGCGCCTGGCCGCCAGCCGCTTCGATGTCGGCGGCCACCTGGCCGGCAGCGTCGAGCATCAGGTCGACCACGGCCACGCGAGCGCCCTGCGCGGCGAGCACGCGTGCGGTCTCTGCCCCTAGCCCATGGGCACCGCCAGTGACCACGGCCACCTTGCCAAGCAAACGAGTGGGGTGTGTCATCTCAGTGCCCAGTGAAGCGAGGGGAGCGCTTTTCGCGGAAGGCCTGCGCAGCCTCCTTCACGTCCAGCATCGGCGCCAGCAGCGCGAACAGGTTCAGTTCCACGTCCAGGCCTGACTTGAGGTCGAGTTCCTGTGCCGCACGGGCGGCGCGTTTGACGTACGCCGTGGCCATCGGCGGCTTCGCTGCGAGCCCGGCCGCCAGCGAGCGCACTTCTTCGCGCAGCGCCTCGTCGCTGGATGCCACGCGCGTCACCAAGCCGATGTCGCGCGCCTCTGCAGCCGTCAACCGCTGACCCGTCAGCAGCAGGTCCATTGCCCGACCCGGGCCCACGACGCGCGGCAGCCGCTGCGTGCCGCCGCCACCGGGGATGAGGCCGAGCCCCGTCTCTGGCAACGCAAGCACCGCGCCCGGTGCGGCAAATCGCAGATCGCACGCCAACGCCAGCTCCATGCCGCCCCCCATGCAGAAACCGTGGATCGCGGCGATGACGGGCTTCTCGGTGCGGTCGAGCGACTCGATCCAGCGCGCCTGCTCCATGCGGCGGCGAACCTGCAGGGAGTTCTCGGCTTCCCGGCGCTCCTTGATGTCGGCGCCCGCGCAGAAGCCGCGCGGCCCCTCGCCGCGAATGACGATCACACGGATCGCCGGGTTGGCGTCCAATTCGGCCAGCGCCTGGGGGACGCCCCGGCGGATGTCATCGTTGATGGCGTTGATCTGGCCGGGGCGATTGAGCACCACCCAGCCGATGGCACCGTCGTGCTCGATGAGCACAGCGGGCGCGGCTGGCGGTGCGGCCACGATGGGCGCAGGCCCGTCGGAGGACAGGGTTTTCATGACAGCTCACGCCTCCTCGAACTCGAACAACTGGCCGCGCAGCTCCGCCGGGTCGACGCGGATCAGCGGCTTGCCGTCCACGGACTCACACTCGTCCAGCCAGGCGAACTTCACGCCGCGAGCCTTCAGGTCTTCGGCCTTGGCGGCCAGCCCGTGGACAGCGATCCGGATGTAGTAAGGCCCCGGGCCCCAACTGTTGAGGTAGACGCCGGCGTCGCTGTTCCAACGCGTCGCCTCGATGACATCGAGCGATGCGCTGTTGGGCAAAGTGAAGTCCATCGTGGCTCGGCGGTAGCCCTCGCGCCAGAGCGCCTCCACGGGACCGTGCGGCTCCCAGTCCAGGTTGGACGAGCAGCGCCGCAGCGTTTCATCAAGGTCACGGACGAGGAAACCACGCGCCGACACACGCACCATGTCGCCGGGCTCCAGGCTGCGCGCCTGCGGCGCAGGCGTCGCGAAGGCGTCAGGGGGTAGCTGCAATGGCTCAATGGGCATCACCTCGATGCACAGGCCGCCGTCCACCGAAGGCTCGTAACGCGGGTCCTCAGGCGTGACGCCCATCCACATGCGGTCGAACGGCATGTCGGGCGTGCGCTGGGCCATGCGAAAGCGCAGGCGGCGCCGCATCAGCTTCTCCATCAGCACGTCGAACTTGGCGCCATGCGTCGCCAGCACGATCGAGTGCGTCAGCATCGGACGGTGGCGGCCCTGGTAGTCCTTGAGGCTCTCAAGGAACTCATGGAACATCGGGTCACCCGGGTTGGGCTTGTCCAGGTGGCCCTGCGGCTCCACCCGCGTGGGCGAGACCGCCAACGATTTGTGCACGCGCAGGAAGTGTGCGATGTAAGGATGGTCGGCGAACGCCTGACGCCAGCGCTCGTGCTTGTGGATGCCGAGCTTCGTATGCAGCAGATCGGCCATCCCGTCGGGGTCCGACACCATCATGTCGGCGCTCAGGAGCAGTTCGAACATCATTCCTCCGTGGAAACAGTGTGAGTGGCAGTCAGGCCGCGGCCGGGCGGGCCGCCTGGGCGGCCTCCACCTTGGGGCGTGGGTTGAGCAGGAAATGCGAAAGCGCGGGAACGAGCACCAGCGCGCCTACCATGTTCCACAGGAACATGAAGGTCAGCAGGATGCCCATGTCCGCTTGAAACTTGATGGGTGACCAGACCCAGGTGAAGACGCCAGCGGCCATCGTCAATCCAACCAGCGCGACCACCCGTCCAGTGAAGTCGAGCGACCGGCGATAGCTCTCCGCCAGCGAGGCGCCTCGCGCCTGCATGGCGATCTGCACGCTGAGCAGGTAGAGCGCGTAGTCGACGCCTACGCCAACCCCCACGGCGATGACGGGCAGCGTTGCCACCTTCAGGCCGATGCCCAGCCAGACCATCAGCGCCTTGCACAGCAGCGTGGTGATGACGAGCGGCACTATCGCAACGATGGTCGCCCGGATGCTGCGGAAGGTGAGCAGGCACAACAACGCCGTAGCGCCATACACCGCCAGGTACATCTTGATGACCCCGCGCTCGACCTCGATGTTGGTGGCGGCCTCGATGCCGGCTGAGCCCGCGGCGAGCAGGAACTGCGTCGGCCGCTCGACATCAGCCGAGGTGTTGTGCCGCTGCGCGAACGACTCGCTGACCTTCAACACGCGCGACAGCGTGTCGGCCTTGTGGTCGGACAGGTAAGCCACCAGCGGGGACACGGAACACTTCTGGTTCGTGATGTCCGGAGATGCAATCATGGCCGCCGACACGGCCGCATTGGTGATGGCCTGGTCACGGCTGATCGTCAACCACTTTCCGCTGCCCTCCGCCAGGCCCGCCGTGATGAAGCGTGTCATTTCGGCCAAGGAGTTGGTGGCCTGCACACCTTCCACCTGACGCAGCTCGTGCGACAGTTCGTCCATCAGGCGAAGCGAGTCGTAGTACCGGCACCCGTCCTCGGCGTTCTTCATGATCACGACGAACTGGTCGCTCGACAGACCGTAGTGGTCGGTGATGTAGGCGTTGTCGCGGTTGTAGCGCGACTCTGGCCTGAGCTCCGGCGCACCAGGGTCGAGGTCGCCGATGCGCAGGTCACGCATGACGACGCCGCTGACCACGGCCACCACGACCGAAAGCGCCACAACGATGGTCGCCCCTCGCCTTTCCGTGAACCGGTCCAGACCACGCCAGATCCGCGCCAGCACGCCATGGCCTTGTGCGGTCTGGGTGTCGTCCGCCAGCGCGCGGCGCGCCGCCCGTTCGCTCACGCCGATGTACGACAGCGCCACCGGGATGAGCACCAGCTTGGTGAAGATCAGGACCGTCACGCCGATGCTGGTGGTGATGGCCAGGTCTCGGATCACCGGGATGTCGATGATGATCAGCACCGCGAAGCCGACGATGTTCGTCAGCAGGGCTGTGAGCCCCGCCATGAAGAGCCGCCTGAACGTGTAGCGTGCCGCCACGTACTTGTGCGTGCCGCGCCCCACATCCTGCAAGATGCCGTTCATCTTCTGTGCGCCGTGCGACAGGCCGATCGCGAAGATCAGGAACGGCACGAGGATGGAGTACGGGTCGAGCTCGTAGCCGAAGATCTGCATCAGCCCCAGCAGCCACACAACGCCAGCCACCGCCACGCTGACCAGCAGCAGCGTGCTGCGCACGCACCGCGTGTACATGAACACGAAGACCGCGGCCACCGCGACAGATATCCCGAAGAACGCCATCACCTGCCGCAGCCCCGCGATGAGGTCGCCGACGATCTTGCCGAAGCCCACGATGTGGATGCCGATATCGGCGCTCTCGTACGACCGGATCTTTTCCTCCAACTGCCGCGAGAACTCGCCGTAGTCCAGCGGCTGCCCCGTGGCCGGGTTGCGGTCGAGCAGTGGCGTCACGATCATCGAGGACTGGAGGTCGTTGGCCACAAGGCTGCCGACGACGTTGGCCCGCGCGATGTTGTTGCGCAGAGTGGCGATGGACTTGGCCGAGCCATCGTAGTCGGACGGCATCACGGCACCGCCGGTGATACCTTCTTCGGTGACCTGCCGCCAGCGCACGATGGGCATCCACAGCGACTTCATCCACGAACGGTCGACGCCGGGGATGAGGTACAGCGTGTCGTTGATCTTGCGAAGCGTCTCGAGGTACTGAGGGTCGTAGATGTCGCCACGCTTGTTGACGACGACGATCCGGATTGAGTTGCCCAGTCCGGGCAGCTCGGCCCGGTTTTCCATGTAGTTCCTGATGTAAGGACTCGATGGCGGGATCATCCGCTCGAAACTCGCATTGACCTGGAGCTTGGTCGCGAACCAGCCAAGCACGAGGGTCGCCACCGCACACAGCACAAGCATCAACACGCGGTGGTTGAAGATCAGCCGCTCTGCCACATTGCCGCTGCGGTTGTCGAAGTCTTTCAAGTCCCGGACCACGGGCATGGCGGGATTGCCGCCGGAATGTGCGCTCATCGTCGATGTCCTTGTCGATCGGTCAGGGGGCGGGGCGAGGTAGATCGACCGCCAGGATGCCCGCTGGACGGGCAAGCACGACCCGACCGGAACCGGTCGCCACCGCACCGAGCACCTCACCGGCAGGAACGCCGGTCTTCAGTTGGACGGCCTTGCGGCCGTCGACGTCGGTGGTCAGCAGGTGCCCGGCTTGAGAGACCAGCAAGATGCGCCCTGCCCCCAGCGGCAGCGCCGCCACAAGGTTGGCGTCAACGCCGGTATCGATCTTGGTCCACTGTGCGCCGTTGTCGCGGCTGACATAGGCATTGCCACGCAGGCCGAAGACCACCACGGCGCCTGGCTGCACACTGAGGCCAAAGAAGGTGCCGTTGTAAGGCGTCTCGACCTTGACGAAGCGGCCGCTTTCCGGGTTCCAGTGCAACAGCAGTCCCTGCTCGCCGGCCACCCAACGGTCGGCTCCGTGCCCCTGCACGCCGTACAGGTGGAAGTGCCGTTCGTTGTCGGTGCGCTCCATCAACGGCGTCCAGTGACGCCCGCCATCGCGGGTGTGCAAGATGAGCCCGAACGCACCGACGAGCAAACCCTCGTTGGCATCGGCGAACCAGACGTCGAAGAACGGGGAAGGCAGCACGCCGGGCGTGGCCGATTGCGACGCTGCGCCCTCGACCTCTTTGAGCATGCGCTGCGCTGCCTCATCGCCAGCACGAGCCAGCTCGCCATAGTGGGCCGTCAGCAACTTGAGTACGCTGCGGCCGTCGAGCATGCGCTGCCAGCTCTTTCCGCCATCGGCGCTGCGCAGGGCGATGCCGTCATGCCCCACCGCCCAAGCAACCGAGGCATCGCTGATGCGCACGCCGACCAGGTCGGCGCGGGTGGGGCTGGCCGACTGCGACCATGTGGCAGCGCCATCAGTCGACACGAAGATGGCACCGCGCGCACCCACGGCGATGAACCGGTCGCCCTGCCGGTCGATGCCGCTGGCCACGGGCTTGGCAGATGAAGGCTGCACTGGGGCATCGAGCACGTCCGCGAGTGCGGACGGTGCCGAAGGCGTCGCCGCGAGCGCGGGCATCAACCCCACGCACAGGCATATCGCCACGCATGCCAAAGCGGCTCGACAGCAGCGGGACAGGGCAAGGAAGTTTCGCGGCATCACAGGCTCATCGTGTGCGCCAAGGCTCAGCGAGCGGTTTCACGGGCAACGATCGCCTCGGGATTCAGTTCCCGCTCAGTCAGTGCCTTGGCCGGCACCTTGTAGCCGCCGACCATCACGTCATTGACGTAGGCATACATGCCTTTGTTGAAGTCGTAGGTGACGTTCTTGCCCGAGTAGGGGATGGTCTTGTCGTACATCACCGTCGACGCCTGGAACATCGAACGGTAGAGCTGTCCGCTCTGGTCGAAGGCGTCGTAGTTGGCAGCGCCGGTCAGGTCCTCGTCGAAGTAGTACATCCGCTTTGAGTAGACGTGGCGTTGGCCCGGCTTCAACGTCGCCTCAACCACCCACACCCGGTGCAACTCCCAGCGTTCGCATTCCGGGTTCACGTGTTGCGCCTTCAGGGCCATTTCGACCGTGGGGCAGTCGTAGCTGTTCTTGTAGGCGTTGTACTGGATGTACATCTCACGCTTGCCAATCAGCTTGAAGTCGAAGCGGTCCATCTTCCCGGAGAACACGAACAGCTCGTCGAAAAGGGTCACCCCGCCCATACTGGCGACCGGCGTGTCGTAAGCGAATTCCGGGGACAGCTTCACACGGCGCTGGCCCGGCGTGTAGCTCCAGGCGCGGCGAGGCTTCTCGGTGGGGTCGAGGTAGTCGGTGAGTCCGGTCATCTCCCCCGCGCGACGCGCCGGCGACTGGGTGATCGAGAAGACGCGCCAGGCCATGTCGGGATCGCGGTCGGTCAGCTCCGTCTGGTAGAAGGTGAAGTCCGACAGCGTCTGCTGCTGGGCCGTCATGGTCGGCTTGCCGGAAGAATCCACCACCCATGAACGCGACGAGGTGGTCGTGATGGCAGTGTCGCCCTGGTAGCGCAGCGCCTGGTTCCACATCACCTCGTAGCCGGTCTTCGGGATCGGGAACGGCAGCCCACCCCGGCAGGCACGGTCGATCGCCAGGCCTGCCTTCAGCGACTTGCATTCGGTGGCATTGCGTACCGTCGCGTCGAGCACCTTCTTGGGGTACGCGGCCGTTCGGCGCGACGGGTAGACATCGAGGTAGTAGGTCGGAAACTTCTTCAGCATCGCCTTCTGGCCATCGCTGAGCTTGTCCGCATATTTGTCGACGTTTTTGGCGTCGATGCGCAACAGCGGCTTGTCATCCTTGAACGGATCCGCCCAGAAGCCGCTGTCAGGCTTGTAGCCCGGCGGCGAGGTGGTCAGCCCCCCCGTGTACGCAGGAATGGTGCCTTCGGCGTTGCCGGCCTTGATGGCACCGAACTCCGTGAGCGTGGTGCCCAGCTGCTTGGCCTCTTCGGCCGTCACGGCAGCCAAGGCAGGCAGGACGACGGACGCCAGCGCGGCCGCGGAAAGGAAGTGTCGAGTCTTCATGGGGAACTCCTGGTCGGATGCGGACCTGAGGGTCAGAATGACGTCTTGAAGGTGAAGGCCAGCCAGCCGCGGTCGGTCGCACCGACGGTACTGCCAAGCGCGCCACCGCCAATCACGGATGAACCCGAGGCGTTGTACTTGGTCGGTGCCTTGATGTCGGCGTAACGAAGGGAGAACTCGTAGCGTTGCGAGTACGTGAGCTTGGCGCCTACGGACCAGGTCAACACCTTCTCGAAGCCGCTGGCCGTGGGCGAGTTGCCGTGCAGGCCGTAGTTGATGGAAACCGGCAAGTCCAGGTCCCACGAGGGCATCACGCCGAGGTACTGCGGGGTGAAGTTGGCTGCCACCTGCAGGAAGTTGCGGGTCGAGCATGCATCGCCTTCGTCCCCTGGTTGTGCAGTGGCGCCACTCGTGCCCGACTTCGTGCAGGCGGCCGTGGAATAGCCAACGCCGCGGTAGAGCGCTTCGTTGCGGGTGACCTTCAACAACCGGCTGTAAGCCAGTTCGGCCATCACAATGCCGGTGTCCCAGAATGCCGTCTTCGGCAGTCCATACATCCCGTTGACGACGGCATGCAAGGTGTTGCCGCGGGCGCCGGTGTCATCCGTCGGGCCGTAGGTGGTCTTGGAGTTCAGGTGCGCGTTATGCCGGTAAGACAACTCGCTGCCGACGCTGACGGAGCCGATGGTCCGCGCCAGGCTGAGACCCAGCAGCTCCACGTTGCGGGCGTAGGTGAAGCGAAACGGCCCCCTCGCACTCAGCATCTGGATGCCGGTCTCCGGTGCATAGTCGTCAAAGCGCCGATAGAAGACGCCGACGGTCGAATCGATCAAAGCGGCGTTGTACTTCAAGCCTAGACCCCAGTTCCCCGTGTTGCCCGGTTCATTGTTGGGAGCGCGTGGCAGCGAGACGCCGGGCGCCGCGGGAAGCCGGTCGACCGTGGGCGCGGTGTCCGCGCCCATCAGGTAGGTGCCGCCGTGTGGCACCCGCGTCGGCTTCCACTCGAGGAAGTACTGGCCCATCACGCTCAGGTCATTGGTCAACTGCGCCTTGAAGGACAACTGGCTGAGCGGAAGAAACAGCTCCTTGGTCTCGATGCCCGGGCTCGTCAGCGCTTTCACCCCATCCGTCGGTGACTGCGAGTAGGAGATGGCGTGCCCGCCGATCAGCAGCCCCTCACCCCAGGCGAAGGTGTGTCGGCCAAGCTTCACGTTGACCGGCACCTCGCCGAGGTTGAAATTGGTCCAGACGAACGCGTCCAGGAACTCCGCCGACGGCCCGTTGACGTAGCGCTTGACCGCGTGGTTGTAGCGGTCGTTGACGTAGCTCGTCTGGAACGCGCCGCTCAGAGCGGGCGCACTGACGGAACGGTCGTCGTAGGCCTGGTCATACCAGGCGGCTGCGCTGACGCGCGCCCCGAACTGACCCTTGTAATTCAGGTCCAGCTCCGACAGCAGGTCAAGACGGTTGGTCACCACGTCGTGGCGGCCAAACTTGCTGTCCGATTCGTCGTAGCTCGGGTTCGCCAGAATGCGCGCGTCCTGACTCTCCATGCGCGCGCCGAGGTTGTACCGCACGGTGTTGTCCCAGCGAACGCGCAGATCGGAATTGCTGGTCTCGACTTCGAAGGCACTGACACCGCCACAGGCAAAGAGAGCGGCAGTCCCGGCCGCGACTGCCCTCATCCTGTGTGTGGACCCCGTGCAACTCTTGGGGGGATGTGTCGTCATCTGTCTCGCTCCGGCTAGGTGGCTGTGGTGTGGACGACGTGCGCCCTCACGCACCTCGCCGCCATCCACCCGACGGGCTTGCAGCAACTGGTACTGGCTGGCTGTCGATTCTGGATAGCGACGTTGATTCTGGTGCCAGAATATAAACAGAAGTACAGAGTTTGTACTTATATCGCCCCACTGCCAGCGTCCTACATCCGCTCGAACACCGCCGCAATGCCTTGCCCGCCGCCGATGCACATGGTCACCAGCGCATAGCGGCCGCCGGTGCGTTGCAGCTCGTACAAGGCCTTGGTGGCGATGAC
>CETV01034136.1_pt1 | contig 11614 bp, 13 predicted proteins | sample 531451 | NCBI WGS metagenome assembly CETV01 (sample SAMEA2623155, study PRJEB7988) | marine metagenome | isolation source: saline water (ENVO:00002010), including | reverse complement strand
GAAATAGATGATTTAAAAGTAACACGATGGATTTTAAACTTTCTTAAATAACCTCGGTAAGGCTTATTCCTTTAAATCGCTATCAATCAACACCGCGATTAATAAAGCAGGTTCCTCTCCAAGATTGACCCATGCATGATTGGTTCCTCTTTGAACAACCACGTCAAAGGGTTTCAGCCTAACCTCATCCTCGTCTAACAATAAGGAAACATCACCTTTGAGTAAAATAATATAATCAATGGTATTAGTTTTATGCATTGCTGGGTGCTTAGATGTATCCACACGATGTTGCGCTGCTCCCATTCTTTCAAATGCTTCTGCTGCAGCATCTTGTAAGACTTCCCAAGGAATTCCTTCAGGTATTGGGTTGATTTGAAAATATCTAAATTTTGTACCTCCATCAGGCGGAGATAATAGAATTTCAGAATCAGCTCTATCAATACTATCAGTTGTATCAATCTGCTGCCCATCAGTATTCCACAATTCAAAAAGGCCCCCTGCCTCTTCTCCAATTGAACAAGCAGGCGGACCATCTATGGTTACAATAGATTTTCCATCTTCATTATGTCCTGTAACTATTCTTCTCATCTAATTTTCTCCAATAATTTCAACAAATAATTATAATTTTTTTGATTCATCATAAGTAAAAGTTCTTGATTTCTTGTGTTTATAATTTTTGACAAGAGACACCTCATATCCATCAACACTAGAAATCTCTTTAATACCATCAATATGCATTTTTTTATTCTTAAATTCTTCCATTTGAAAAGTTTTTTTCTTAGCGGATTTTGCATTGCCAGCAGCAACAAAAAAATTTACGTGAGATTCATAAATCCCTTCCCCTGTCTCTTCGTCATAAAAACCTACATGGACCATAAATAATTTCATGCTTTACTCAAATTGTTAAAAACCTAGTTTATAACTTTTTAGAAATAGCATAACAAGCTGGAATATAAAATAAAGCAATAATGGCAGACCCTATAACTCCACCGGCTATTGCCCAAGCAAGAGGTTGAAAAAATATACTAGTTATAAGAAGCGGCAAAAAACCACCAATAGTAGTTGCAGACGTGGTAATAACATGGCGCGTTGATCGGATTACCACATCCACCAAGCCTTCTTTATCTAGGGGAGAATTAGCATTAGCTTCCTTTATGTGAGAGAGAACTACAATAGAATCATTAATCGATAAACCAGCCAAACCAATTGCACCCACTAAACCAATAAACCCAAAATTTGCCTGACCAATTGTAAGCCCCATGAATGCCAAACCGGTACACCAAAATGCAACGCTTAAAATCAATCCAGCTTGTCTAAAAGAATTTAAAGCTGAAACTAGAGCAATAACAATAAGAATAAAAAATAAGATTACTGAGTTAAACATTTGAGATTGAGATTCAGCTCTTGATTCAGCTTCGCCACCCATCTCTAATCTATAACCTGAAGGGAGCTGATCTTCAAATACTTTTACCTTATCTTTAAGATAATTTTCTGTATCCGAGGGCAATAAACCTGACCAAATCCAGGCCTTCACAATATTTTGTCTTTTGCCTGCATCTCTTGAAACCATATTTGATTGAGTGGTAACTTCAAAATCTCCATAACTTGAAGAATAATCAAAACCATCTTTGGCAGGAATAGATAAAAATTGTGTTGATTCAATTAGATCCTGGGAGAATCCCCTCAATCTAATTGGCACTTCCTTATTTCCATCTAACATCGTGCCTATAACTGCTCCCTCGCTTGCAATAGCCAATTCATTAATAAAAAATTCACCTGACAGTGAATTCATAACAAGATTTGGTTCATTAAATCTAAATTCAAGATTTGTTACTGGAGTTGAGAGTTCGCTATCTGTTAAAAATACATCTGGAGCTCCTCTAACAATTAACTCAAGTTTTTTACCTAATGTTCTTAGAATCGAAATATCTGGTCCATCAATACTATATTCAACCGCTGCATTCACTGGTGGCCCAGAATCAAACTTATCAACAATAATTTTTATATCTGGATTATCACTTGTGATTTTTCTTGCAAACATTGGAAGAACTTCAATCATTTCTTGATAAGAATTAGCTATATAAACACCCTGAGCAATATTATTTTGTCCTGTCTTAGTTTCAGATCCTATAATGTTGTAAAGCAGATGAGGCAAACGCCTGCCCACAAACCAAAAATCACTCTGAACAATCCCACTTTTGTTAATTGATTCTCTTAATTCATGAACCTTTTTCTCAGTTGTTGTAAGAGAAGAGTTTGGGGGTAATTCAATAAAAACCTTAAACATATTCCTATCAAACTCAGGAAAAAAATCAGCTTTTAAAAATGGAAACATTAAAAAACCAAGCAATGGTAATATCATAGCTATCATGATGCCGCGCTTTGGAACTTCATAAGACCAGATAAGTAATGCTCTATATCTTTTTAAAAGTTTTTCATTTGAATAGCCTGTACCAGACAGCATTTCTTTATCAAAAAACTTAATATTTTCCATGTAATTTAAAAAAACAGGCACGACATATAAAGCTAAAAATAAAGATGAGGTAATGGATAAAATGACTGTCTTAGCCATCCCGCCAACAAATTCTGAACTTGGGCCTTCTCCTGCAGCAATTGGAAAAAATGCTAAAGCAGTGGTTGCGGTTGCTGCAGAAAGTGGTATCCAAAGATGATGAAAACTTTCAAATGAAGCTTCTCTTTGGGAAAATCCTAACCTCCGCCTGTATCGAAAATCTTCTACAACAATGATTGCATTATCTATCAATAAGCCTAGAGCAATAATAATTCCTGTCATGGATGTTTGATGAAGAGGAAGGTCTAATAACCTACAGCCATACAGAACTAAAAAGATAGTTAATGGAATGACTGACCCAACAATTAAAGCCGATCTAAATCCTAGAAGAAAATAGCTAATTGCAGTAACAATAAGAGTTGCAAAGAGAATACTAGAATATAAATTATTAAATTTCTGATTAAAATAATAGGATTCGTCATAAATTTTATTAATTGAAATTTCAGGAGGAAGTTGAGATTTAAATTTATCAACTAATGTAGAAATTTGACCTGCATATAAATCAACTCTTTGACCAAAAACTCCTCTTACATCTACTAAAACTGCTCTTTGCCCATTTAATAGAGTAATTTCTTCAGGGGGATCACGCGGGGTTTTTGTAACGCTTGCTATATCTCCAATTCGTATAATTTCAAAATCATTAATTGTCTTAATTGGTAAATCTGCTACTTCAACAACGCTTGTAAGATTGTCTTTAGATTTAATTAACACCTCTTTTCCACCTTGGGTAATCTGTCCAATCGGTTTCTTTGTATCAAGCTGAGATAAAACCTTGGTTACTTCTTGAAAACTCAACCCAAGAGCAGAAAGTTTCGGATTATCTATTTCTATTAGAACTTCTTCATCTGCAGCGCCAAAAACAAAACTTCTATCTGATCCATCAATATATGCTAAGGTTTGTCTCAAATCTTCAGCTATTCGCGACAACATTATCAAAGGCATATCTCCCTCGCCATTCCAGGTTAATGCATACATTAAAGTTGTTGGCGGGCCACTGCTCCTTACCATACGCGGTTTAACTCCTGTAGGAAGGAGGAAGATTGATTCATCTAATTTATCTTGAACCTGAGACCATACTTGCTCAATTAACCTTGGAGAAACTTCAGATTTTAATTCTATTACTGTAGAACCATATCCTTGAGAGGCAAAAGAATTTATTTTATCAACCTCATAGACTTCTCTAAGTTTAGCTTCCATAGGTTCTAAAACTTGAGTCTCTAATCTAGCTGGAGATGCCCCAGGGTAAACAGTATGAATAACGGACCATCTCTGTGCTATTTCTGGATTCTCTTGCCTTGATACACTTCCTAAGGCAAAAATTCCAGATAAAAAGATAAATATTAATAATAGAGCAAATACTCTTTGTCTCTGAAACAGGATTTTTAGTAACAGCATAAATCTAATTAGCTCTTAGGATTTCATTCTCTATTACCTTGGTGGCTCCCCCAGCAACTACCATGTCACCATTTTCAATGGTTCCAGTGATAAATGCGCTATCTTTCCCAGCATGAATCAATTCAACAATTTCTTTTGAAACTTGATACTGATTATTTGAATCCCTATTCAAGGTATATATATTCCATAAGCCCTGCGTTCCTTGTGATAATGCGGTTGATGGGACCCAAGCACCTCGTTTATTAATTGTTTGTTTTAATTCAAGATAAGAAATCGATCCTGGATTGATAAATGAATCAAATTCAAAAATACACAATCTATTGTCTGAGCCTTGGGCACTCATCTGTGCAAAGCGTTTAAATTTTGCAGGATATTGTTTTTTATTAATTAAAAAATTATATGAATCTCCGATATTCAAATTCTCTATAGTATTTACTGGGATAGAAACATGGGCTTCAACACTTGTTGAGTCAATGATTTCTAAAATTGGAACTCCAGGGCTTACAACCGTACCGGAATCTAAAAACCGATTCTGAATGAAGCCTGAAAAAGGTGCGCGTATTTTTGTTTGCTCTAATTTAACTGTATAAAGATCAACTTGAGCTTGTGCAATCAAATATTCTGAATTAGCTTTATCTAATTCTTGATTTGAAATAAAGCCCTTTGCTTTTAAGTCCTTAAATCTAGTTAATACTTGAGAAGCCAAATCAAACCTTGCTAATGATTGATTTAAATTTGCTTGCATTTCTGCTGGGTCTAAAAAAGCAAGAATTTGATTCTTTATAACTTGATCTCCAATATCAACAGTTACTTGAGAAATCTTTCCCGGTATTTCAAATGCTAATTTTGAAAAATTAAGAGGTAATATTTTCCCAGGAAACCTCTGCATAGAATTATAAGAGGGCTGAATTTCAAGAGTTGCAATTTCTAGAGACGAATAAGCCCCATATAAATCTGATAAATAAAATGATAGAACTAAAAAAAATATTGATTTTTTCATATATTTGACTTAATTGTAAAAATTATCTAATGTTAACAGTGTCAACATACAACAATAATGTTAACAGTGTCAACATTTTTTATGAGATGAAATATCACCACGGAGATCTTAAAGGAGCGCTTGTCAAAAGTGCTTGTATAGTTTGTGAGAAATCAGGCTATGAGAAATTAAGCTTAAGATCAATTGCGAAAGAGGCCAATGTCTCACAAACTGCTCCATATCGACACTTTAAAACAAAACAAGATTTATTAGCTGAAGTTGCCAAATGTGGTTTTGAAGAGCTGAGACAAAATATGAAAAAATCTCTTCAGAAAAATAAAGACCTTAATGCGAAGGAAAAATTTATTGAAATGGGGATGGAGTATCTCAACTTTGGATTAAATAAACAAAAAACTTTCGATTTAATGAATCATGCTGATCTTTACTTCCCTGATTTCCCTGAGTTAGAAAAAAGTGCAAATGCTACTTTTGCCTTGTTGGTTGATGGAATGTTAAATCTTATGCCTAATCTTTCAGAAGATGAGTTGAAATCTGAGTGCATTAAAAATTGGGCAATGATAACTGGGTTAGTCTCAATCTTAAGAAAGGAAACTGATGAGGCTTCAGAAACACCCGCAGGCATAGCAATTGATTTTGTTAAAAAAGATGTCAAAAAATTTCTAGAAACTGTTATATCTAGTTAGTTTGACTGAACATTAACAGTAATTCTTTTTGAGAAAATTGGTGGGTCATGAGGAATATGACGATAATCACCTAGCAAGAGCTGTAATGTATGAACGCCTGGAGTTAATACAACCTGTGTTTCTGTTTGCCCCTTTCCAAAATGAACATGATTCTTATCTGCAGGAATAGGTAAATCAAATGCAGGTAATTTAGAATCTATAATAAGGTGATGATGACCAGTTCCATCTAGAGCTATCCCAGCAGGAGCAACTCCAAAATCTTTTAACCCAAATTTAACTATAAACTTATTTTCTACTACTTGATTATTTAATGGCGAAATGAAATAAACAGAAGCATTAGATAAACCTGGACTAAGATCAAGTGCAAATATTTGCAATGAAAAGAGCACTAAGCTCAATAAAATCTTTTGCATCTAATCTAAATAACCGCCATCGGCATACATAAGAGTATTAAAAGAATTAGCACTGATAGCTTTCACAACCTTTGTAATGACAATTGAATGAGTGTGATATTCAATTATCTGATCTATTTTACAAAATATATTTGATTGAGCCTCTTTTAAAAAGGGTAATTCAGAATTATCCCAATCATTGTTTTCAAATCTAGCATTTTCTTGATCCTTTGAACTACATAAGTTTGCGATATCAACTTGATGCTTTGAGAGAATATTAATACATAAACCTCCCCCTAAACTCAAAGCCTTATGAATGCCTGCGCTTTTATTTACACACACCAATATAGATGGTGGTTCCATAGAAAGAGAAGTAACTGATGAGGCGGTCATAGCATATGGCTTCCCACCTGAATCTTTTGCAGAAATAATACTTACAGATGCAGCTAAATGCCTCATAGATGTTAAAAATTCTTCTCTTTGCATTGGAGTTATAATTTATACTCTTTAAAAATTTTATAAATTGAAAACATCAAGCATAAGAATAATTGGAGGTAGAAACAAGGGCTATCGTATAGTTTTTAAAGCTTCACTAAGCCTCAGACCAACAACTGATAGAGCAAAAGAAACACTTTTTAGCTGGCTTCAATTTGAAATACAAAATAAATCTTGTTTAGACTTGTTTTCAGGCACGGGTGGGTTGGGTTTTGAAGCTCTATCTAGAGGGGCAAAACATGTAACATTTATAGAGAAAGATAAAATGTTATTTAAGAATATTATGAAAAATGTTGAAAATTTAAAATATCAAGATCAAACTGATTCTTTCTGTGGCAATGCATTAAAATGGATTAAAAAAAGTAAATCTAAATTTGATTTTATTTTCTTGGATCCTCCATTTGATCAAGTGAAGTACCGAAACCTTCTTGCTACCATAAACAATAAAGACTTACTAAACGAAAATGGAAAAATATATTTAGAAACAAGCAAGCATACTGAAGTTGAAGTAAGAAAAAATCAAAAAATTATCAAGGATAAGACCGTCGGGGATGTGAGGTTAATGATTTTACAATGAAAATTAGAATTGCATCAAGAACCTCTCCATTAGCTATTTTTCAAACTAAAGAAGTTATTAGATCTATTGAATCTCTAAATGAAGGGCATGAATGTGAAATAATTAAAATTGAGTCTGATGGAGATCTTACAGATAAACCACTTTTTGAAATTGGTGGAAAGGGTTTATTTGTTTCAAAGCTTGAAAAAAGCCTCTCCAAAAACGAAGCAGATATTGCTGTTCATAGCTTAAAAGATGTGCCTACTGAACTAGCTCCACCTGGTTGGCGTAAATTTGAAATTGTAGCTATGCTACCAAGGGAAGATTTTAGAGACGTCATTCTTCTTAAAGAAAGTATTAAATTTCATGATCTTAAAGATGGTTCAAAAATTGCAACCTCTGGACCCCGAAGGAAAGCTCAACTCCTTGCGATTAACCCTAAATTTGAAATTATCCCAATTAGAGGCAATATTGAAACTAGAATTAATAAATTAATTAATGAAGATTTGGATGGGCTAATTGTTGCTAAAGCAGCAATGAATAGATTGAAGATTGAATATCCCAATGTTTATATTTTCTCAGAAAAGGAAATGTTACCAGCTGCATCTCAGGGGGTAATTGGTATTCAAATACTTATGGAAGACCCTAGACGAAAAGAATTAATAAACATTCTTACCAAGATAAATCATGAAGATACTTGGCAAACGGTTTCCCAAGAACGGATAATAGTTGGTTTGCTTGAGGGTGATTGTCTATCGCCTATTTCAGTTTTATGTCATAAATCTAAAAATAATTTTAAACTAAAAGTGAGAGTATCAAATCACAATGGCACAGAAGTTATTAATGAAGAAGTTACTTTTGGTGACAGTGAAAGTGGCTGGGGGGACTCCTTGGAAGATTTACTACAGCGTCTTGAACATGGTGGCGCTAAAGAACTTATTAGAAAAAATGATAATTAATACACGACCCATTGATCTAGCTAAGAAAGCAAATGCTTTACTTCAAAAAGCAAATTTAGAATTTCTTCATATCCCTTTAACAAAAATCAAAAAGTTAACCCCTTCCTCTGAAGAACTCAGTTGGATTGAATCATTAGAAGAATTCGATTCAATAATATTTACTAGCCAATCTGCTGTTAAATATGGTGTCTTCTATCTTGAAAGAAAAAAATTTATTCCTTCTATTATTTCAATTGGTCTTGCTACTCAAGACACTTTAAGAAAATCTAACCTTTCCTCTAAAGTACCTTTAACTCATGACTCAGAGGGTCTTGCAGAATTAATTAAAAAGAATAGCTACAAAAGATGTTTAGTATTTTGCGGTAACAAAATTCCAAGATTAGCTCATCACACAAAAGTAAAAATTAAAAAATTTTCTTGTTATGAATCACAGGATGATGCAAACCCAAGTGTTGATAAAATTAAAGGATTAATAGGTTCTGTGGTTTTGATATATAACCTTCAAAGCCTAAAAGTATTATTGGATCATCTAAAAATGAATCATTTAAAACAATTAAATTTAGTTGTTGCATCAAAAAGAATTCAAAAAAATGCTGTAAGCATGGGAGCAGATAACTGCCTGGTTGCTGAAGGCCCCTACGATGAAGATATGATTAGAGCAGCTATTGGGGTGCTTGGTAGATAATTATTTTTTCTTTCCGTTACCGTTACCTTGTTTCATAGCACTAAAGAACTCTTCATTAGTTTTAGACGATTTTAATCTCTCTATTAGGAACTCAATAGCTTGAGAGTCTTCCATATCATCAAGAATTTTTCTAAGAATAAACATTCTTTGAAGCTCTTCTGGGCTTGTTAATAGATCCTCTCTTCGAGTTCCTGAGCGTCTAATATTAATAGCTGGATAAATACGTTTTTCTGCAATTTTTCTCTCCAGATGAATTTCCATGTTACCGGTTCCTTTAAACTCTTCATAAATTACTTCATCCATTTTTGATCCAGTGTCTACAAGTGCAGTTGCAATAATAGTTAAACTTCCTCCTTCTTCTAGATTTCTGGCTGCTCCAAAAAATCTTTTTGGTCTTTCAAGTGCATTTGAATCAACGCCACCAGATAAAATCTTTCCGGAGGCTGGTTGAACAGAGTTATAAGCTCGTCCTAAACGAGTTATTGAATCTAATAAAATGACCACATCTTTCTTATGTTCAACCAAGCGTTTAGCTTTCTCAATTACCATATCTGCAACTTGGACATGGCGAGATGGAGGTTCATCAAAAGTACTAGCTACAACTTCTCCTCTTACTGTTCTTGACATCTCAGTAACTTCTTCAGGTCTCTCATCAATAAGTAAAACAATTAATTCAACCTCAGGGTTATTTTTACTAATTGAGTGAGCAATACTTTGAAGCATTAAAGTTTTACCAGCCTTCGGTGGTGATACAATTAAACCTCTCTGCCCTTTTCCAATTGGGGAAGCTAGATCAATAATCCTAGACGACAAATCCTCAGCTGAACCGCTACCTTGTTCTAAAGTAAGACGAGAAGTTGGAAACAATGGTGTTAAATTCTCAAATAGAATTTTCTTCTGAGTCTTTTCAGGGGCTTCTGAGTTAATGGTATCTACATAAACTAAAGCAAAATATCTTTCTCCATCCTTTGGGGGTCTTATTTTCCCATGAATATCATCCCCTTTTCTTAAACTAAACTTACGAACTTGGCTTGGTGAAACATAAATATCATCAGGTCCTGAGCAATATGATCCTTCTGGTGATCTAAGAAACCCAAACCCATCGTTTAAAATTTCTAAAACTCCACCACCATAAATATCAACACCTTCTTTAGCTTGTTTCTTAAAGATTCTAAAGATAATCTCTTGTTTTTTAAGTCGGCCGACATCTTCAATGCCTAAGCCAGAGGCAATTTCAACCAATTCACTGATCGGTTTAGTTTTCATTTCGCTTAGATTCATAAATTAATACCTATAATATGTGGAGTAAAAATTGAAGGTTTTGATGGTAGCCCAAAAGCTAAGATGAGAAAATGATAATGCCTTTTCTCAAAAGATGCAAAGTTTTATACTTCTGATTCTATAAAATCCTCCAATTGTTGTTTACTGATAGCTCCCATTTGAGTAGCGGCAACTTCTCCGTTTTTATATATTAACAAAGTGGGTATTGATCGTATTCCATACTCTACAGCAATTTCTTGATTGCTATCTACATCCATTTTACAAACTTTAACTGAACCAACAACAGAATCTGCAACCTCTGCAACCGTTGGTGCAAGTTGTTTACATGGACCACACCATTCAGCCCAAAAATCAACCAAAACTGGAATATGTGACTCTAATACTTCTTGCTTAAAATTTTCAGATGTAACTTCTTTGACATTGTCACTCATGAATTTAACTCCGAGGATATTTGTTTTGCTGCATAGGTAAGAATGGCATCAGCACCAGCTCTTTTGCAACACATTAGGGATTCTAACATAACATTTTTATCTAACCATCCTTTTTCAATAGATAGTTGAAGCATAGAGTACTCACCACTAACTTGGTAAACAAAAGTAGGAACTTGGAATATATTTTTAATCTTATGAACAACATCTAAATACGCGGTTCCGGGTTTTACCATAACAATATCAGCCCCTTCTTCAAGATCCATTCTAACTTCATGAATTGCTTCATCAATATTGGCAAAATTCATTTGGTATGTTTCTTTTGACCCCGTTCCTAGACTTGCAGAGGAGCCAACAGCATCCCTGAATGGACCATAAAAACTAGAAGCATATTTAGCCGCATATGACAAAATAATTGTATCTTGTAATGCGTTTGATTCCAGGGTATCTCGAATAACTCTAACTCTTCCATCCATCATGTCAGATGGAGCAATAATATCAGCACCAGCATTAGCAAGGATTAAAGCTTGTTTTGCTAACAAAGTTACCGTTTCATCATTATTAATCTTGCCATCTATTATTAGACCATCATGACCATGATCCGTATAGGGATCCAATGCCACATCAGCAATTTTAATTAATTCTGGAAATTTTTCAGATAATTGGTTCAAAGCTTTGCAAACAATATTATCTTTTTCAAAGGCATGGGAAGCTTTTGCATCTTTCTTTTCAGGATCTATTGCAGGAAAAATAGCAATAGATTTAATACCTAAATTAATCAAAGATTCAACCTCGGAATACAATGATTCAAGATTGTGCCTATAGATTCCGGGCATAGATGGAATGCTAACTTTAGAATCTTTCTGATCTGCTATAAAAATAGGTTGAATTAAATCATCAGTGCTCAATTTTTTTTCCGCAACCAAGTCTCTCAAAAAAGCTTTTGCGCGTGTACGCCTTAATCTTGTATGAGGATATTTTCTTTTCACCATGGTTAATCTGTTATAGCACCTTTAGATGCTGATTGAACTGTTCTTTTATACTTTGACAGTACTCCATATTTTGGGGATGAGTTTGGATTTTTCCAGTCATTTTTCCTTTTTTCCATTTCTTCATTAGAAATATTAAGATTTAAAATATCTTTTTCAGCATCAATAATGATCTCATC